>PPCM01001197.1_pt1 | contig 12816 bp, 15 predicted proteins | sample 1555541 | NCBI WGS metagenome assembly PPCM01 (sample SAMN05284479, study PRJNA326546) | Marine sediment metagenome, whole genome shotgun sequencing project. | isolation source: marine sediment | place: Germany: Wadden Sea | collected 2012-09-05 | reverse complement strand
CCTGCGGGAAGACGTTCCACCGCGATGTGATGGCTGCCGAGAACATGCTCCACAGTGCGTATGGTAACATCGACACTACTGAAGACGGGCGCACCGAGTAGCCACTGAGGCTACCATGGATGTCGCGTTGACATCCTATCTCAACCCCGCATCCCTGGGGGTTGAGCAAGTCCACATTGTCGGCCGAGAAGTCGGTCCGGTAATGTGTGACTTCTGATGACGAGATAATTCGATTTATGAGCTTTTCGCTCACCCAACCCACTTGAATGGGGATAAGATATGATGACAATGTGGGACCACCCATGGTAGCCCAAATGTCTATCTGTATCTAGTAGTGTCGATGTTTCCGAATGCAGTGTGGAGCCTGTTTGTTGAATCTTGTAAGGTATGGTCTGGTATGGGATTTATTGGTGTCCACATTCACGTCCACAGACGCACACGCACACGCATCCACGTCCACGACCAGAGCCACATCCACGGCCAGCAGAGCAGCATCCACGTTGGCAGCAGCACCCACACTCGCAGCCACACCCACTTCCACATCCACGTTCACAGCAGCATTCACAGCCACACCCACGTCCACGTCCGGTGCCGCATCCACGGTCAGATCCACGTCCACAGACGCATACACAGACGCATCCACGGCCTGAGCAGCATCCACAGCAGCATCCGCACTCGCACCCAGAGCCACATCCGCATCCACATCCACGGTCACAGCCGCACTCACACTCGCATCCACGTCCACAGGTGTCTTGGCAGCGATCCCCGCAGCGATCCGGGACGGCCCCGTGACACATGCCCTCCCCGTGCCCGTGATACCCACAAGGGCCGTGGTGCCACATGTGGCTGCCGCCAAAGCCCCAGCGCGCCCGGCCAGGATGGCCAGGGTGGTAGGCGCAGGGGTGGTTGCTCATACAAGGGTGGGGGATGTGCTGGTGTTCCTCGCACATGTGGCGATCCATCATGGCCTTGAAGGCAGCGTACTGCTCATCAGTGTAGGGCCTCTCGGACGAAGTTTCCTTTGTTTCGTCTTGATCACTCATTCTGCGGTTGGGTTGTCATCTTTGACGGTCAAAATGACTTGAATATGACAATGTAATCAGACGAGATACCGGGCACGGAATGGACAGCTGGTATCGGTGTAGACACACTGCACTCCCAGTTTCTCATTCATAACACTGTAAAGGCCCGAATGCTATTAATACAACAAGAAGATGATTTAATGATTTGCGCTGCGCCAAGAAGCGCCGAGAAGTGCATGCTGAACAATACGTGATCAGAAGCCATTACACCCACGCAATCAGCAGTTCCAGGCCTTGTCCACTCGACCCTGTGCCCATTTGGAGAACATGGGGCTGAAGTCCATGATGCTCTGGGCGCCAGACCCGTTCCAAAAGATCACAACGTCCACGACCGCCTCCGCCTCACGTGAGCCCACAAGTGTGGCTCTTGATTGTATCTGTCACATTCACCCACACGCAGATCCGCCGGCCATGGGCGGTAGGTTCTGCAATGATTCGGACAACCTCTTTACATGCCCCATGCCCCGCACCACTTTGTTGTTGATGTGGACACGCTCATCCAGGGTTGGGTCCAGGCCGGATCAGGATGACACGTTATAAATCGATACTAAATCGAAGTCTGCAAACAAATATCTCCGACATACATGGACTCAAGCGTCTCTGTAACTGTTACACACAAAGGATCTGCGATATTTAGAGTAGATGCGCTGGCTTCGTCAACTGTTGGTTCTCTGAAAATGCTTATCAGCAGCAATCTTCAAATGATTGTCACAAACTTTGTCTTGACGGTTAATAACCAGATTATGAATGATGCTACGACCCTGACACAGATTGCAAAGGGCCAACAGGCTATCGCATTGGAGCTGCTCCCAGTCCCACAACCCCATCCAACCACTACGATGCCCACTCGGACGTTCCCCCAACCCGGTCAATTGGGCCAACCAAGGCAAGCTATGCCCCGTGCCATGACTGAAAAGGAGCAGCACCTCAAGAACATCCGTGAGTACGTCTCCACCGAGTGTCCTGAACTTTTCTTTCAAGTGTCCTTGATCTTTATTGACGTCAACGTCGAACAGCAGCCCATCAGAGCGTTCGTTGACACTGGAGCACAGTCGTCTTTGATCAGTTCCAAGACTGTGGAGAAGCTCGGCTGGGGGGACCTCGTGGACCCCCATTTTGCCGGCATCGCTCGCGGGGTGGGCCAGAGTAAGATTCTCGGTCGCATACTGATGGCCCCAATGAAGATTGGAGAGACTGTATACCCGTGCCAGTTTAACGTGCTCGAGAATGACATCGCTGATGGTGCGTACGACATTCTTATTGGTATCGACTTTATGCGACGGTATCGCGTCTCGCTGTCGATGGCCAACAACACGATGACCATCCCCGATCAGACTACCGCGGGGAATGCCGATACTGTGATAGATTTTGTGCCTGAACACCTTTTGGAAGCACAGCATCGTCCTGAAGCACCAGTCGCTGCCCCACGGATGCCGCCTATCGACAAGCTGCCACCCGTGTTCCAGCGCGCTCTGGCCCAGCTGACCGCTATGGGGTTCGAGCAGGAGCCGGCTTTCAAGGCGCTCTATGAGGCCCAAGGCGATATTAATGTTGCAATGGACATTCTCGCCAGAAACACGTAGCTGTTGCTGTTTTAATTTTAAAAAAACTGCCATACTGCACGTTGCTGAGGTGAATGATGTTCTTAAGTGGATGCTTTGGGTGATATATGATGCGCTGTGTGAGAATCGACAATTTGGGATTCAGTAACGAGGAATTTTGTAATCATTGATATCAGAAGGGGTTTTGTCATCGTCTCCCAATGGTAACAAACTAGTTTTGAGCCGCAACCGGCCACCTCACGGAATTTCTTTTTCGAGGAATTTCATCTGAATTGCTTAAACTGGTCAAAACTCAACCCCCCACTCCAAAATGTGCCGAAATGGTTCTGGTGGGTGCAACTGCCCAAGCGGCTCTCCTTACGTGATGCTGGAATATTCCCAAGTAATGGGATGTTTCAATGTCAAATTCGGTTGTCATTTTCACTCTGCAGAAATGTCACCAAATATCGGCATATATTACATTGGTGAGGATGATGCACGGCCTCGATGATTCCTGACCTCATTCATATTGTGATTCGACTTTATAGTCATCGACGACACGTCACTTGAAACAAAACAACAAAATAATGAAGGGCTTCGCTATTCTTCTATGCCTTGTTGTCGCCGCTATTGCGGTCGATTTCGTCTCTGTTGAGTCCGTACAGAACCCCGAAACCTCCATGGTTGTGAACTTCCTTGATTCCGCCGAGCCCGCTGGCTCTGAGCACATCAAGGTTCTTGAGACGCTTGAGGGCGACGAGCTCTTTGACGGCTACCGCTTTGTCGTTGTTGACAAGCAGTCTGACGATAACACTGAATTCTTCAACACCGCTTTTGCTGGAGCCCCTCTTCCCATGGTGTTCCTCGTGAACAAGGCCGAGGGCATCGACCGCGTCGATGGCACCTCTGCTGAGGCCATCCGCACGCACATGGAGTTCAAGGCGATGGTTGGTGATGATTCCAAGGTGCTGACAATGACGTCTCGCGCTGAGATCGACGAGCTCCTTGCCGGCGATAAGCCCGTTATCTTCAAAATGTTTGAGCAGTGGTGCGGGCACTGCAAGCACCTGGCCCCCGTCTTCGTCAAGGCTGCCACCGCCAACGAGAATGCCGTTTTCGCCGAAATCGAGTGCTCTCTTAACGATGAGACCAAGCAGTTCTGCAATGAGCGCGGGGTGCGTGGCTTCCCCACCATCAACGTTGCCATTAACAACGATTTCGTGCTTTATAACCAGGCCCGTAGCGTGCCCGCCATCAACAGCTTCCTCGATCTCGTCGTCAAGGATCCCGAGGCCATGATTGCCGCGGACAAGGCCCGCAAGGCTGCCGAGGAGGCGCAGGAGGCCGAGGCCGCCAAGGCCCGCACTGAGGCCGCGAGCCAGGAGGCCGTGGAGGAGGAGGTCGAGGGCAAGGACGAGCTCTAAATGATAGACTGGTGATCAGGCGTAATTGTATCTATAATGTGTTTGGAGCAAAAAACAGGTAGGAACGTCTCAAGCACAAGATGACCAATTGGGGAGAGACTGGGACTTATGAGGACTATAGCAACTGGCCTGCCAACGATACGTTCGACTCCACGCTTCACCTGAGCAAAGCCATCATCCAATCGTTTAATACGGACGTCCAGCTTACCCCTGGCGGCCTCATGGTCCCTGCCGCCATCTGGGCCATCGACGATCATATTCCACACGTTGCATTCCGCACAACCCACTTTGTGGAGATCGCTCACAGCTTTGAACGCGTCATCGAGACAGTCTCAGACAGCACTGAGTCAGATAAGGCTGACCAGCTCAAGGCCATGATACAGGCTATCGACAGCAGGAAGACACAGCTTTTGGAACGCGGGGCTACCGCAGACCCAGTCGGAAAACTCTTCAAATCCTTTGGCCTCGGCAAAGACAAGAACCTGACGGCCAAATACGTCAAAGCCACGCGAGACATGCTCCAGGGCTTCCTCTGCATCGCAGCATGGCTCACACCGGGTGCTTCGCCGGATCTCTCGGCCGCCGTGTACGCCCTAGCTGCATTTATGTGCCTCGGCCCGCTGCCAATTATTAGAGATGACGTAGAGAGCCTCATGCTTAAACATCTCAAAACGCAGCGCCAGGTCTTCAGCAGGCTGACCCGGTGAAGACACTTTGAAGGAACTCGTTCTCGTCAATCTTTATAGTTTTTAGTGTTCGCTTCTTTTCCATGGTTCATGTGCATTCTCTTGCGCTGTAGTAGATGACAAATGCCAATTTTGTGGTTCTTTCTCTGGTGGAAAATAAAGTGGCTTCTTCAAGACAAAAATCCCTGGTTTTGGCATGAATCGTGACTATTACAACATTCTCGGCATCTCAAGAAACGCCGATGAGACTGAGATAAAGAGGGCATACCGGAAAATGGCGCAGAAGTACCATCCTGACAAGACTGGCAGCTCTCCCGAGGCTACAGAGAAGTTTAAGGCCGTCTCAGAGGCATACCAGGTGCTATCTGTGCCAGAGAGGAAGGGCGTCTACGATCAGTTCGGCGAGGAGGGTCTTAAGGGCGGCATGCCTACTGGCGGCCCTGGTGAGAATGTCGGCGGCCACTACACCAATTTCAAAGATCCGTTCGAGCTTTTCAGGCAGTTCTTTGGCACTGAGGCGCCCACTGACATGCGTCGGAGCAACCTCTTAGCTACTGACGCGGATAACACCGCTGATCGCTTCCACGAGCAGCCCCAGCCGACGCAGCCGCCCGCTGTGCAGAGAGACCTCGTTTGCACGCTTGAGGAGCTCTACCATGGCACCACCAAGCGTCTCCGCATCACCCGTCAGCGCTATTCCGCTAGCCGGACCTCCCTAGCCCCGTCAGAGAAGATGGTAACGATTGACGTCAAGCCTGGATGGAAACCCGGCACAGTCATCACATTCAAGGGCGAGGGCGACGAGGGGCCGGGAATCGTGCCCTCTGATGTCGTCTTCACCGTCCGTGAGGCGCCCCACGATCGATTCCGGCGCCAGGGTGCCGATCTCGTGTTCCCTGTGACCGTACCTCTTGTGGACGCCCTCAACGGATGCCGCGTCGCCGTGGAGACTCTCGACGGTCGCATTCTGTCCATCCCGGTCACCGCTGTCGTTGCGTCGGGGTATTGCCACAGAGTGACTGGGGAGGGGATGCCCATCTCCAAACAGCCCGGGAAACGCGGCGACCTGCTCCTTGAGTTCGCGGTGACGTTCCCCCAGTATCTCGATCCGGAGCAGAAGGGGCTGATCGCCAAGGCTCTTTCTGGTTAAGAAGATGTGTAGTAAAAAGTAAATGTAGCATAACACAATGGTTTATTGCCATTTGCAACCATGTTGACTGTTCTACCGACGCAAATATTGCTTTTTCGGAATGTGTGGTCAACTTGGGTCAACACAAATGTCAGACGATCTTCATCTTATAAAGCGAAATGGGAACGGTTGGATGCGGTCTCTTGCAGCCCTCTGCCTTGTTTCGTTACTGCTCACATGCTCTGCATGTGGGTATAACATGTTAGTTCTCAATGACATGCATATGATGCCCAACTACCAACCCAGGTCGTCAGCGTCAACATATTGCTCTCAGTACGATCCTAGTGCGCTTCCCGCGCCTTATGGCCGGTACCAGTGCGACTCACCTTTCAAGCTGGTCAAGGAAACGATAGATGAAGCCAAGCGTATCAACGACAAGCCCTCCATGATCATTCTTGGTGGCGATCTCGGAGGTCATGGCTCATCTTCATGGCAGGAAACATACAACACGGTCGCTAACGTCACCAAGACGATCTACGCCGCGTTCCCGCACACGCCAGTGATCCCTATGGTCGGCAACGACGACGTCTATCCCGACTACATGATCACATCCCAACATTTGAATGAGATCTCAATTCTCTGGCAGCGCTGGCTGATGCCTGACGAACTGAAGACGTTTAGACACGGCGGGTACTACAAGCGGGAGCTGTCGTCCTCCCTGCACGTCATTGTTGTCAACTCCCTCCTTTTCTCATCACGCATCTCCCAAACGGGCCTTTACGCTGACCATCTGTCCTGGCTCGATGCGACTGTCGCCAAATCTGCCAAGAGCGGCGCGAACATGATCTTTATGGGCCACATCCCACCCGGTTCTAACGGTTTCGACAAGAAGCAGCAATGGAGCGATGATGCCACCCGCCACTTCCTCGGTCTCGTCAAGAAACACCGCGACAACGTCTCCGGCATGTACTTCTTCCACCAGCACGAGGACCTGCACCGTGTGATCGGTGATGGCGACGCCTTTGCTCTCATCTCGCCGAGCGTGACGCCCGACTTTGGTAACAACCCCGGGTTCCGCATCATGCATTGGAAGGCCGACGGACAGCTGTATGAGCTGGAGCAGTACGTCGCCGACCTGATATCTGCCAACATCAACGACCACCTGACCTTTGAGCTGGAGTACACGATGTCTGCTGCATATGGCAAGTGGATGAAGAACGGCGTGTTCACGGCATCGACTGCCAATGGTATCCAGCAGGAGATCATCCGGTCGGTGCAGTTCTGGGACACGTATTACGATCGTGTGAAGGCCGCCAACAGTGCGTCGGGGCGCATGGCGTATGCCTGCTCGACTGTGGTGGACACACCGGCGGAGTTCCAGCAGTGTTTGAAGGATTATCCGTGGAATAACGCAGAGAGGGTATAAATGGGGCATCGCATGATAATGATGGGGTGGTGGAGTGTTGACCCAGCCCCACGTTTCGTGGCGGCCAATGTAGGGTAAGTTAAGGTTAAACGTCACGGGTGCCCGTTTAGGGGCCGGTTGACGGGTTCATATAGCCCGTATGGGATGAATCCGACTCTCTGCCCCCCCTCCACATCATCCTCCTCTACAATATCATTTATACTCCCCACCCCGCCCTCAACGAGCCACCCTGTTCTGGGCACTGCTCAACGTGAAGCTCACATCAGCTACCGTCAGCATGGGCCCCAGCTCCGACGTACCGTATATAGGCCCGACCATTTCTATAAATGACTTATATTCATCTATAATAAGCGCTGAGACTGTCTTATAACAATCGGAGAAAAGAGCCTCTTCTGGCGACAGGTGTTTGGTCAAACGCTTGATGAGCGCGTCCACAGCCTTTCCCAACGCGTTCGACTGCTTCGTGTAACGTTTCTTAACTTTCCCGAACGCCTGCTTGCTAGTGGCCCTCGTCAGCTGTATCTCGGACAGCATACCCCTATCTGCCGTACTTGTGGACGCCACCTGAGTCTTCAAGACCTCGACGAACCCGCTAAGTCGCGGCAACGCCTCCGAGAAGATCCAGTGCGTGTACCTCGACATTGACGCCTTGTACATGGCCTCAAAGGTCATTAACGATGAATCACCGCCCCGCCCAGCGTCTGGGCAGCGAATGGCGGCGGCCACGTGGTGCGAATTCTCCATGGTGAATATATCACGATATTTCGCGTTGGTTGCCGCGACGGACGTGATCCAGGCCGCCGTCTTGGCTGAGACCTCCTTCAACACGGAGGCTAGCAGCACAGACGGTGGAATCACTGAGAGGATGGAGAGTAGTTCGGCAGCTCGGGCGACGGGGGGTGCCACACCACATTGCTTGACGGGGGCAGCATCGATGGCCGCTTCCAGAGCAGTCAGCTCCCCCTCGAGCCAACCGTCGACCCACTCGGCCAATGGGGACGATATGTAGGATGTCAGGAGGTCAGCCGTGTCTCGGGTGAGGTCGGCGGCCGGGGTGGGGGTGGTGGTGTTGTCTAGCGCAGTGGTGACGCGATCGACGATGCCTTCGACCTCCGCGGCGGCTGTGAGTACGATGTCTAGGGTAGGTTCACCACCGAGGAGGCGGGCGACGATGGGGTCACCGATGGCTTCGATGTAGACCTCCAGTTGGGCCCGTACCGCGCGTGTGACACCTTCTGGGATGGGTACAGGGAAAGCCTCGGGAGCGAATGTGTCTAACAGCCAAGTATGGGCGAACGGCGCGTCCTGGACTAAATGTGTAGTGATGGATCCGAGGAGTGCTGAAAGAGCGGCATTGAAGCGCTGGAGATCGTGGGTAGGCATGGGAGCGGTGCCGCAGATGATGAGGTCGGCCGTCGCCCCTACCGCTTGGTCGGGGCGAGGGCGGGGTGGCCCATCGGTGGTCTGGGGGGTGGGGTGGGTGCCTCGGATCTGCTTTATGGCATCGCCGACGCGGGTGATGTGGGGTTTGAGTTCCGACACTGCTAGACCCTTGAGGGCACCCACCGTCTGACGGGTGAGCCTCTTATGTGATGGTTCATGAATAGCAGCGAGATACGTGACCATTACGTCATAAGGAACAAGCGCGTTAAACAGGCCTGACCTGTCAGTGAAGTTATTCTGCCGCCGAAGTGACCCTGCGAGCCCCTCAACGTTACTACCGAGGAAATTGACCAGTCGCTTGCCGTACTCCTCAGCCAGGCCCTGTACCGATCCGTACTGGTCCTGGACGGCCGTGATGTGCAGTAGCTTGTCCGTACACGCCTGTTGGGCCGCCAAAACCTCCTCTGCGGCGCGTATCATCTCGTCCATGCCCGTTTCGCTCGTCAAGGATGTTGAAGCGATGAACTCACGTGTAACGTACGGTGGTGGGGATGTAGCCTCGAGAATACCCACCACACGGTCATGTAGCGCCTCCTGGTTGGCCGCGCGGACCCTGTTGGCTGAGCTCTGAGCCTCAACGCGGTCCGTCATGTCTGATAGTTGACGAATGGGGTCAGACACTCCTTTCCACCACGTATCAAAGCGCTCGAGAGAGGAAGCCATGTCCTCGATGCTGGAGACCATACCGTCGAGCATCGCACGGTGCTTGACGAGGTGCTGGACGTTCTGTTGATCCAGACGAACGCGATCTTCAAGGAGGAACTCCTTGAAGGCTTCTGGGTGCATCGCGGATTGGCTAGACTTGGTCTTAAGGAAGGATGTTAGTAGCTCCTCTTGTTTTGATGGTAACGCTTGGAGTGTGCGCCGTCCTTTCATAGATATCGTCGGTGTTTGTCTTCTTGAAGTGATTTATAAGTGAAGACAACATAATGTGTGACTGGCAGGGAACGCACATATTACGCAGGAATAGCATCACACACATGCCACGAAATATGCTAATTAATTTTGTTAAATCCCAATCACTCTAGCCTTGGTACTACCGACCCGACCAACACTGTCCGATGGACACATCACAGCTGCCACTCACAGGCTGGCGATATTTACTAAGACACACATCGCTCAGACGACCATTAGTACGAACACCGCGTGCAACAGAGCTAGCGGGTATGCCACGATCAACCGCTGGTGTCCCGTCGACATGGCCTTACACAGCAGCTGTGTGGAGATCGTCGTCGCCCATACTAGCGCCAACAGACACACACAAAAGCCCGGGACAGTCTTGAGGGGTACAAACACGCTGGCGGCCGCGAGGAACACGATGGGAAGGAACCCGTACCCCACAGAGGACATCACCGTGTACACCTCGGTCGTGGGACGCGCGGTGTCGGGAGGTAACGTGAATGGGGAGATAAGGAGAGCCAGCATGCCACGAATGGCAATGCACGCCGCAAACGTGTACGTGATTAGCTCCTTGAACATAAACTTGGAAGAGAAGAGCATCAGTAGCCCGATGAGCAGCACAGCGGCCAGAGGGAACGTCATCTCGCTGTGGGAAGCGATATCCTTGGGTGTCGCCCGGAAAGGGAAGACCGCGAAGAAGAGCTTGCGACGTAGAGTGATGAGATCGATACCTAGTTCCTCAAGGAGCGGAGCCTCGTCGTTAAAGACGTCTTCGGACGCATGGGACGTGTTTGTCGTATAATTGTTGTAGTCCTCGCCTACAAATTGAGGGATGCTGATGGCTTCGAAGCCACTAGAGATACTCTTTTCACCTGGAGGTGTTGGTGCTAAAAATGAGGACACGGAGGCCATATGTCAGGTGATACCCTGTCAATCCTTGGTTCAGATAAATCGAACAGACAAACAGTGCAAACCAGACTGCGTCATAACATGACAAACGACGATCAGATGCGATTCAACAAGTTGTGGTAGTGTATGGAAACATTAAACAACGATTAAATCGAACGGCAAAACGCACCAAAACGGAAATTTCGGCTTTCCGCAAATCCAACTGCATGGAAATCGAAGTGTCCGTGTACGTAGTTAAGAAAGAAATCCTCAAGTATGTTTCAAGCTCTGACCGATTGATAGCCGACGACTTATACTCACAATTGTACACCATGTCGGGTATGGGCAGTTTTAGGCGCTGGTACAAGGGTGTCTGCAATTCAAATAGGACGTTGACGAAGGTAGAGTTCCTTGGAATCTTTCGCGACATTGTTCTGGGTGCAAGCCTTCGCGAAGCAACCCTTTTAGAGCTTTTTGACTTGGTAGATGGCGCGTTACGCGGCGAGATAGGGCTTGGCGAGACGTTCATGATCCTTGGTCTATTTCTCGCGCGTGTCGATGGATATCTCCTTTTGTGGCTCCACCGTCACGGCGTCCAGTTTTTTGACGCTGTTGCGGCCCCCCAACTCAATGGTCGCTTCATCAAGCCGGCGGCCGTGTTCACCCTCTTCAACTCAGTGGCCGTGGATCTCTCGTTCGTCCTCCGGGAGCTCACACGACTCTACCCCCTCCATGCGTTGATGTCTGTCAAGCAGTTTCACGTCGCATGCTTTTATGTGATGTCTCAATTCAATACACACCAAGCCACGGCGCTCGCCTCCCCCCGGCCCGCCGGTCTCGCTTCCCCACGGCCCCCGATACCACTTGTCCAAGATGACCCGAGTGATTCTCGTTTATTCAGCTATAATACGGGCCACCATCGACGTCGGACCTCGACTCTCACTGGAGACTTGGCAGGGGTGGGTGACGGGGGCGGGTGTGTCGCCATGTAAGGGCTTATCGCGGCTCGTTTTCCGGGTCGCCAATTTTTCTCAATTTTCAATAAACTTTTTCACGTTCACTATCACCTGTCTGACTTCAGACGGATTGCGGAGCTTGCCTGTCTGTTTCCGCTCATTATGCGCCGCTGACGGCAATGCGTCACGAGGGACAAGTCCCACAACACTCCGTCTAATGGCTCACACGACCCGTCGAGGCCGTCCCAATTCTCTCACAGCTTATGAATATTAACCATGCCCTTCATTCACAACGCTCTTTGGTACAAATTTACAACCCCTTACTTCTTGGTGGCGATCTCCTCCTCAAGCTCGGCGTTCCGCTTCTTGAGATCCGTGACGACGGCCTCGAGCTCCTGAATCCGGGCCTCGCTGTCGCTACAGAGATACTGCTTCACGAAGCTGTGTTAGATGGTACGTGGGAGGTCGAACTTACTCTAGGGCATTCGCGGGGCGCTCGGGCTCCTCGTAGAGAGCAACAAACACCTTCGTTACGGTATCAATCACCCCATTGCGATCCAAATACTTGCGGAACTCTTCTTTTTTAGCGTCAGGTGTCTGTGTTAGCACGAAAGCCGCAGTTACTCACTTGGTAGGTTGAGGACATAGATTTTTTGGGCGACGTTATAAATATGAGACCTTCGATTTATAGATGCAAATGCCGGCCTTGATCGTTGCGGCATTTTTTGACAAAAGTGACCCCAAACGGCAGGATGAGTCCATAAACGATGGCCAGACCCGATTGCGAACGCAGACCAGTGGCGTTGAGCACAGTTTATGTTCTCCCGACGATCGCCACGACGCAGACACCGACTGGGATCGGCGTGATCGGAATAGACACATTTATCATCCAACATCAGCGACACTGACAGTCACTCAGATGGCGGTCGAGGCCGTCGAGGGTCAGCACCGGGCGCTCGATGCCGTTCCGGGGCGGGTTGGGGCATCGCACCTCAAGGCTGCCAATGAGCTGCTTCACGGTGAAGTTCGGCGCGATCGGCCGAGCCTGTCCCCTGCACGTGGGGCAGGTACTCGCATTCGAAAGGGCCGTCTGAAGACAGGCCTTGCAGAAGGTGTGCCCGCAGCTGGTGCTGGTCGGGTCGACCATCACGCAATAGCAGATGGAGCAGCAGAAAGCCTCGTTAACAGGGCGGACGAACGAGAGCGTCCGGTCGCCGTAGTCCTCCATATTCAGGTCGTTGGCGATGGGTTGGCTTGGTGCTTCTGGCAGCACACGCATAACTGCCAGCCGACGGATGACCTCAACAACCTCGGAGTGGCCCTGCTGCTCGGCGATCTGGA
>PPCM01001196.1_pt1 | contig 12820 bp, 11 predicted proteins | sample 1555541 | NCBI WGS metagenome assembly PPCM01 (sample SAMN05284479, study PRJNA326546) | Marine sediment metagenome, whole genome shotgun sequencing project. | isolation source: marine sediment | place: Germany: Wadden Sea | collected 2012-09-05 | reverse complement strand
AATAGATTTCTTAAACACCATAGTATGCTTTGTTAAATAATTCTTTCATTTGCTCTGGAGAAATTTCTCTCGGATTAGTACCTGTACATGGGTCAGCTACTGCATTCACCGAAATACTCTCTAAGTTATCTAAGAATTTATCTTCTTGTAAACCAAACTCTTTTAATGAAGTTGGGATATTCATAGACTTGTTTAAGTCTCTTACAAATTGAACTAAAGATTTTACTAATGCCTCTTCAGTAGAACCTGCTAATCCTAATCTTCTTGCAATATCAGCATATTTTTCACCAGCTACTTCGGCATTAAACTCAATAGCAATTGGTAAGTATATAGCATTTGCACAACCATGTGGAATTGCAAAGATTTTTCCAGTCTTGTGAGCCATACTATGAACAATACCTAATATCGCATTTGAGAATGACATACCAGCTAAACATTGTGAAATATGCATTTTAGCTCTTGATTCTTCTTTACCTTCATACGATTCGATAATAAAATCTTGAATCATTTCAATAGATTTCATTGCTAAAGCATCTGTTAATTCATTACTCATTGTAGAAACATAAGCCTCTAAAGAGTGAGTTAAAGCATCCATACCAGTAAAAGCAACCAATTTAGCAGGCATCGATTGAGCTAAATCAGTATCAACAATAGCGATGTCAGGAGTAATGTTGAAATCTGCAATTGGATACTTAACACCAGTTTCTGTATCTGTGATTACTGCAAAAGATGTTACTTCACTACCTGTTCCACTTGTTGTAGGGATAGCAGCATATCTAGCTTTTTGTCTTAACTCAGGTAAGTTAAAAGGCTTAGCAGCTTCTTCAAATGTGAACTCTGGATACTCATGGAAAATCCACATAGCTTTTGCAGCATCCATTGGCGAACCACCACCTAAACCAATAATCCAATCTGGTTGGAATTGATCCATCACTTCAACACCCTTCATTACCGTCTTAACTGAAGGATCTGCTTCTACACCTTCTATTAAAGTTGTTTCCATGCCAGCTTCTTTAAGATAGTTTTCAACTTTTTGTAAAGCACCATTTCTCTTTACTGCACTACCACCTATAACGATAGCTGCTCTTTTACCTTTTAAGTTCTTTAATTCTTCAATTGTACCTTGTCCAAAGTACACGTCTCTTGGGATTGTAAATCTTGACATTAATAATTCCTCCTAATTTCTACTATTTGCTTTTATCACAAATATATTTACTTTAATTTATGTTAATCCTCTTTTACCATCAACAATATTTGGCTTATTTGAGGATAGTTACTGTAATTCAATCTAACTTTTATTTCTTATATAATCATCAATAGCTTCAGCCACCTTTTTTGAATATTTAACAGCTTCAACGACTGTCTTTGCACCAGTTACAACATCACCAGATGCAAATACTCCCTCTTTTGTTGTACGACCACAATCATCTGTAACGACTAATCCAAATGGGTTGGTTTGTATATCCTTTGATTTTGAAACTATATTGTTCTTTGGTCCTTGACTGACCGCTATGATTACAGTATCAACTTCGAATAACTTCTCATGACCTTCAAAATTCATGTATTTGACACCCTTTTTTTCAAAAGCCATTGGGGTCTCATTAAACCTAAACACAATTCCCTCTTCAAGTACCTGATCAACTTCATGATCTGTTGCAGATATGTTTTCGCTTCCTTTTCTATACATAATAGAAACATCACTTGCACCACTTCTAATAGCAGTCCTAGCAGCATCCATTGCAACATTACCAGCACCAATTATGCATACTTTCTTGCCCAAGTCATATACATCAGGGTTTTTAAGATAATCAATTGCATAATGTACATTCCATAATGTCTCACCAGGGATATTTAATCTTTTGGGATTCCACACACCCGTACCTATGAATACAGCATCATATTCATCTTTTAATAAATCTTCAATTGTTAATACTGGACCAATTAGAGTATTTGGTCGTATTTTCACACCCAGTTGGACCAACTTAACTTTTAACTTATCTAGTATTGCTTTTGGTAATCTAAACTCTGGAATACCGTATCTCAAAACTCCACCGATTTTGTCATGAGCTTCAAAGATTGTGACATCATATCCTTTTATAGAAAGTATAACTGCGATACATAAGCCTGCTGGACCTGAACCAACAATCGCCACACTTCCCATATCACGACTTTCTTTCTTACAAGCCTTATGACTTAAGTAGTTCTCAGATATATGATGTTCAATATTTCCTATACTAATAGGTTGTCCTTTTATTCCTAACACACAACTACCCTCACATTGTCTCTCATGTGGGCAAACCAAAGAACATATTGATGAAAGAGGATTATTTCTAAACAAGACCTCACCAGCTTCTTTCTCATGACCCTTTAAAAACAAACTAATGAATTCTGGTATTGCAGTATCTATTGGACATCCTTTTCTACATCTAGGATTTTTACACTGTAGACATCTTCTAGACTCTATTAAGATTTCTTCCTTTACTACTATTCTTTCCATTCCTTCTCCCCTCTAGTTCGACATAGCTGTAATGTTCCGCTAAGGACAGTTACTATACTAGATCACTTCTAAAGCAATGTGAAGTACGCACTTTTCAGTCTTATAGTTTATATTTAGAACCCTAGTTACCAAAAGGTAACCAGGATTTCAACCCTCTATTATTAATTAAAAATGTCTTACACCAATTGAATTTACACAGGTTAATAATAAATCCAAAAATTTATACAAATCTGTAAGATAGACATTATCATCTTTTTTTTTCGCAAAAATTTTTTTTATTTTAGCGTGACCATAGACATATAATTCTTTTTAAAAACAAAAAAGATACTTCTATATGAAGTACCTTTAGTGACGTTATATATTTTAAAAAACAAACAAGCATTAGTTTTTACAACCAATGCTTGATAAAATGACTATTCTAAAGCTCTTTTTCTCTTACCTAATTCATTTAAAAGCACAAACGCCAATAACAGACACATTAAAATATCCAAAGGAATAACTACTGCAAATGATTTACCATAAGCATACTTCATTGAGAATATACATATACCAACGAGATACGCCTTTTCGAGTATCGCAAATAAAACTAAAGGTATTCTCCATTTTATTTTAAATGCTGACACTACTAAAAATACACCCAGAATAAACACACTTGCACTCCAATGCCTAATGATTATATCGTAGCTTCGGACATAGTCCAACTTAAAAAGCTTGTCCAAGAACAACTCAGGTAAAATCGAAATTCCACCTAAACCTGCTGTCATTAAACCACATACGATAAGTATCCATTTCGTGCTTTGTACAAAATCTTTCTTCATATTTCGCCTCCTGTCATCACTGTACTGATTAGATTCATCTCCCGAAAGACTGTCCTACGAAATAGTTGATTCATTTCATTTATACCCAGACCTTGGTATGCAAACCTTAATTCTGAATGTGCCAATCAGTTGAAAATGTACTCTATTTAAGGAAGCACAGATTTACTTGTTTATTTGTTGGTTGAATTACTTAAGTTTTCTTTCTTTCTTCAGGAGTTTAGCAATATCTTCTTCTGTTAAGTCGATTCTGGCTCTAAATCTGTCATAGGTCATTTCTTCACTATTATAGAATCTAAGCTCAATATACTCTTCTCCTAAAAAATAAACATATGTGAAGTATGACGTATTTTGATCATCAGCAAAACTAAGGTAATGATCAAAGCGTCCATTATAAACTACATCATCTTTCACTCTAACAGGATGTTTCTTCAGATTATATATGTATTCTTTTATTTCATGAAGTTTTGCTTCTTCTACAAATGAATACTGTTCTTGAGATGAAATACTAGTTCTTGTAACTACAACACCTGTTAAATTCATACTGTGAAACTCTTCAAAAGCTTTATTTAATTGAACAGACATAGTTATCTTAGTCATACAGAAAATCAACAGGGCTATACCTATTATTCCATACCTAAAAGGTGCTTTTTTTATTCTATCTATCATAATATTTATTCCTCATTAGCAGTACTATATCTAATCTCAGTCCATTGGCTATACATATCAGGTTTTGCATAGGAAACATTATAGATGACTGGTTCTATTGGTGTCTTAAAAAAGTGAGAATCAAAACCAACATTGTCAATAAACTCAACAACTATTTCTGGATAGTAGCGGTCTCTTATTAAGCCTCCCTGTTTCTTTAAGATTGCTTCTTTGGTCTCAATCTTCATAAAGAAGGTGCGAATATCCTCATAAATAGTATCATCAAACTCTAAATCTGGATGACTATTAAAACTGATTCTTAATGTAATAGCATGATGGAGTTCGACTACGTCTGTATCTTTAACAAAATGATATCGCTCCTCAAGTGATTCAAGGTAGTCATCCATTTCCTTTAAATTATAACTTTTTTCAGAGTTTGCAGATTTTATCGACCCTAGAAAGAGTATAAAAAATAATAATGGTATAGTAACTAAAATAATGCCAACTTTTTTTAGCATAGTCCCTCCTTACTAATGACATTGACAACCAACTTAAGTATACCGCAACAAAATAATTATTACATCTCATATAGAAAGACTTCAGATATAATTCAAAAAACTTTTAATTGCATACATTAATGAAGTTTTAGCAGTATTAGAAAAGTAATGATTGCAATGACACCAATTGCATGATATTGTAGACTGTGCACGTCTAATACAAGCAATCAAGTGTCTTTTTGAATATAAGGCACATATTTTGATTTAATATATTCAGTTAAGAATAATTTTCTTATGGAGGTAACAATGGCAACAAAAAAGAAAACTCAAAATGATAAAATATCTTATAGCAACAGAAAAAAGTTAAATGCTGATTTTAGTAAAAAGGATCTTAAAAGAAGTAACTGTTATAACGCTAACTTCACAGGTTCTGACTTCAGCTTTTCAAGTTTAAAAGGTGCACAGTTTAAAAACTGTAACTTCAGCGAATGTAAATTTGATGCTACTGAGTTTGTGGCTACTAATTTAAGAAACAGTAAATTTACAAATGCAGTACTTAAAAATGTTATCATAGATTCAGTGAATCTTGATGGTGTTAACTTTGAAAATGTAACTTTTGACAATGTTGTAATTTCTAATTGTGATGTCTCAAAAGCAATCAACTTGGATACAACAACAGAAGGTGTTCGATTCTACGAAACAACGCCATCACTTGATATCAGCGAAAGACTAGAAAGAGCGATTCGATCTAGTAAAAAGAATGAGTATATCAAAAAATCTGGTGTCCTTGATACCAAAGAAGGTGAAATCAACCCAATAAGTGTCTTGTTACTTTTAGAAATCTTTACTGAAGAAACATTGATTTCAAGTTTATCAAAACTTAAAACTAGTTTAAACGAAAACTTCTTTACACTTAGTTCGTTAATCAAAATGATTAATGAAACAAACGTATAAATTAAATATTTATTATGATACTTCCAAATTAGATTTCTACTTGGAAGTTTTTTTATCATAAAAACTCAATATTTTGTCCATTGCTTACTGAAAAGAGCCCGATTATGTTTTAATCATTGTATTTTCCAGACACATAAAGTTATAGTCGATTCCAAACACTCTCATTTAAAGCAAAATTAAACCAATCAATTGAAGTCTACTTCAAATGATTGGTTTATTATCTAGAATCGCTATATTTCTATATTACAGTACATTTTCTATACAATCTTTTTTTAACAGTGACAGCATCATCATATCATGATACTTGCCCTTAAAGAAACTCCGCTCCCTAAGAATACCTTCACACTGAAAACCAACTTTCTCTAACACCCTAATAGATGACTTGTTATTAGTAGACACAGCAGCTTCAATCCTATTAACTTTGATATCACTCCATATGAAATCGATAAGAACTTCAAGTGCTTCAGTCATTATACCTCTATTCCAATAAGCACTATTCAAATCATATCCTAGGTCAACTCTTACACCAGGACACTCAATTTCACATTTACAGAAACCTATTATTTTAGAGTCACTCCTCATTGAAATCCCCCAAAATATTGCCTTTTTCTTATTATATGCTTGTTGAAAATAATCAATTAGAGTCTTCGCCTGATCGATGCTTGTAAACAAATCAAAGGTATCATATCTGATTACTTCAGGATCGCTTAAAATCTGATAGATACTTTCTGCATCATCAGATTTCATGGCTCTTAATATCAATCTTTCGCTTGTTACAACAGGGAACACTTCAAAAATATTTTCCAATATACAATACTCCGTCTTCTTTTTACTTACAGTATTATTCCGTAAGGTTCAAATTATTTTCTTGACTTAAGTCTATTTACAGGTGAGGTTACTCCAACCGACACCTCGCATTACTTATAAAAGATTTCGACATCTCTGATAACCTAATTATATGAATTACACCTACATACCACACTAGTTTATCATAGAAAACATTGTGTAAAAAGCTTGAATATAAAACTAAGTTCCATTTTCTTCTGTTCTACTGCAAAATTAATTCAAAATAATCTTTCTTTTATCTATTCTGAAAGTCTGTAATTATTGTCATAAAATCAGTTCCATAGCTTTCATACTTTTTCTCACCAATACCCTTAATATCAAGAAAATCATCTTTAGTTGTTGGCATTGCATACGCTAGTTCTTCGAGTACTGAATTAGCAAAAATAACATACAATGGTACACGTTTTTTCCCTGCTATAGCTTTTCTTTTTTCAGCTAGTAATTCATACAACTCTTTATTATAATCTAAATTTGTCTTGGACTTTTTCTTTCTCGTTTTACTGTCCTTAACTTCGATACGTTCTTTTCTTACCATAATTTTTGTATCGCCTTTGAGGACTGCTCTTGAGGACTCATTTAACTTAAGGATCGGAAACTGATCAACGGTCATTCTAACATAACCTCTAGCAATCAAATTCATAATCAACTCCCTAAGTCCTCCCTCAGAGATATCTGTAATAATCCCATATGTCGATACTTCATTGAGTTTCCAATCAAGAACTTTCTTGTCTTTTGATCCACGTAATACTTTAATAATCGTATTTGTTCCAAACCTTTGTTGAGTTCTATAAATACAAGAAAGTATCTTTTGGGATTCAATGGTCATATCTACAAACTCAGAATCATTCAAGCAATTACCACAAGTCTCACAATTTATATGCTTTCTTTCCTGTCCGAAATATGAAATTATTTCATCACGTAAGCAATCATTGGTATGACAATAGTTTACCAACACTTGTAGATTGGATCTTTGAATTTTATCTCTTTCAGGATCACTGGAGTTTTGAGCGATGAGTAGTTTCTGTTTAACTATATCTGATGGTGAATACATCAAAATACATTCGCTTTTATTTCCATCTCTACCTGCACGTCCAGCCTCTTGATAATAGGCTTCCATATTCTTAGGCATATTATAATGAATGACAAATCTTACATCAGGTTTGTCTATCCCCATACCAAAAGCATTGGTCGCAACAATTATTTTTATACGATCCATCATAAAAGCCTCTTGTATATCACTTCTTGTCTCACTGTCCATACCACCATGATAAGCACCAACTGAAAACCCTTGTCCAGAAAGCTTTGCACTGACAGACTCAACGGATTTTCTAGTCGAACAATAAATAATACCAGAACCTGTATCAAATTCATTTTTCAAGTAATTATTGATGTATCTATTTTTATCTTTTGGTTTTACAACCTTGTAGAATAAGTTCTCTCTGTCAAAACCTGTTGTTAATTCGAAAGGATTATCTAACTCTAATAATTCTTTGATTTCATTTGTGACATAGGTTGTTGCTGTTGCAGTAAAGGCTGTTACGACTGGTCTAGATTTTAGTCGATTAATAAAAACAGTAATATTCTTATAACTTGGTCTAAAATCATGTCCCCATTGACTGATACAATGCGATTCATCTACAGCAACTAAAGATATATCAATAGATTGTGATAAGTGAAAAAACTGATCTGTTAATAGTCTCTCTGGCGCAACATACACGAGTTTATACTGCCCGTCTTTAATAGCATCAATTCTTTGATTCGATTCTTGAGTGGATAAAGTGCTGTTTAAATAAGTAGCAGGAATACCACTTTCATTTAAACCATCTACTTGATCTTTCATAAGTGCAATTAAAGGTGATATGACTATCGTCATACCATCATTTAGTAATGCCGGCAACTGATAACATAAAGATTTACCACCACCTGTAGGCATAATTGCTAATACATCTCTACCTTGCACAACACGATCAATAATCTTCTCTTGACCTAATCTAAATGTTTCATATCCAAAATGTTTTTTTAATAATTCATACTTGTTCAAATTGACCTCCTAATAACCATTATAACATTCATTTCATCTAAAAGGAAATATTTGTAATTTAAAGAGATACCCTAAGGTATCTCAGTTATGCTTTGATTGCCCATCTCATTTTAGTTGATTTTGCACGGCTATTTTTAAAACACTCTTCTGCAGAAGGTCTTATGATTGTCGGTGCTATTTCACTATAAACACCTTGTTTGAGTAATCTCTTAAATGATTTCTTAACAAGACGATCCTCTCCTGAGTGGAAAGATAATATGGCTACACGACCACCTGGTGCTAGTGCATCTGGTAGCTTTTCTAAAAACTGATAGAGAACTTCAAATTCTTCATTAACATCAATTCTAAGCGCTTGAAAAGAACGTTGACAAGATTTTTTAACAGCTTCTTTTTTATCCTTTTCAGGTAAAAAGTCCAATGCCTTTTCAATAACTTGTTGTAGTTCTGTAGTAGTATTAATTTTTTTGCCCTTTTTCAACTCTGAAATGATTAATTTTGAAATCTCATTTGCGTAAGGCTCATCTGCATTTTCAATCAGCATACCTTCTAGCTCAGGTTGAGAAATATTTCTTAACCGTTCTGCTGCAGAAATACCATTCTTAGGATTCAATCTTAAATCTAATGGCCCCTCTGTTTTGTAAGAAAAACCACGATCTGGATTATCTATCTGCATTGATGATACACCTAAATCCGCTAAGATAAAATCAAGAGGACCCGATTCTTCAATAACCTTATCAATGTCTGCAAAATTTAGTTGTTTAATCGTAAGTATTTCAGGACCAAAGCCTTTGTTTAATAAACGTTCTCTTGTTTTAGGTAACTCAATTGGATCAATGTCTAAAGCATAAAGGTGACCATCTGACTTTAAACATTCAAGCATTTTACTTGAATGACCACCATATCCAAGAGTAGCATCTAGTCCCTTCATACCAGGTTTAATCTGTAAAAACTCTAAAATTTCTTCAACACATATGGAGATATGCATACCAGCAGGTGTACTGCCCTTTTGAATCACTCTATCTATGGTATCACCATATTTCTCTGGTTGATGTTCCTTATATTTTTCTTTATAATTTCTTGGATGTGTCCCTTTATATCGAACACGTCTCTTATGTGGTTTGTTTTCCAAAGCTTACCTCCTATTGATTCGCACGACTTACATTTCTAAGTCTACCTTTTATAGGTTTATTCTGTAGTGCCTTTAATACTATATTACCTTTATTATTTAAGATTTCAACAAAAGTTGATACATCTTGTATATTAATGTTACCTATATCGTCTTTTGTAACACCTTCAATGTTGCAAAGCGTACCGACAATATCCCCTGCTCTCATCTTAGTTTTTTTACCAGCATTGATATGAATCTTTAAAATGCCTTTATTAAGAGCAGCATGTTTCTCATGTTTAACAAGAGGCTTTGTATTGATCTTCTTGTTAAATTCATCAATAAGCATCTCAACTTCGTCTTCTGTAGGTAAATCAACTTTTCTGAGTTCTACATTAGTTAGTCGTTCTATAGCACCAAGTAAATAGGCATCACTTGAAGCAAAAGATATGGCTTTACCTAGATTATCTTTTCGACCTGTACGGCCAATTCTATGGACATAGACTTCTGCTTCCTCTGGCAAATCATAGTTCACCACAAGCGAAATATTATCGATATCAATACCTCTTGCAGCAACATCAGTTGCAACCAGGTATCTAAAATGACCTTTTCTAAAGTTCATCATCACTTTTGTACGTAAGTCTTGTTCCATACCACCGTGTAATTTTCTTACAGGGTAATCCCTTTTGCTCAGTAGGTCATGTACCTTATCAACCTGAAGCCTTGTATTACAGAAGATAATGCAACTGTCTGGATTTTCGATTTTGGTAACGTCTAATAATAATTTTTCTTTATCTTTTTTTCGCACATCATATCTTATCTGTTCTATACGATCAGTGGTTGTTTTCTTTTCGATTTCAACTAATTTAGGATGATCCATATAAATATCACATATTTCAGATATATCTTCTGGTAAAGTTGCTGATAAAAGTGTCATAACATAACCTTTAGGTACATTACCTAAGATTTGATTAATCTGGTCAACAAACCCCATGTTCAACATTTCATCTGCTTCATCTAAAACAATATATTTTATTTGAGACAAATCTAGTGTTTCTCTCTCAATGTGATCAAAAACACGTCCCGGAGTACCAACCACAAAATGAGTCTTTTGCTTTAGATTTTTTATTTGAGTATGAATTGGTGATTTACCGAATACAGTAACAACCTTCATTCTTTTAAAACGACCTATATTAAATATTTCTTCACTTACTTGTTGTGCTAATTCTCTTGTTGGTGTTAAAACAAGAACCTGAGGAGCATTTTCCTCCCATTCCACGTTTTCTATAATCGGAATAGCAAATGCAGCTGTCTTACCACTGCCTGTCTCTGATTTAATAATCAGATCCTGTTTTCTCAAAATAACAGGGATTGTTTTCTTCTGTACTTCTGTAGGATTCTCATAACCCATTAACTCAAGCGATTTCAAAAGAGGATCGCTTAATTTGTATTGCTTAAATGTATTCATAATTTCACTTTCTTTCTAGTAGTAGATACAGATTATACCACAGAAACGACTATATTACGATTTAATCTTATAGAATCCTTATCATTCTTTAAAAGCCCCCTTCTCTCAAACTATACTAAAGTTGAAATCAGGGGGATTATATATCTATTTATACGCTAAATACTTGCTGTGATTAACATCATATTTATACATTAACTGGTGTAATTGGTGATTCACCATTTAAAACAGCAATTAAATTATTAGCTGCAAGTTCAGCCATCGCAGTTCTTGTTTCCATAGAGCTGCTACCAATATGAGGTAGTAAAACAACATTGTCCATTTTTAGAAGTTCCTCAGGTACATGAGGTTCGAACTCAAATACATCTAAACCTGCACCATAAATCTTTTTCTCTTGTAGTATTCTTATGAGATCCTCTTCTTTTATAACAGGACCTCTAGCTGTATTGACAATTATGGCATTAGATTTCATCTTTGACATCAGTTCATAATCTAGCATATGTCGTGTCGCTTCTGTTAAAGGAACATGAACCGATACAAAGTCTGACTGAACCATCAACTCTTCTAAACTAACATACTCTGCCTGAGTATCTTGTTCAAAATCAATATCACGATTTCTATTATAATATAGAATACGCATATTGTAGCCTTTTGCCTTCTCAGCAAACTTCTTTCCTATACGACCAGCACCAATCACACCTAAGGTTTTGTTGTAAATATCTTGTCCAGCCATAAAATCATACGTGAACTTACCCCACTTACCATCTCGTAAAAATTTATCCGCTTCAACGATTCTTCTAGCTACCGAGTAAAGTAGCGCCCATGCAGTTTCAGCAGTTGTATCTGATAAAACATCCGGTGTGTTAGTAACAATTATGTTCTTAGATTTTGCAAATTCACTGTCAATATTGTTATGACCGACTGCATAATTAGCAATAATTTCAGTATGATCTAATGTATCCAATATTTCCTTATCAATTGTATTTGTAAACATAGACAATATACCATCATAGTTTTTAAAGCTTGTTAACATCTCAATTTTGCTTAAACTTTTATTGCTTCTATTTACATCCACAATAAAATGTTCTTCTAATTTTTTTATAACCGATTCTGGAATCAAATCCGTGATCAATATTTTCTTCATGTCTCCTCCATTCATAAGCACTCTCTTATATAAATTCTACACAAAACTTCTCATATGCTCAACTCTATAAACATAATAAAGCTAATCTCAATAGTCATCTTAAAAACAATTATTTACTTAGATTTCAAGAAATGAAAACAAGCTTTATTACCATTAGTGTTGATGACAATATTTTCTTCAAAGATATCATATTTTTCACTAGGAATTTCTACAATAATGGTTCCCTTCCCACTTGGAAGATCTTTAGTGAGAGTCGATAAACCCGGTGCATCTCCAGCAAGGAAAAATACGATTCTTCCAGCATCAACTTTATCATAACTTAACTTCAAGTAATGAATGTCTTCATGTACAGCTATACCAACATACTCTATTTCGTTTATATTGGCAAATGAGCTTATTTCTATCTCGGTATATTCTAGTTGATTGTCTTCATATCTAACTGGATAGCTACCTTCTGATAATATTTGCTTATCTGATTCACGACTTATAGAAATCTCTTTATCTGATACATAATTTACTATTATACCATCTGATAGGTTTTTATCATCTAACAAACCTAGATGTGAAAACATAATAGCATTGTTCATATTAAACTGATAATTACCTTCCCCATTCGCCACTGAAGTATCAGATAAATTGTTAACAACATATTGTTCTTTGGCATATCTGAAACTCTCACTCCATGTATGATTCTCTCCATACAAACTTTTCATGAAATGATAGTACAAAGACATACCATTGTTGCTTTTTAAATCATTTAGATCATCATACACGTTAATGCCATTATTAGAAGCAAGATAACTTGAAC
>PPCM01001195.1_pt1 | contig 12824 bp, 10 predicted proteins | sample 1555541 | NCBI WGS metagenome assembly PPCM01 (sample SAMN05284479, study PRJNA326546) | Marine sediment metagenome, whole genome shotgun sequencing project. | isolation source: marine sediment | place: Germany: Wadden Sea | collected 2012-09-05 | reverse complement strand
CGCCCGCCACCCCACCAAGCGGGGTCGCCCCAACGTCCGCCCCGAGGCCCCGGACGCCGCCCTCCAGCTCATCGCCCGGGGTCTGCCCCCACTCACCCCCGAGGCCACCCGGGCCGCCCTCGAGGCCATACCGGGCGTCACCGCGGTCCGCATGCCCCTCAAGCCCGCGAACATGAAGCACCCAGACCCAACCCGAATGGTCCACAAGGGGTTCGCCTACATCGACTTCGGGTCGGCGGTCGACCGGGCGGCCGCGGGGGAGGCCCGAGTCATGGTGGGGGATCGCGCCATCACGCTGGAGCAGGTCAAGGAGCGCGCGGCTGGACCCAGGCCCGCCAAGGACAAGGTGAAGAAGAAGAAGGAGGTGGCGGAGAAGAAGCCTGTGCAGCCCCCACCGGGGAAGAAGGCCGAGCTCACGAACGAGGACTTCGCCAAGATGTTTGGCTGAACAAAGGAACGGCGAGTCACAAGCCCAAAGACAAGACTTGTTATAAAGTTCATTATAAACAGTACAATGACAAACAGCGAGATGTCGGACAATGAGAACCTGTACCCGCTTCTTAATTTGGTACTAACTAGCTTCTTGCCTAAGAAATTCACGAGCAAGTTTTCGCTTCCGAGGCCGTTGAAATGGCTGATCAACAACCCCCATCCCGCGATAATTTGGTCTCTGATCACCGTCACGTACTTCATCATGGCTGGTGGGATCATTTATGATGTGATCAACACGCCCCCTGCCATTGGGCAGACGCGTGACCCGTATAACCCGGACATCATCCACACCCAGTTCATATTCCCGCGCATGAACTCCCAGTACCGCAACGAGGGCTTCACGGCTTCGGGACTCTTCGTGCTGGGTGCGGTGTGCATCTTGTTCACCTTTGCGGCGGGCACGGCGACCCGGCTCCCCTCGGCCATCACTCCGTACCGCGGCGTGCTCGTCGCCCTCGGGCCCTGCTTCACATACGTCATTCTGATGGCCCTGCGTGCCATGTACCGCAAGAAGTTCACCACGTACCTCAAGTAGAGAGCCTGGGGAGCCTGGGGTCATGGGGTAGAGATGATAAATGTTTGTAGACCAGCTTGGATGAGCCGTGGTGGTGTCGAGTGATCTTGGGATAGGAATATGATGCAGGGGTGGGGATGGGCGAGGGGTCCAAACAGACTTGATAAAGCAGGAAATCTAGGATTGAATTTTGATGAAACACAGAATTCGGTCAAAAACTAACCAAGGACACGTTTTAACATCACGAGGTGAATGCAGGCTCGCCTGATATATAGCGACCAGCATTTTGATTTAACGATGCGATTCGCCTTGGAAAGCGACAGACCACGACCATAAGACCAAAATGAAACTTGAGCTCAGAAACAAAGAGGAAAAGCAGGTGACCAAGCCTGTAGACATCGTCACGAAGAGTGTCAGTGAGCGTGTCCTTGGCAGACAGCCCGTCGGCGCTCTGCCCGGCCTCGGTTCGTCCCTACATCCCGTTTCATGACCCAGAAGTCGCCATCTCCGGTGCTGCAGCCGGTGTGGCCACCTATCTCACTGTTGCGTCGTTCAACAACCTCATGGGCCACCGTGCGCCCCTCGCCAACTTCAACTCGCTCTCTTTCGTGGACCGCATGGTCTACGTCGGCGCCGTCAAGAACACCGCCCGTATCTCCCGCAACTTCGTCCAGAAGCGCGCCCCCTCCGCCCTGGGCCACTGGCCCTCGTCTCTCGCGGGCGGCTTCTTTGGCGACGGGCTGGCCCAGGCGACCTCCTTCCTCTTCCTCGCCGCCATGGGTCGCGAGCAGCAGCCCTTCCTTAAGGGTGCCGCCCCCATCGCCACGTCCGGCATGGGCAAGTTCGTTGGCAACTACTACGCCCGCCGCTTCATCGCCAAGCGCCGCGGATACGCTGGGGTCGGCCAGCTCACATCGGCCGAGGCCGGCCTTTCGGGGCTCTCCGCGGGCCTGCTCTGCGGCGCCATCCGTGCGGGCTTCGTGATGCACCGCACCGGCGACAAGCGCGCGGCGGGGCTCACGATCGCACGGACATCCCTCGCCATCGGAGCCAACTACTGGGCCTTCGACGTTACCTGGAAGTTCCTCACCAAGCGCCGTGAGGAGAAGACCAAGTAGGGTGTGTAAATTATCAAATGCGGTCAGTCAGGTCACGGTCAATCAGACGCGGGGGGAGTCTATACTGTGTCTTGTTGTGTGACGTGTGGGTTTAGAGTTGTGCATTGCGATTAATGGTTGGTACTATGCTCCCTTGGTCGAAACACTTGAATTTTTCCACGAATCCCTGCTCTGCCATAAAGCGACTGTAAATAATTTATCAAGAAACACTCGATGGAGAGCGCTACGTGCCAGATAGACAGTATTCTGGCGCAGCGCAAAGAGCGCGAGGAGCATAAGAAGCTTATGAAGACCCGGCCGGAACAACCAGCCGGCAAGAAGTCGATCAAGGACAACTCTTCACTGATTCGGCGGCTCAGGACGAACCCGCACGAGTCTTTGCTGACCGAGATGGAGAAGCTTAACATGAGCAACCATCTCGCTGAGGTTGCGGAGGCTGTGCTGGTCTTTGCGTACAAGTCGGACTTTCTCTTTGCAGCCCGCTTCTGCCGCAAGATGGACCTCCGTTATCCCGCCTTCATGAAGGAATTCCTCTTCCCCAAGCTCAAGGAGCGCGTCAAGACGTTCTCCGAGGGCCGCAGCAACGCGGACAAGGTATCCCGCCGCAACGTGATCCGTCTCCTCGCCGAGCTGTACCTGGCGGGCGTCCTGCTGAGCTTCACGCCCGTCAAGCAGTGCCTCACCCTGCTCACCCAGCCCGCGGACCCCACGGCCAACCTCTCCGTCATCGTGTCGTTCCTCAAGGCTACCCAGGTCCCCCTCGTCGGCGATGGGGCCACGCTGCCACCACTGCTCGGGGCCGACGAGGCTGTAGCCTTCAAGGCCGTCGTCAACAAATACTGGGAGCGGCTCGCTGAGCACTTCGTCAAGACGAAGCTCAAGCACCTCGTTCTCGGCCGCAACGCCGCCCAGCTCCTCCAAGAGCGGGGCGAGGTGCCCGCCGGGAAGGCAGACGAGCTCGCCCGGTCCGGCGAGGCGCTCGCCCGGCTCGAGACCCAGGTCACGGCCATCGCGGAGCACGCGGGGTCGATCGTTCCCGACGTGAAGCTGCCCGAGGTGGTCCCAGACACGACGACCGAGGAGGACGTGGGCCAGGCCGAGCAGGCCCCCCCGCCGCCCTTCACCGACCCCAACGACGTCGCCTTCTACATGCACCTGCCGGACGTCGCCGCCCAGCTCCCGGCGGCCGTCCTCACCGGCGGGGCCGACGAGGACGACACGGGCGACCCCGACGGGCTCAAGATCCGGGCGCTGCTGGGGCAGCTGGGAAAGATCCCCAACCACGAGGCCGCCGACCGCTGGGCCGCCGAGTTCGCCTACCTGAACTGCGGTAAGGCGCGCAAGAAGCTGCTGACCCACCTGACGTCGGGCCTGGCGATCCCGATGTTCGCCATCCCGCTCGTGGCCCGGGCGGTGACCATACTCACCCGGATCCCCAATAACGTCACCACGGACGCCGTGACGGACAGGTTGTTCGCCGAGTTCACCAGGCTGATTAAGTCACACGACAAGCAGCTCGACGCGCGCACCCGCAACGCCCGGCTGCTGGCCGAGCTGGCCAAGTTCGGCGTGGTGTCCACCCAGATCGTGTTCCGCGCCATGCACGCGCTGCTGCACCCCGACGTCCGTACCGAGGCCAACCTGCTCGTGCTCTGCACGGTTCTCCTCGCCTGTGGTCAGTGGCTGCAGGCCCAGGACGCCACCCGCACGGCCCTGTCCAACGTGGTGTCCTCGATCGACTCTGTTCGGCAGCACCGGCTGACCCCCGAGATCGATGCCCACCTGACGAACGCCGTGCTGTCCACCATGCCCGCTCCGCCCCACACCGCCCAGCCCCGCACCCCCAAGCCGCCGCACGTCCTGTACCTGCGCCACGTGCTGTCCCACGTCTTCGAGGTCTCCCCCGCGGCCGACCTCGCCACGCACTTCGGTGTCGCCCCCAACGCCGTCCTGCAGCGCGCCGCCCGCCCCGCCGCCAGCTACACCCCGGACGTCGCCGCCCGCATCATCCTGAAGCTCGACTGGGCGACCCACTACCGCTCCCTGGCCTCCGAGATCGTCCGGGTCCACCGCCACGGGCTGGGACACGTCCGGGCGATCGCCGCCACCATCGCACGCCTGCCCTCCCCCGCGCTCGCCCCGGACGCCCTCATCCCGGGCGTCGGGTTCCTGCCCACGGTGACGGTCGTCGACGGCCTTCTCGAGCGGATCCACACCGGGCTTGTCCAGGGCGAGCGGGGGTCGATTGTCGGTGATGCCCACGCCTCGATGCCCGCACAGCCCATCATCATGTCGGAGCAGGCCCGGGTGGCCCACGTCCGGCTCCTCGCCGCCCTGCTCGTCGAGGGTGTCGTCCCCGACGCCGTCTACCTCGCCGTGCTGACGTCCATCATCACCCACGGCGCCCGAGACCCCGACCAGCTCGGCGACAACCCCTTCGACGGGGCGGGCGGGTGGTTCCGGCTCGCCCTGGCCGCGGAGATGCTGTACGACACGCCCCTGCCGGCTCTGGCGGGCGTCGCGGGGTCCGTCGCCCGGCTCCTGCTCATTCTCCAGAAATACGCCTTCCGTAAGCCCGACCTGCCCCTTGACGCCGAGTTCCTGATGCAGGACCTCTTCGCCGCCAACCACTTCGGGGCCGTCACCCAGCGGTACACGTCCGAGGAGGAGCTCGACGCCGTGCTCACCCCGGCCGACATCGACGCCGTCCTCACCGGCGGGTCTGTCCGGGACACCCCGCCCCCCGCCCCCACGCCGCCGCCCCTCCAGACGTCCGCCCGCCTCGAGGAAGAGCGCGAGGCCGCCGAGAGGGCCGAGGAGGCGCGGCTGGCGGCGGAGGAAAGGCGCCGGGCCGAGGAGGAGACCGAGGTCGACGGGGCCCTGGCCGCCATCATCGAGGAGGACGCCACGGTCGCCCGGCAGATCAGGACGGGCAGGGTCGACCTCCGCATCCCCATGTGTGCCCGCCCCGCCCCCCGCAAGCCCGACGACGACGACGACGAGGCGTCCCCGCGGCCCGGGCAGGTCGAGGTCACCGTGCTCATGCGGAAGGGCCACAAGCCCGCCGTCAAGACGATCTCCGTCCACGAGGAGTCCAAGCTCGGCATGGTGGCGACCCGCGACCCGGTGGAGCCCGAGGAGCCCGAGGAGTCGCGCGGCAAGGTCGCCGAGTTCATCAAGGGCCGGGCGGAGGCGGGGAAGTTCGACCTGAGCACGTCGGATCTGGACGAGGTGAGAGAGCACCGGGCCCGGGTCAGGAAGGAGCGCCAGAAGCTGAACGGGGTGCACAAGGAGGTCATCAACGGATTTGGGAATATCGTGATGCATAAGAGATGATGTTTATAGCATGCCGGAAAACAGTCCAAGACTAGAGAATAAACATTCACTCAACGATCAGCAGTAATGTACAGTTTAGCCAGGTATGAGACACCCGCCGGCGTCTACCACTCGCGACGGAGCTTGCGGCCGACAATGTCCCCGAGCATCTCCAGCTGCCCAGCCGACAGCTCGGGCAAGAGGGTCACCACCGCGTGGAACACCGCATCCTGGCGCTGGAACGCGGCCATGCCGTCGGCCTCGGGCTGGGCGTGGGCCGGGGCAGGGGCGGGGGCACGAGCCACGGGGCGGGGCTCGACAGGAGCACGGTCAGCCTGGGGGGCGCGGGACATCTGGCGCGGGGGCTGGTAGTGGTGGTGTGCCTGCTTGGGGGGCTGGTAATGCTGGACGGCGACAGGGGTGGGCTCCTCCATCGAGATGGGCTGGGGCTGGGGCGCGGGCTCCCGCCTGACGGGCTCCTCGCGGGGGGCGGCGACAGGACCGCCACGGGCCAGCCCAGCACGGTTGGCAGCGGCGCGTTCGGCCTCCTCGATGGGTTTATCGTCAAGTTTGGTCAGCTGGGGCAGGTTGGCTATAACGAAGGCCCGGTAGTTGGGGGTGCTCGCGACGGGGTTGTCGGACAGCCAGAGCGTGCGGAGGGCGGTGAGGCCCTGCAGGTGGAGCACCTCAGCCGGGTCCGAGATGGAGTTGCGACGAAGGTAGAGCTCGCGAAGAGAGGGGCAGAACGCGAAGTCCGCCAGGCCGCGGATGTTGTTGACGGAGAGGCTGAGTACTTCTACTTCCTGCATTTGCCGCACGACAGACACATCACTGGGTTAGGACTGTGGTTGAAGACAAACTCTAGGTCGCTGCCCCAAATATTGAGGTTGCGGACCTTTGCGATGTCCGCGACCTTTGTTCTCGTGATAATCATGTTGACACTGAGCGTTCCCATCGTGATGTTTCCTACGTCAGGAAAAAATGGCGAATTCTACTGGAGCTATAAAGAGTTTACTTGAGACTTGCTCACTCGGCATCCGTATCAGCTGCGGCCACCTTCTCGGGTTCCGCGTCGTCGGTGCCGGCGTCATCCACCACCTTCTCCTCCTCCTCGTCGCCCTTCACCTCCTCCTTCCAGGCACCCTCCTCAGCCTCCTTCTCAGGCACCTTCTCCTCCTTCTCACCCTGTGCACCATCACCCCCTGCCGTCGCCAGTATCCCGTCCGGCCCGGCCTCGCTCTCCATGACCTCCTTGATCGTCCGACTCATGTCGTTCCATTGCTGCTTCTCCGCGCTAGACAGCCCGTACCACGCGCCAGAGATGGCCCCGATGCCCTCCCGCGGCCCCAGCTTCCCGCCCAGCTTTCGCGCCATCTCAAACCTGCTCGTGTACAGGAACAGCGTGAACCCCGTCAGATGCCCCCCCGCGTCGGGCTTGGCAATCGCAGCCTTCCGCTTGGGACGCGGCTTGGGCTTGGGCGCGTTTGCGATGCGCTCGGCCTTGTCTGCGGCGTCCTGCTTCTTCTGGGCCTTGGCCTCCTTCTCGAGCTGCTTCCAGTTAGGATGCTTGGCCGTGTACTCCTCAATGGCCTTGGCGTACTGCATCTTGAGCTCCTTGTGCTCCTCCTCGTAAGGAGACTTCCCGGCAGCGTTCATCCCGCGCCATTCCTCAGAGATCTTGGAAGTCAATTCCTTATTCCCGAGATTGGGCTGCTCTTCTTTCAATGTCGGCCTCCTATCCCGAAGATAGATGAAGAAGGACGTCAAAGGGCGCTTCGGCGGCGGCTCGCGGATGTTAAGGGCGTCCATAGAGTTGCGTTTTGTCCGACACCGTGGTTTATAGTTTTGCCAACCAGGCGCGATTGGCGGGCTGATACGCGATTGTTGTTCTGTTCATAGCAGTACAATGGGGATTTTATCGCACTTTTTCTCCACCGCACCGAAGAACCCAGACGTGATAATGCAGCCGCGGTCCGCCAGGGTGCAGTGCTCCCCCAACATTGCCCTCGTGAAGTATTGGGGCAAGCGGGATGTCGCGAGCAACTCTCCGGTTAACGGTTCGATCAGTATCGGGATGGCAGACTGCCACACCGTCACAGAGGTCGAGCTGTTCCCCTCCACGCGGCCCAGCGTGCATTTCACCCTCAATGGTACTGTATGTGACCCTCCATCCCGCCTTCCCGCGCTCCTGGACTGTTTCCGGGCAGTTCTCCCCGTTGATCACGGCAAGACTGTCCTTGATCGCAGCACGCTGACCATCTCGAGCACCAACGACTTCCCCACTGGTGCAGGGCTGGCGTCCAGTGCCAGTGGTCTGGCTGCGATTGCCGTCGCCCTGAACGTTGCTCTCGACGCACCTTTTTCCGATGACGCCCTCGCCATGGTCGCCAAGGTCGGCTCGGGGTCCGCGGGCCGGTCCATCCACGGCGGGTTCGTTCAATGGTCAGTCGACCCGGCGGAGGCCATCGAGCAGGTCGCGCCGGCCAGCCATTGGCCTGAGCTCAGGCTGCTGCTGGTTGAGGCCGCGGCCGACACCAAGAAGGTTGGCAGCACGGCGGGTATGCTGCGATCAGCGGCCACGTGTCCGTTCATGGCTGCGCGGGCGGCGTCGGCTGCCGCGCGTCTGACCCGTGTTCGGCAGGCCGTGCTGGACCGTGACTTTGCCATTGTTGCTGAGGAAGCGATGGCCGACAGCAACGAGCTGCACGCGGTGTGCCTGGCGTCGCGCCCTGCGATTGTGTATCTCTCGGGCGCCTCTCTTGCCGTGATGGGTGCCATCCACGACCTCAACGCCGCCGCGGGGCACACCATCGCAGGCTACACCTTCGACGCGGGGCCACACGCCGTGGTGCTCACCACCGCGGAACACGCCAAGCGGGTCGAGTGGCGTCTCCGAGAGCTGATGATAGACATCGACGCTGCCGTCGGGGTGCGGGACGTGCGGCCGATGGCCATCGGGGGGCAGTACACGGTGCTCGAGTGAGCGGTGGGGAATGTAAAATGACTCACTGGACGGGGGGACACATGACATTGATATGCGGTTGGCATCCTGGCACCGACGATTCCTTCGACCGCCTGCGTTGTCAGCGCCTTTTGCCGCAGTAAATGAACATATAAATCGACCGAAGTCTGACAAATTGGCCGAAACTATGTCATCTAGAGGGTCTCTTCCTCCCAGAGTGCGGTCAGCGACATCAAAGATCGACTCTGGCTTCAACGCGATCAAGGCTGCTGCGCAGACTGGCCCCGATTACCGTATTAACGCTAGATTCAAGCCCCGGACTGGGAGTGGGGAGCTGAAGCGCATCCGCCTGTCCACACTTCTTGCATGGATCCGCATTGCGAAGGAGGAGCATGAAATCCCCGACACGTTTGACTCTGGCGAGTCCATCTTCGATACCCCTGCTGTCGGCGCGCCCTCTCCTGTGAAGAAGGTCCACCGCGCCCCGTCCATCCTGTCGATGGCTGAGACCGAGGCGACGGCCGTCTCGGGTCCCGTACCGCGCCTGTTCCTCCCCGCCAGCTACTACCCGACGCACCCCGAGGATGGGACCGTCGTCCGGCCCACCGTCCCACTCGGGACCAAGACGGCCGTGCTGCTCGACCTGCGCGACCCCGAGGAGGCCGATAAGCTGGCGCTGTGGGGGACTTACCCGTACCACCACTCCAACCTCAACAAGAGCGTCAACTACTTTGACAACGACCTGTACGGCTTCTTCAAGAGGGAAGGCAACCTGACCGTCCTCATCGGCGACGCCAACACGCCTCTCGACGAGGTCGGCGCGCGTCTCGGCCAGAAGGGCGTGACGAACCTCATCTGCCTCCGTCAGGAGTTCATCGAGGCCGCGTGCGCCGCACCCGATCTGCTCATCGGTGAGACCGCGAGCACGTTTGACGCGTCCCAAACGATCCAGACTCGCGCGCGGCAGGCCTCCGCACGTGCGAGACGCAGCGGGAAGTGATCTGCTTTGTAAATTTTTCTGTTATGAACGGCGGCGTCAATGTCACTGCCCTGCGGTGAGCAAGGGGTGCGATCTTGGCGCGTGCCGGAATTGTGACTCACTTTGTTGAGTCGGCTGAACAAAGAATCGAATGGGCAAGGGACGCCGAGAACGCCAGAAGCGCCGCGATGCGCCCATCGACCAGTATGTAAGCCATACTATCCGTTTAACACAGAAATGAGACCGCTAGCCTGGAGGAAGCCACCAAAGTGAGCGCTGTTGCCAAGCTTGTTTGTTTCCACCGCCCCGCTAACCCAGATGAACGATCCTGCCCACGAAGAAGAGGGTCTTGCCCTGCTTGCATCCGTTGCGGGTACCCCCAGCGCCACCGCTGTCCTCAAGTCCAACACGGCGCGTTTCATGGAGCTGCTCGCTTCCCCCACCGAGCCTGTCCGCGCCGTCGCCCTCACCGCTGCCCGGGACCTTGTCTGCTATCCCCCCACGGCCACCCTCCTCCTCAACGCCGGCCTGACGGGCCACCTTGTCGCTCTCCTGTCCGACCCCGCCCCCCGCGTCCTTCATGCCGTCTGGGACGCCGTCGCCTCTACCGCAGCTGTCAGCCAGGAGACCGCCGTTGCCTTCGCTACCCCTGCCGCCGTGTCCGCGCTCATGGCCCACCAACAGGAGGTGCCTGCTCTGCTTGCCCTCCTTGCGATCAGCACTGCCCAGCCCACCCCACCCCAGCCCCTGCTGGACGCCGCCGCCGCCCTCGACCCGACCACGCCTGACGCCACCCTCGCGTGCCACGCCATCCGTGCTGCCCTGGGTGACGAGGCCCACCTCTCGGCGCTCCTGACGGCCCTTGGGGACGACTCGCCGTGGACACCGGACAACGCGGAGGCCGGGGCCTCAACGGTCGACCTCGCGCTGTCCCTGGTCGCCCGGCTGGTCGAGGCGGCCCCCGCCCCCCTCCTGACAGCTGCCGGCGTCACGGCGCTGTTCTCCAGCCTCGAGACTGTCGCCGCCCGCCTCCCCGCCAACGACGTCCCCGAGGCCGCGCTCCCCGTGTACGAGGCGGCTCCGCGTCTCCTGGAGGTGACCGAGGCCTTCTTCGGCCCCGCCCTCGCCGCCCTGCCCGACACGGCTGCCTCCACGGTGTACCCAGCCCTGACGGCCGCCCTCACGTCCCTCACCCCGGCCCTAGAGCGGGCCGCGGGGTACTACGCCGGGCAGGCGGAGGGGCTGGGTCGACCCGCATGGTGGGTGGGGCAGGCCGTCGACGCCGCCCGCCTGTTGGTCGTCGTCCTCCGCCCTGTCGTCGGGGAGGCCGTCCGCACCGACGTGCCCGCCGCCCCCCTGCTCGACCTCGCGGCCCACCTGCTGCAGGGTGACCGGGCCCGCGCCGCCCCCCTTCTGGTGGCTGCCGGGCTCCTCATCGACGCTGACATCGTCCGCATGGTCGGTGGTGACCCGGCCGCCCTCCCTGGACTGCCCGAGTCGGTGGTCGCCCCCGCCTCCGCCCTCGCGCCTCACCTGGTCGCCGCCCTCGGCAGTGGGGTGGCCAGTCTGGCCGAGGCTGGGGCTGAGACCGTGACGATGATGTTCCACTATCCCGGCCTGGCCGCAGTCCGCGACGGGGCGGGGCTAGTCCAGCATGTCGAGGCCGCACTCAAGCGCCACGGCGATGGGGGTCGGGTGTGGGCCACGGCCGCCGAGTGGGTGGCGTACATCAAGGGCTGAGGCCCGGCGGTACTAAATTGAGCTTTCCTGGGTCCGTCGTCGTCGTTTTTCATCATCGCGGGCTACGGTTGGGGCAATGCATCGTCTTATAAAAGACTGTTATTTGATGGCTCAAGCTGAGCGATTGCCCCACATGACACAAACAATCGCTGACGTTTACGAGAACCCACTAGAGCAAACAGACCGCTACAGACAGATCGTTCGCCGCTTCCGGCAGCGGTTTGGTGAGCCGCCTGCCTTTTTTGTGCGTGCACCAGGCCGTGTGAACGTTATCGGCGAGCACGTGGACTACGCCGGCTACCCAGTGCTGCCGTTCGCCATCCCTCCCGATTTTGTGTACGCTGTGGGCCGCTCGGGGTCCGGAACCGTCACTGTGGCTCATGTTGACGAGACCATCCCAGAGTATTCCTGCCCAGCGGACGACATGGTGATCCCTCCGGCACACGGGTTCGCGCGCTATGTCGGGGCAGCCCTGGTTGGTGTGCGGGACCTGCTCTCGGTGTCCTCCGCGGTGAACCTGATGGGCCACGGTTCAATCCCGATGGGCAGCGGTCTTTCCTCATCGTCAGCGCTCGTGTGCGCCTCGGCCCTCGCGATGGTCACCGCGGCCAACGTGGACGTTCCCCGCGAGGAGCTGGCATCGACGTGCATCAAGGCCGAGCTGCTCATTGGTCTGGCCTCTGGCGGCATGGACCAGACTGTCAGTCTCCTAGGGAAGGTGGGGTGCGGGGCACACATCCAGTTCCTGCCCACACTCGCCGTGGAGCACGTCAAGTTGACGTCCGCGCCATTTGTTCTCTTTGACAGCGGTGTCGTCAGCGAGAAGGCTGTCACCGCCGCGGACTGCTACAACATGCGAGTGGCCGAGACCCGCGCCGCCGCTGCCCTGCTCCTCCACGCAGCGGGCCGCCTCCCCGCCCCCGTAGGCCCGCCGCCCGTCCTCCGCACCGCCCAGGACGCCATCGGCCCCCTTTCAGCCATGCTGCAGCACGTTGCCGCTCTCCCCGAGACCATCGCCATCCCGCAGCTGGCGGCCGACCTCGGGCTGACCGTGGACGTCCTCACGGGCTGGCTGCTCTCCAACTCGGTCGACGAGCCCCTCGTGGACCCTGACACTGTCCTCGTGATCCGTCGCCGCGCCCGTCACGTCTACAGCGAGGCCCTTCGTACGGAACGCTTCGTGGCCGCGTGCCGGGCGGGGGCGGGGGCGGGGGAGCTGGGCCGCCTGATGACCGAGTCGCATGAGTCGTGTCGGGCCGATTACCAGTGCTCATGCCGCGAGCTCGACGAGATCGTGCTCGCCGCCATCGCGTACGGGGCGGCGGGCGCGAGGCTGACGGGGGCGGGGTGGGGCGGCCACTGCATCGCTTTGTTGCCGGAGGGGCTCAGTCCCGAGACGTTCCTCAAGAACCTGGCTGAGGGCACCACACTGCCGGTGGGCAGGCACCCGCCCATGGTCGTCAAGCCGTCCACAGGCGCTGCTGTGATGGTTTAACGTCATGTTGGGGGAAAATAGGTTTAAATCGCGCCAAAGCGCTCTTCACTGTGCTCTAATAAGGCACCGCATTGCCACGCGGCTTCACCTCTTTATCTTCGACTCTCTGGATGCCAGAACGACCTGTAAATGTGATTTATACCATATAAACGTATAAACTGATGGCACTCCTCTCTGGGGTTCTGGTCTCCCAGACGCCCAGAAAGCCC
>PPCM01001194.1_pt1 | contig 12824 bp, 7 predicted proteins | sample 1555541 | NCBI WGS metagenome assembly PPCM01 (sample SAMN05284479, study PRJNA326546) | Marine sediment metagenome, whole genome shotgun sequencing project. | isolation source: marine sediment | place: Germany: Wadden Sea | collected 2012-09-05 | reverse complement strand
CAGTCGGTTTGTAGCCCGTTTTCCACTCTCACACCAGGTTATGGCCGAACTCGTCGGCGATGAGTCGCTTGTGCACTTCAGAAAGGAGTATGAGAAGCTACACCGTGCGCTTAAGAAGTCACACGAGAACGAGAAGCGCCTGATTGGCCGCATCAAGACGCTGGGTGGTGAAATTGTCGCCAATGCGTCCAAGGTCAAGTCTGCTCTCAAGATATCACAGGAAGACTGGAGTGCCATCTCCTCGCTCAAGAAGGAGATCGAGCAGGCATATGCCATGCTGGATGCGTCGCGCGAGAAGGAGGCACGCTCCCGTGAGACAGTTCAGCACCTCAAGGCCGAGATCGCCAACCTGACCAAGCTGGTCGAGCAGGGCGCGGGGATCAACCTCGGCCAGGAGAACACGGTCGCCGAGCTGATGCGGCAGAAGGAGGAGCTGATCCAGCAGCGCGACACCAAGGTGAAGCAGATCATGGAGCTTCGGCAGGAGCTGGGCACCGGGCTCGAGCGCGTCCGTGAGCTCGAGGAGGAGAAGATCCCGCTCGAGGCCCAGATCAAGACGCTGCGTGACCTTGTCACGCGCCAGGAGCAGGAACTCAAGAACGAGCAGTGGCGCAAGGAGGTGCTGGAGAAGGACCTCAAGGACCTCAAGATGAGGCTTGACGAGAGGCAGGCGGACATCGAGGAGAAGAAGGAACAGCTGCGCCGCAACGCCGACCACTCCCAGGCATCCAAGATGGAGATGGCCCGGCTCGAAGGCGATATCAAGTCGCGGGAGATCGAGCTCAAGGCCAAGGAGGACGCCGTGCACGAGTTCCACAACCAATGCAACCAGCTCAACGAGCGGAACTCGACGCTGGAGACGGAGCTCGCCCACAGAGAGAACGAACTCAAGGAGAAGGACGCCACGATCCGAACGGCCAAGCAAGACACCGCAAAGGTCACCAAGGAGCTCAACAACGCGCTCGCTCAGATCGAGAAGGCCACGCGCGAGAAGGAGGACCTCGACAAGAAGCGCGCGGCCCTGAGGAATGAGATCGCCGGGCTTGAGAGGGACCTGAAGGCCGTCAACAAGGAGAACGACAGGGCGCGCCAGCAATCCGACGTACTGGCCAGAGAGCGCGACCTCCTCGGTAAGAGCGTCCGGACGGCCGAGGCAGCCACCCAGCGGCAGACGGAGCTCGTCAAGATTGGCGAGGGGCAGCAGCTGAACCTCGACCAGGAAATCTCATCGTACAAGGCCGAGGCCCAGAAGCAGCGCAAGATGATCTTCGTCCTCGAGCAGGAGCGCGAGTTGAACAACAAGAAGGCCTCTGAGGCGAACCAGAAGTACCTCCAGGCCCTCGAGGAGGTCAAGGTGCGCGAGAACTCCATCCAGGACCTCCAGAAGAAGATCGCGGAGAGCGAGAAGAAGCTCAGGCAGCAGCAGAACCTGTACGAGGCCGTCAGAGCGGACAGAAACCTCTACAGCAAGAACCTGATCGAAAGCCAGGACGAGGTGAGCGAAATGAAGCGCAAGTTCAAGATTATGAACCACCAGATCGAGCAACTGAAGGAAGAGATCAAGGCCAAGGACGCCGCCCTCGTCCAGGAGCACTTCGAGCGCAAGAAGGCCGAGAAGGAGCGCGACACGTTCAAGAGCGAGATTTCCCGAATCCAGCGTCAGATCCAGGAGGCCGAACAGACCATCGCGGCCCAGAAGGCGGAAATGGCCAAGCTGAACCTCATCATCAACGAGGCCGACGGCGAGCGGTCCCAGCAGCACAAGGAGTTCGAGCAGGTCATCTCGGAGCGCGACATTCTCGGGACACAACTTATCCGGAGAAACGACGAGCTGGCCCTCCTGTACGAGAAGATCAAGATCCAGCAGAGCACGCTGGCCAAGGGCGAGGCGCAATACAGAGAACGTGTGGAAGATATCAGACTGCTCAAGATCAAGCTCGCCAGCGTGCTGCGTGAGGTCAACATTTACTCCAAGTCGGCCAACCAGATCGACGGGTTCAAGCAGGAGCTGATCCGGCTGCAGAAGGAGCTGCTGGAGGAACGCGCCAAGGTCAAGGCGATGAGCGAGGAGCTGCAGAACCCCATGAACGTCCACCGGTGGCGGAAGCTAGAGGGCAGCGACCCCGCCGTGTACGAGATGATACAGAAGATCCAGACGCTGCAGAAGAGGCTGCTCAAGAAGACCGAGGAGGTCGCCGAGAAGGACCTGCTCATCGAGGAGCGCGAGAAGGCGTTCATCGAGCTCAAGAAGCTCCTTGCGCGGCAGCCCGGGCCCGAAGTGATGGAGCAACTCAGCATATACCAGACAAACCTGCGGGAGAAGAACAAGCAGCTCAAGTCGATGGCCAGCGAGCTCACGATGTACCAGACACAGGTCGCCGAGTACAAGTACGAGATAGCCAAGCTCACCAAGGAGACGACCGACATCAAGACAAAGTACTTCGCCCAGAAGCGCAAGGAACAGAGCGCGATGCGGCGGACGTCTGTCGGCGAGGACCAGACCTACCCGATCCAACACGACCCCGAGCAGGCGCGGTATATTGGCGGTGGGTTCAAGCTGGAGACCACCAAGGCCGCCGAGTGAAGGGGGTGAAGGGGATGAGAGTTAAACTGTGCGATATCGGGCGGCTCTGTCTGGGTTTGGGTGGGCACATTTGTCGGCCGAGAGGTCGGTCGGGTTTATGTGTGACTTATAAAAATGACTTGATCTGCAGAGTCGTTATAAAGTGAGAGCGAAAAAAGGACGGTTACACCATTACGAACATGAACGACAAAGTATGTACGCGGCTACATGTGTTATTCAGCAAAGTGACGCCAAACTCGCGAAAATGGTCCGTTTCATTGAAAATGAAGCGAATGAGAGGGTGAATGAGATCACAATCAACGCCAAGGAGGACTCCAACAGCGAGAAGCTGAGACTGATTGAGACTGAGCGTAACAAGATTGAGACACAGTATGAGAAGCGTTCTCGAGCAGCCCTTCGCAAGGTACGCATTGCTCACTCTCGGGGTGTCAACAAGGCCAAGATGGTCGTGCTCGAGAAGCAGCAGGAGCTTCTGGATAACGTGCCCTTCACAGTTCTCTCCCAGCTATCCGCGTTGGCCTCTTCCCCAGAGTACCCGAGCATTGTGGCCAAGCTCATTGTCGCCGGCGCCAAGGCCCTCGGAGACGGTCCCTTTATGGTCCAGTGCAGGCCGGGTGACATCGACGCCGTGCAGAAGGCCATCGAAACCGCCAAGGCTGAGCTCGACGGCGTGGAACTTTCGGTCGACCCCGACGTGACGCTTCCCAGTGCTGCCGTCGAGCCCAAGACCATGGAGGACATGGCCGGCCACTGCTGCGGCGGTGTGATCATTGCCAACGAGGACCGGACCATCTCTGTGAACAACACGTTCGACGCGCGTGTGGATATTGTGATGAAGGCGCGGCTGGACAAGATCAGGGGGATGCTTTTTTCCGAGTAGATAAACGTTTTTATGCAATATGGTCGCTGGGGTGGCGTACGTAGAGCTGGTGGGTGATGCATCACCCAGCCGTGACAAGAATAGTCGCCTCACACCATTGACAACGTGGGTTATATATCACTGTAAGATCAATTTATGGAGGAGAGCCAAGCATGTCAGCCAGTACATCGGGGCTGCTTCACGCTGGCGGGGTATTGTATTGAAGATTGCTTTTCTCAAAACGGACAAAAATCGTCAACTACGCATGCCACGGTGCCCGTTTTGTCATATAGTGATCGATGCGCCAACCGCATACTACAATCACACCAAGCAGTGCTGTGATAAGACCAAACGGCCTTCTTCTAATGCCTCACAGAGCTCAAAATTGGATGATGCCCGGAATCAGCCGTATTCCCACACAATCAAGCGGCCCGATGCGCGTCCTCGCCGTGTTATGGATGATGATACCGAGCCCACCAGGCAATCTGGCTTACATTTCATTTCATGTGAGTTCTGTGGCCGCAACGTGCTGTCCCGCACTGCCCTGGCACATCGCCGCATCTGCGAGGCCAAGCACCGCCCTGTCGCGCCAATAGAGTCTCCTCCCGCTAGCCCTCCGCATGAGCCCGTCCGTCGTAACCGTGCGATTGCTGAGAAGACAGCCTCGCCCGTCCAGACCCAGCCATCGGACATCAACGTCGGCACCGGGAGAATCGGGATGGCACACGAGGTGCCCGTGTTCAGCGATGACGAGGACAGCGACGGCCTCTTCCTTGGCGACATCCCAGCCGGTGGGGTCGACGGCGTGGACGACGCGGGCAGGGTCGGCCCGGTCGACCTGGACCAGGAGGTGTCTGACCAGACTGTATACCAGACGATGCCGATGCCGGACGACAGCCTCGAGGGCGTGGCCATAGGTGAAGAGGAGGGCTCGCATGTGATATCGTCGCCCGTCGCCCGGAGGATCCAGACACCGCCCAGGGGCATGCCCGCGCCCCACCGCAATGACGAAGGCGCGCGTGATAGAAAGCCTGTACCGGCCAGGCCTGAGGTCGTTCGGCTCACGATGACCCCCAAGCCTAGCGTTACACTCGAGTTCCCAACCCGCCCGGTGGCCCCGGTGATGGACCAACCCGCCCTTCCCGGACCCATTGAGACCCAGCCGGTCCAGCCCCTGCTCCGAGACGTGAAGGCGCTGTACCGCGCCAGACCGGAGGGGAGGACGTCATTCTGCCCGTACTGCGGCGTGCGGTTCGTCCATGACGGCGGATTCTGTGCTGGATGCGGGGCTGGCCGCATGGCTTATGAGGATTTTATGTGAACAAGTCACTAGCAAACTGTAAAATGGATAACGCGCATAGTTTTTGGAGGTAATGTTGTGCGTAGGAGCGAATACTAACCGACACGTCTGCTTCCGCAACCTTCCATATTATTTCGCCCATCTTCTCATTCTCAAATTATAGTTGTTCGAATACTACGCAGAGCGTCAACAATGGAGTATTCTCCGGGGTTAGAACTGAGGAGAACTTCAAAGACGGTATTTCAGACCTTTGTCCCGGTGAAAGCTCCCGTACATCTCCGTAATCCCCGGCAGCCAGCTGATACTGCCACCCACGAGACAAAAATGACTCCCCCGCAAGACAATTCGGCGAGCCCACACCGCTACCGTTCAATGGATCGTCCATCTCCGTCGATGAGCTCTTCCAGGCGCTATTCGCCGCCTGCTCCGTCTCACAACACTCAAGCGTGGCACAGCCCGTCCAACAACGCACAGCGTCAGACCCCAGGTCTCATGAACAGACAAGAGTCGAACCCAGTCTCAGCCATTGCCCGCCGCAACCGCGAGACGCACTCTTCACCGCCTGTGATGAATGGTCTGGTGCACGGGGCTGGGAGCGCTGGCACGGGATCACCGCACCAGCCGAGAGGCGACCCCCACTGGGCAGCGTCGCCCCGCATGGACTCTGGGTATCCCGCCCCGTACCAGACGGGGCCGACCATGTCGCACGGACCGTCCCAGACCGCATTCATGCCGTACTCGCCCGCCATCACGCCAATCGTCACCCCGCCGCGCCACACCCCTGTCCACTCGCCATCTGTGGGGATCGGGGGGTATGGCATCGACCAACCCGACCCGTCCCTCCCTCGCTTGAGGCCGGACGATCCCTCGCCCATCGACATCCCCCGCGGCTACACGACAGGCCCAATCGATAGGGCTGCACCCACCCCGCCCCACCATTCACACATGCACATGCCGGCGCCGGTGCCGATGTCGGTCGACCCCACCCCGGCCCGTGTGCCGTCGCCTAAACCCAAGACCGTGCAGCCCGTCCCCATGACACCAACCAACCCACCCCAGCACATCACATCAAGCACTCAGACCCAGACCGCCCCGAAGCCCGTCGAGCCGGCCGTGGTCGACCCGACCCCCACCCAACCCAACCCTGAGCCGACCCAACCCGCGTCGCCCGTCCCCCGACTCGATCTGACCATCATCGCCCCGCCGACCATGGAAGCCAACCCCCAACCCACCCCGACACCCACCCACTCGGCCGACGGCCCCCCGTCGGACCCCGATTTCGACATTATATCTGACGACATGGGGTCGCCCCCGTCGCCGGCCATGTCTGTCGTCGAGGATAATGAGGCCAAACGCGTGTTTGACATGACGGTTGAGGTGCTGGCGTCCAAACTTCCGGCATATTTGAAGTATGATGAGGTCGTGAAACTCCTCGAGCAGCTCATGCTGCTTGACGTCAGCGAGAGGGAGGCCGCCGTCGCCGAGCTGCTCGGCATGTACCCGGTCTCATGAGTGTCGGTTGTGACATTAGAATCTCGACGCTGATGTGCTCTGTTCATTAAATATTTTCTGTCACACTGATCAACACCCCCGCGGCGATGCCGAGGCTAGCATGTCTTGTTGGGAGCACTCCAAGCAGCGATTTATGGGACCCGGTGACACTGTCACGAGCACGCAAAGCGAGCCGTTTGGTCCCCTCAGCTGCGAGAGTCGCTCCGCTCCAACAGATATAAATGCTAGATACCGAGAAGCAGGACTCACTTGTGACCCGCCCCTGTGCAAGATAAATAAGATGTGGCAATTGAAGCAAGTGGTGAACGAAGGAATCCCAGCAGCGCAGGAGTCGTTCGCGAACCCGCCGCTCTCGGGGTTGGCGCAGCCGAGGGGGCGGGTAATACAGTGGGAAATGGGAAATGGGAAAATTGTTACCCGCAGCACATGTTCGGTTGCCCCATGATGTTGTTTGAGCTAAATTGTTGGCTGACCGTTACAGACTATAATTCGCCCTTGTGTTTTCAAAGATGGGGCAGAAAGGCAACATCACGTACAAAGATAACCTCAACTTTGGCTATCAAGCTAAGATTGCCAAGAGCAAGCAGGCCAGCCGGAATAAGGCTGTCGCGAAGCTCAAATACGGCAAAATGATTGAGAAGGAGGGCAAAAGGACGAACTACATTGATGAAATTGCCAAACGGAGGTACGACATACACGACAAGAAGGATAGCGAGGAGGATGAGCACAAGGGCGCGGACGAGGAGCATGGTGAGAAGCCCCGCAAGACACGCTCAGACGGTAGACGCCCCGGTGGCAAGCACGGAGCTCGCGTGGTGCGTGCCGATCCTCTATTCCGCGCCAAGCAGGAGGCGAAGCGCACCAAGGTGCAGAAGGACGCCGAAAAGGCTGTTCGCAAGCAGGAGAAAACCGAGGCTGATGAGAAGAGGAAGGCATATCACGATAAGCGTGCCCGTCAAACCAAGATCATGCGGGGCCGGACGCGGCGGGGGCAGCCCAACCTGGCTGACCGGATGACGGTGCTGCTGGAAAAGATCACCGAAAAGGACCAATGAAGTCCATACCAGATTAGCGGATAAATCATAGCGGGACGGGTATTAGGAAGCGCGTTTGAAGATTTTTTTCGTTTGAATTGATCCGATGATAATCGAAAAATGATCTTTAGTGTCTGGGAAAACCCAAAAGATTTCGTGCGCTGCTCACGTTGGTGCCACAAATATACTTGATGTCTGTTCTTCATTCCATGTCATTTTTGCTAAAGATCTGACACCCCTCAGCAAGTTTGAGAAACGACGAAATTAAAAATGCCACCAATTGATGCTGCAGAGAACAAGCGAATTGCGGATATAGAAGCGTATGCCGCTGAAGTGCTCCCCGCCTTCAACAGACCGGAGCAACCATCTCTTTACGAGCAGGTCCGCGCAAAACTGCTCTTCCCCCTTGTCCCCCTTCGTTTCTTTGGTAGTATGATACTAACAACCATTCCTTGGAACATTCTGAGCCGTATGAACATTGTCTGGGCCAACACCCTCACTGATGGCGTGATCTCAAAATGGCAACGTCGGATCGTGTCCGTGTACAGCGCGTGGCTGTGCCAGGCATTCCTGTTCATCTGCGGATTCCGTGTCCGCGTCCATGGCAGCGTTTGTAGCCCTGATTGCCCTACTAACTCAGTTCGCGCCCCGTGATGTTAACGGTCAGTGGACAACCATCATCAGCAACCACGCCTCGTACTGGGATACATTGTGAGTTACAAACATACCGCACATTTACCCAGAGCCTACTTCTCCCGTGGCAAGCTGTCGTTCGTCGCCAAGGCTGGCCTGGACAAGGTCCCCCTCTTTGGTCTCGGTTTGTCGCTCAACAACTCCGTCATGGTCAACCGTGGCAGCTCCAACTCCCGCGCCGAGGCCAAGCAGATGATCGAGGACCGCATGAAGGCCACGGACTGCTTCTCGCCACTCACCATCTTCCCTGAGGGCACCACGACCAACAACAGATACCTCATCCCCTTCAAGACGTCCGCGTTCGAGGCCGGCCTGCCCATCCAGCCCTGCTACATCCGCTACAACAACAAGCACTTCAAGCCGTACTGGACCACGCTCTCCGCCGTCGACCACATCAAGCGCTCCCTCGCCCACTTCGGCTCCTGCATCGACATCCACCCCATGCCCGTGTACTACCCCACCCCCGAGGAGAAGGCTGACCCCGCCCTGTACGCCGCCAACGTCCGCGCCGTCATGAGCAAGGCATCGGGCATGACCCAGATCGACCTCCTCACCAGGTGGAAGTTCGCGTATCAGAAGGCTCTCAAGGGTGATATGACGCTCGAGGCCCTCAAGGAGTTCGTGGAGAAGAAAGAGGAATAGACGGGGTCCAGCCCCAGCCCGAGCCCGAGGATCGGGCCGTGTTAAATTTCTGATACTGACTTGACTTGCCATTTACCGTTACTACCTTACCCTAGCTTACCCTACCTTGCCCTACCTTACCCTAGGATCTGAGGTGGTACACCCCACCGACACCATGCCTCCCCGTCGTGAACCGCACCGCGTCGCCCCCGTTCCGTTGCCGGTTGAGGTACGTGATGATCAAGGCCCGCGCCTGGGCCTCGGGAATCCCAGCCTCGTCGTCCTCGAGCGCCTGCAGCACACCCTCGATGATCGCGCGCTCCGTCATCCGCTGACCCGCCAGTAACTGCCGGACTGCCGACTCAACCAACTCGATGCGCCGCCGCTCGGATTGGGCGACTCCGGTGGTCAGAATTGACATGTCAAGTCGGTGAGTTATGGGGTCATATGCTGCCTTGAGGAGCGCCGCATACATCAGATCATAGGCATTCTGGGCGTCTGTCTCGTCGACCTCCTCTGACAGGCGGAGCTTGGCGAAGGCCTCCGACAGCCGCACCATCGACTCAAGCACCCTAGGGAGCGCCGCGACGGACCCCTGGTGCTGGGCATCATTCCTGAGCCCGACGTAATGCCGCAGGAGGACCTCTCCGGCCGCGTCGGTGATGACGGGTGTCAAGTTCTTGGCAAAGGCGATGTAGTCCTTGAGGTCGACCGGCAGGGTGGACTCCTCGGCGTCTATGTCGCCCAGTTGCATCTTAAGGATCCTGTAGCACGTCTTGCGGTCGGTGGCCTCGTCCGCGTTGTCCAACATGAGATAAATCAAGTCGAATCGCGACAAAAGTGTGGGGCCAAGGTTGATGTTGGCGACCACGCTGCGGTTAGGGTCGTAGCGCGACGTCCGCGGGTTAGCAGCGGCCAGCACGGCCGTCTTAGCCCTCAGGCTGGACACGATGCCGGCCTTGGCCACTGATATGCTCTGCTGCTCCATGATCTCGTGAAGCGTCGTCCGGGTCTGCTCGCTCATCTTATCAAACTCGTCAATGCAACAAATTCCGCCGTCTGACAGCACCAGGGCGCCGACCTCGAGCATCATCTCGCCCGAGTCGGGGTCCTTGTTAACCGACGCGGTGAGACCGACGGCGGAGGAGCCCTTGCCCGACGTGAACACGCCGCGCGTCGACATGTCGTTCACGGCCTTCAGGAGCTGGGATTTGGCGACACCCGGGTCACCCACGAGCAGCACGTGTATCTCACCGCGGAGCTGGGAGCCTGACGACTCCTTGTGGACACCGCCGACGAGCTGACACAGCAGGCCGCGCTTCACGTTCGTGTGTCCGATAACGGACGGTGCCAGAGAAGCTATGAGTGTATCGTAGATCTCCTCCCGATTTTCTCTATGTTCCTCGGCCCAGGCGGCCATTCTCTGAAGGATCTGGTGCTGGGTCTCGGGTGCCTCCGCTGTGGGCAGCGTCCGTGCTGATTGGAGCCTCTGGTTGGCGTGGTCATCGTTCATGACGTACACGAGGTCGATATGGGCCTTGAACAGCGTCATGATGGCCTTTCTGCCTCTCTGGGCACGTTGGGGTGTGGCGCGGTAGATCCCCACGACGTCTACCCTGTCGCCGGGCCTGACCATCGACACTAGGTCGGCTGACAGGTGGACGTTGACTGATGTGGGCGTCTCTCCGGGCGGGATCTTGTCGGGAGCCTCTTGGAGGGTGACACGCTGCATATCAATGAATTCAGAGACGTCAGGGTTGACGTCGTAGCTGCCCTTGGTCTGGCAGTGGCTGCAGTCGGTCGGATGATCGACGTTGCCGGCCTCGATGTCCCTAACGATGATGTTACCGCACACAGTGCAGACAAAGCCGGAGACGACCATCTCGGGTGACCGGCCCCGACACTTGGTGACCATGCCCTTGACCTGGACGAGGTGGTCGATGTCGGCGGGCCCCAGCTCAACGAGGGTCTTCACGTCGCCAGGCCTGAGATTGTAAGGCTTGATGCTAAGGTTCAGCTTGGCCATGTTCTCCGCAACACTCTCGCTGATGAGCCTCTGTCGGTCCTCGGCGGTCGTGGCGTCGGGCTCCTGGTCGATCAACGTCGTAGCCCATTCAGACAAAAGGATGGTCGCACGCCGACTAACTACCTGATCGAGCGCAGCAATAGAGAGACGGGGGGCACGGACCATCACCGTGTACAGGTGGTGGTTGTCTGGCTGGTACTCGTACACGTCGTTCATGTCAATCGCCAGAGAGCCGTCCAGCTGGTCAATGCTTCGCCAGAGCAACGATTCATACTTGGATTGAACACGGGCGGCCTCGTCGTCGTCATCAGTCAACTGAGGAGCTTCGGTCATACCGAAATTGGAAAAGAAAGCAGAGAATTCTTCGACCAGCTGCTCAGTGCTGATACGCATGTTGCCAACAACGATGATCGTCTCGCCTACACGTTCGCCATCGGTATGAGAAGATATACGGGACTGTCTGAATGTCTGTGCTGTTCCATTGGAGCCTTCTACTGACATCTCGGCCGAGTTTCGGGTAAATTTTCTCAAGAATGTGGTTTAATGTGATTTATAGCAACTCCTGACGGGTTGCACACCAACCTGGTGGCACTACTGGCATCTTGGCAGGCTTGTGATTGGGCCCGTTTTGTACGAAGTCGAATAATGGAATAAAGCAGCCAACAAACACCGTCTTCGAAAAGTTATGTCACTGGAGCCCCCGACCGGGCACATTCTTCATCGTGAGCGGTCGATATCAATCATATTAGAGCTCCAGTCCAATTTCAAATCAGTAGCTCCATTCTTTGACCCAGAGGATGTGAAAGGCGTCCTGGACGTCCTCGAGTGGTTCCACCGCGGCGATATCACGAGCTACGAGTTCATACGCCTATTTTCTCATTGGGTGAAGCACATAGAGAGCGTTTGTACCCCTCCTTGCCCTCTAACCCAGAAGCCGCTCTCTGCAAGCAACCGTTCTCCCGATTTTTCAACCGTGTTCGAGTGTTACAACGCCGACCAGCTCCAGGGTTTCCTGCAGCTGCTGACGTCTGCTCGCCACGAGTCCCTGATCCTCCAGGCCCCCGCTGTAGTCGACGATGTCTGGCTCCGTGAGATTGAGGAGCTCGTCCGGCTCCTAGACCCGAGACAGACCGGGAATCTGACGGTCGACACGCTCATATTCATGATCCTCGCGCTCCTGTCGCCCCCCGAGCTGCATGGAGCAAGCCCTTCCATTGTCCACAAGAGTGCCACGGACCTAGCCCGACAGATGGGGGCAGTGGAAGGAAGAATCGCCGTGTCGTCGTTCAAGACCTTCCTTAGCACGTCGCCAGACTGCTCCTTGTCGTTCACGGCCGTGCATGTCACATCAGCCAAGCTTCGAGTGCTCATTCAGGCGCTTCACGACGAACGCATCGCCGGACCAGCACTCGCCAAGCCCACGACCGTGCCTGACATCTGGCCGATGGCAGTCGCCATGTCCATCAGCAGGTACCGCGACGAGGTGTCTGTGTCGATGATTGAGCGCCTTGAGGACTACCTGCTGGTTGATGCTACTAAGGAGCGGTTTGGGGCGACACTCAACGGGTCACACTTCAACGTGACGCTTGATATCATGCGTGGGCTGTGTCTGGCCCACGGTCTGGACCCGCCCGGCGCCATGGCCGACGTTGAGGGCGACCCCAGCTTCACGGTGACCCAGCAGGCGCTACACCACTACCAGGGCCTCATAGGAAAGGCCATAGACGCGATGGCACACGATAAACCCACGAAGGTGGTCAGCCCGCCACGGACCATCACGCCCTACTACACCAACCCCGTCCGCCTGCCCACCCGCGCCGAGTTCGAAAGAGCAATCATCTCGGCCGAGTGGGTCGAAATCGACCTCGACGGATTTATAAAGCAGAGCGGGCTCGTCCAAGACCAGACCCCGCACCCAACCCACACACACACCGCCCAGAAGGACGGCGACGCCTGGACTGGGTCGGGGTCGGGCCTGTCGGACGCGCTCGAGACAGATGACGACCTCCGGCCGAGCCCCTCTGATCTCCAACACAGACTTCAACGGGCTTACGATTTACAGAGGCTGGAGAGCGTGTCACAAGACCACCCCGTGAAGGCCGCCGAGCTCCAGCATCTGCTAGGCACCATGCGGGATGGGCCCCACACGGCACGGTCAACCCTGTCCACACCGTCGATCAGGTCAAGGCAGGGCA
>PPCM01001193.1_pt1 | contig 12839 bp, 8 predicted proteins | sample 1555541 | NCBI WGS metagenome assembly PPCM01 (sample SAMN05284479, study PRJNA326546) | Marine sediment metagenome, whole genome shotgun sequencing project. | isolation source: marine sediment | place: Germany: Wadden Sea | collected 2012-09-05 | reverse complement strand
TTCTCCCACTCCGAAAGAGCGCCCTCGAGGGCGGAGACCCGTTCATTCCTCGCCTTTAATAGGTCTTCGCCTTCCGAAGCCTTTTTCTCCCACTCCGAAAGAGCGCCCTCGAGGGCGGAGACCCGTTCATTCCTCGCCTGTAAAAGGCCTTCGCCCTCCGAAGCCTTTTTCTCCGATGCCCCAAGGGCGGCCTCGAGGGCAGCGATCCTTTCATCCTTAACGGTCAGCAGTTTTTCGGCAACCGCTGCCCTTTTATTTAATTCCAGCAGGATATCTTCGGAAAGGGAAGGGCTCTCCTTACCCCGGAGGGAATCCGCCGACAATGCCTTCAGACGCTCGATTTCCACCTTTGCGGTTTCAAATTGACGCGTGCCCCCTGAAAGGGATTCCGACAACTCGGCCGCCCGTTTGAAATAAAATGCACCCAGTGCCGTCGCGGCAATGAGCAACACGGATAATATGGGGACGATTGCCTTTTTCATATGGGCCTCCTCTCATCGGTTTTGTTCGCCCGGGCGCTTTTCCTTGCAAGGAACCGCGGCCCAGCCGTTCCGGGGTGGGCCCTTGTCCCGTCGCCTTATTTTATAAGGTAAGCACCGGCATCCTTTTACTCAATATATCAGGTATTTTCCCTTTGTGCTGTAAAAAAACCGATTTACGATCTCCGGCGGTCCTCCCGAATCGGCAATGGAAAAAAATGCCCGCGCCGCAGCGGGCAGGCAAAAAACTCCATGTACGGCAAAAACAGAGGAAATTATTTCCCCCTTTTCGGTTCCGGGCCCCGGCATTGGTTCCGTATGCGTTCCTTTCGGTAATTATGGTCCACAACGATAAATGCGTCGCAACAGCGGAAGCGGCCTGCGGTATCCAACATCCCCGGGGATCACCGAAAAAAAGGAGGCCGCCCGCTTCGCCGTGTCGCAATGCGAATCACAGGTCCGCCGGCATGCTAATTGCTCTTTATCACGACAAAAGGAATTTTTCTCTGATACCCGTCAGAGTCATCTAAACCATCCACGGTTTCTGTTGATCCGGCAGAACCAAAGGAAAAAAGGAGTCAGACATGGAAATTCAATCAACTCGGTTTGGGACCCAGAAAGTCGATCCCGCCAACACACTCTATTTCCCCAACGGTTTCTCCGGTTTCGAGCAGAGTCGTCGATTTCAACTCCTCCACGACAACATCGACGATCCGTCGGTTTATTACCTTCAATCACTGGATGACCCGGATGTGACCCTCCACACCGCGACTCCGGAAAAATTCGGCCTTGATTATGAAATCGCCCTCTCGGACGACGACCTGGCCCTCCTTGAAAGCAGGAACGGAAAAGAGATTATCATCCTCTGCATCGTTTCCAAGCAAAAGAAAAAGGGCGCGGCGGTCACCCCCCATGCGGAGTGCCCCGTGCTGATCAATACGGTTTCAAAAAGGGGATTGCAGATGAAGTCGGGCCAGATCAGGGTCGATTCCCGGTTCGACGGCTTGCCTGAAATGCGCCATGCCTCGGGTGAAAATTAAGGGGAAATCCCCCTTTTCGCCGAACTTGAATTTTTCGCGGCCCGTGCCGGAAGGCGGCCCGGTGACACCGGTCACCGGCTGCCCCGGCCGCGGGGATTTTGGGGGTCCGGGGGAACTGCCCGGATACCGCTGCGGGTATTTTCTTTATCGCCTCCAAAGAGTATTGATGTTTTATACCCGATATCGTATGAATTGATCCTCTGTTCCTTTATTAACCGGGCTTCCGGGCCCCTTCGAGGGGCATAACCACCAATGGGGATCCATATCGTATGAAACCAGGTTCAATCCGTCAGGGCGCATTTTCCGGTGTCCTCCTCGCTTCCACCGCATTCGTCATGTGGGGGCTGAGTCCCCTGTTCTGGAAACAGCTCGGAGCCGTGCCCTCCTTCGAGATCATCATGCACCGGATGGTCTGGTCCTTTCTCTTCCTCATGCCGCTTCTGGTGATTCTGAATCAATGGCGGGATTTTCTGAAGGCCCTTGGAAACAGACGCACGACCCTTCTCCTCTGCGGAACGACCCTTATCGTGGGCGGCAATTGGCTCGCATTCATCTGGGCCATCAACCACGACATGGTCCTCCAGGCAAGTCTCGGGTACTATATCAATCCCCTGGTGAATGTACTTCTCGGCATGGTATTCCTGAAAGAGCGGCTTCGACCGCTTCAGATCGCGGCCGTTTTCATCGCGGGGTGCGGGGTACTTTACTTGACCTTCGCCTACGGCCGATTTCCATGGGTGGCGCTGTTTTTGGCATTCAGCTTCGGGTTTTACGGATTACTGCGGAAAACGGCGCCGGTGGGCGCCCTGGTGGGACTTTCGGTGGAAACGTTTCTTTTGTCGATCCCGGCCCTTTTCTACCTTTTTTACCTGGAGGCCAAGGGGGTGGGGGCATTCAACCACATGGGCCCAAGAACGGACCTGTTCCTTTCAATGACCGCGCTGCTGACGGCTCTTCCCCTGCTCCTGTTCACCACGGGGGCAAGACTTCTGAACCTCAGCACCATCGGATTTCTACAGTATATCGCCCCCACCTGTTCCTTCCTGCTGGCGATTTTTGTTTTCAAGGAAACGGCGGTACCGGCACAGATGATCACCTTTGCGGCCATCTGGGTCGCCCTTGCCGTTTTCACCCTTGACGGCCTGCTGCACCGGAAACGCAGGGCCGCGAACTCCGGTTGACGCCGCACCGCCTGAAATGAACGTGACGGGCATGTCCCTGGAACCGCGGAAATCCGGGATGGTTCCGGCATGGGTGAAGGAAGCGGACCGATCAGGGGTTTCGGGTGTAGGAGATCCTTCTTATGGCATCCTGGAGGGTTTCGACATCGTCCGTGCATTGGACCGTTTTTCCGTTCAAAAAATGAATCACCGTGGATTCACCGTCACCCGCTTCCTCGATGGTGACAACCTTGTCCAGCATGACGACAATGGAACTTCCCGTAAGTGAGTTTACCCGCAACGTTTCAAGCATCTTCAATCTCTTTCCTGTTCATGGTCATTCCGCCGCGAAGGACTGCGGCGCGCCTTTTTTTATCCGGTCAAACCTTCTTCGTTTACGCGGAATCAGCCCTGTTCCTTACAACACCTCTCTTACCTCTGGACGAACAGGTCGATTTACCCGCCTTCTTTCAAACACTCTTCTTTCAACACCGCCGTTCAGAAAATACTTGATGCTGTGAAACTTTCGCCTGTCCTCCGTTGCTCTCACGATATAGGTTCTCTTTTCCAGCTTCATCTATCTCCTCCCATGGCCAGCCGTTGACGATCCACCCCAAATGCCCGGGCCCATTTCCGGCCGCAACCTTGCGCCTGAACCGGGAATATGATCCGGGTCCCCGGCCTTGGTTGATCCGGTTTTTACATACGGAACTCTGATATACGGACGGGATAAATCTTTGGTTTCGAGATAAGCCGGGAGACCGTTTCCCGGCAAGGAAAACGGCCGCAGGTACCGGCGGGTAGCGGACGTTGATTTCTAAATACTACCACCATCCCCGGTCACCGATCAAGGAAAAATACCCCCTTCACGATATCGGCCCTTCCGGCTGCGGTTTTCGCCCCGGCCCTTTTTACCTTCCCCGGAACGGGCGCTCCGCCGCGCCGTAACGTTCCCTGAGCTCTTTTTCATGTTTCCTCGGAACCGGACCGGTCCTGGTCCATGCCTCGCGAATTTTCCTGAATTTGCGCATGGCATTTTCCCTTGTCTCCTTTTCCCCCTGGGCCGTCACCTCGTCCTTCAACTCCATGCCCAGTCGAAGCTGCTCGGCCATGGGAAAAGAGACGGAAGCGTCCTTGGAGGGTGCAAGATCAGCTATCTGAGCCAGGAGTTCCAGGCTGGCGCAAAGTTTCTCCTTGATCCGGAGGTTTTCCACCCGCTCCCTGTCCAGCTCCGTATAATAACGATTGCGCCTGTGGAAAAACCGGTCGCAGGCACCATGGAAACGTTTCCACAGCTCCTTTTCCTCCCTTGCCGGGGCCGGCCCGATCGCCTTCCATTCCCTCTGAAGGTTCATCAGTTTTTCACCCGTTTCCTTCCAGTCGGTTTCTTCCATCAGCCCCTCGGCCTGCTCGGCCAGGACCTCTTTTGCCGTCCGGTTGTTCAGGCGATGTTCGCTTCGCATTCGGAAAAAGCGGTCGCAGGGCTCCCGGAACCTTTTCCAGAGGGATTCGGAAGCCTCTCTCGGAACCGGCCCGATCTCCTTCCATGCCTTCTGCAGGGCCATCACCTCCGGGGCCGTCTTTTCAAGATCCCGTTCCCCGTCAAGGGTTGCCGTGAGTGCTTCCAATTTCTCCACAAGGGCTTCTTTTTTCTTCAAGTTTTCAGGCTTTTCCTGCTCCAGGCGCCCGAAAAAGCGGTCGCAAGCCCCCCTGAACCGCACCCAGAGCTCATCACCGGAACGCCTGGGCACGGGCCCGATCTCTTTCCACCGGGCCTGGAGCCCTTTCAATACCTCCGCCGCAACGACCCACTCCGTTGATTCACTGAGGCCCTCCGCCGTTTCGCAGAGCTCCGTCTTCAGGTGGAGGTTGGCTTGACGCTCCCCGTCCTGCTTCCTGAACAAGGCCTTCCGGTTTTCATAATATGCGTTGCAAAGGGCCTTGAAGGACTTTCCAAGCTCCCTGTCCTCGGCAAGGGGAAGGGCACCCATCTTTTTCCACTCCTCCTGAAGGGCCCTGACCCGCTCGTTTCCGCCGGAAATCCCGGGGACATTCACGATCTCTTCAACCTCCGCGTGGAGCTTGCGTTTCAGGGCCATGCACCGTTCGCAACAGGATGCAAACGACGACCTGTAGGCATCGTTCACCTCCCCGACATCCTGCCTTGAAACAGGACCGATCCTCTCCCAGGAAGCCGAGAGTTCCCGGATCTTTCTTGCCGTTCGAACGGGGTCCGCTTCCCCGGATAGTTCCGAAAGTTCACCCGCGATTCTCTTTTTCAAGTTGAGATTGGACCACATTTCCCAATCCAGGGCCTCCCGAAACTCGGCCTGGGCCTCCTGAAAACTGCTTACGGCCGTGTTGAACCGGGTCTCCAACTCCTTTTTGACGGACGGCTCCGGTCCACCGGAAGCGCGCCAGGCCTTCCGAGCCTCCTTGACCCTTCCTTCCAGCTCGAAACGGTTGTCCCCCTTGCCGGCCGCAGCCGCCTCCACGACCTCGCAAAGCGCCGCCAGCTCGTCGGCCCTTTCTTCCATCCGGGCCGCGATCTTTTCCCTGTTTTCAAGGAACAGTTTCCTCGCGGCTTCGAAACGTCCTCGGAGGGGGTCTGCTTCATCCCCCGAAAAAACATGACGCTCCCACTCCCGTTCAATTTCGGTAAACCGACGCTCCCCCTCCGGGGTGCCGCCTTTCCCCCCAATGGACTCCATTTTCACGCAGCAATCGGTCATCTTTTCCAATCCCATGGAAAGAGCCGCCTGTTCCGATGCCGTTCGTTCGTATATTTCTTCGATTTTTTCACATAGGTCGAAAAAATCCCGGTTCATGCGGGCTTTGAGCGCTTCTTCCAGGGGCGAGAGGTCCAGCGCGGCCCACTCCGATTTGAGCCCCTCGACCTCACGCCGACAAGGGTCGTCTTCCCCCACAGCGGTCTTCGGCACGGCGGACAGGAACACATTCAACCGCTCCATGAGCTTCCCCTGTTTCCTCAGGGCGGCCGCTTTTCCGGCGGCAACCGCGCGGAGGCGCGAAAGGCGTTCCCCCAAGGGATGTCGTCCATGGGGATCGAACCTTTCCAGTTCCTCCTCGGCCCGCCGGATTTCCAATTCAATTTCTTCGGGATCTTCCGCCCGGGAAAGGCCCTCGACCTTTCGGCATGCCTGTTCGAGGGCGGATGTCGCCTCGGTCTCCCCCGGGGATTCAGCGGCGGACTCACCAACGGGTTCGGCGGCGGGTTCGACGGCGGGTTCGACGGCGGGTTCATCGGGCTTCATCCCGCTCCTCCCAAGCTTTTCGTCCGCAAGTTTCCGAACCTTCCTGCTGCTCGCCCCCCCGGCAACCCGCTCCAGGGCCTCCCTGGACTCGAGGCGCGCCACGATGTTTTTTCCGATCTCTTTCCCGCAGTTGCGGCACGTCAACTCGGATAAAAGGAATTCATCGGATATTTTTGCGACGGCTGCCCTTCTAAGGGCGGTAACGGAAAGGTTCGGGACCACTGCCGCGATAAGTCGCTCGTCGCTCATCCGGCCCAGGATCAGTTCCGCGCTCTCGAGCTCCCCCTCCTCGACAATCAGCTCCCCGAGGGATTTTTCCCGGTATATCCCGGACAGGATCGTCTCTTTTTCATCCCTGCCTGCGGCCCCCCGAAAAGCTTCCTTCAGGAGCGTATCGACCCTTGTCATTGCCGCATCCGCTACCTTGGGCAGATCCTTTTCCGAGGCAAGGACGGTGAGAATCTCCATGTTCACGATTCTTTGGACGGCAGCGATCCGTACCCGCTCATCCGGATCGGCATTGGCAATTGTCTCGAATATCGAATTTTTCCGGATCCTTTCCATCGCCTTGATACGAACTTCCGGATCGCTGTTTTTCCACTTCGGTACAAAATAGTCTACAATGCTCACAACATCACCCCTTTGTGCTCAATTCCAATACCACCGGACGCGGCCCGAATCCCCCCCACTCGCCGAAGGCCGTCATGAAAACCTATCTAATAAGCCAAAAAAATATAAATTTCAATAATTAATAGCGTTTCTTTGCCCAAAGGGATTTTAATGCGTCCATGAATATCGAGCGATTCGAACCGGCGTCGTTGTTCGCGGATCTTGCGAACCGGAAGTCCGGGAGCTTTGGCCCTGGGAGCAGACACACTTTGACACAAGGGGAAATCTGTTCTAAAATGACTACAATAAGTAGAACGCCGACCTTCTCGTTTTCAAGGGTTCGCGGCGCGGCAAGGCTCCCGAGCCTCAAAACCATCTCTACTTTCGGAACACCGTTCTTCTTATTGCCGGCTGCCGTCCCGGGTGGATTCCGAGCCGGATTGAACGATACCCCATTTGATCCAAAGCCCCGCCCGGGAAAATGTTTCACCCCTGACTCCGTACCCTGTTTTCCATGCTGCCCTTGATCCACCGTATTTCGGCGGCCCAACCACACGGGGCCTTGTTTCCCCGCTTTTTTCGCCTGAAGGGAAAACGTCCGCGCATAACGGGCAGATTCCCCCGGAACCGGCTTCACAAGGGTTTCCCCTGTCGCGGGGAAGCCACCACATCATATAAAGGGAGGAGAAAAATGACGGCAAAGATTCTCATCAAAAGAACGGTGCCCGAAGGCGCGGGCAAGGATCTCTCTGTTCTTCTCAACAGGCTCAGGGCCCTCACCATGCAGCAACCCGGCTACATTTCCGGTGAAACCCTGAAACGGGCCGACAAGCCCGGCAGCTACCTTGTCATCAGCACCTGGCAGTCCATGGAACACTGGCGCGAGTGGGTGAGCAGCGATGAAAGGGCCGGTATCCAGTCCCAGATCGACGACCTGATCAAAACGGAAACCCTTTATGAAGCATATGTATATGCATGACCGCTTCACCATCCGTTCGGTTTTTTCTTCAGTCGCCGGCGTAAGGGATGCGGAATTAAATAAATAGACGTCCCCGAAACCCTCGGCACGGGAAACCCGATGCGTTGCTCTACGTCGGCGGCATGCGAATCAACTGTAATTGTGATTTTTTTGCTCGATCCCCAACACGTCGGGTCCTGCCGGTTTTTTCATGTCCCAAGGGATTTCCCCCGGCCGTTCGGGGCATTGCCCGCCCCGATACACCGCCCGGCGCCGGGTATCGGATAAAAGAACACCGGCCGGGTGCCCGCACGATTCAAGGATCGGCGCCGCGTTTTCCCAGTAAAAATGAACATTTGTTTTGGAGGGATGATTAACGGGATGACGGCCGCCCTGCGCTTTTCCCGTTTTCCCGAAACAGGAGAAGCACACGTTTTATCGGATTGGAGAAGAATCATTCCGAAGGGCCCGATGGGGAACTTTCCGGGTGTTCTTCTCCAATCAGCTTTTTTCCTGGGGGAGGGAGTATCCCATGGGCGGTGCGGGTTCCCGGCGCCCGTCAACGGGCAGGTCGCCGGGGCCCCTTGTCATGGTTTGGCGAACAGCTTGGGCAGCTCGTTGTCGATCACGTAGATGCAGATCTCCTTGGCCCCCTGCTTGGAATAGCGGAACTTGCTGGAGAGATTGTTCATCAGAAAGGTGATGTCGTTTCTTATCCTGCTGTCGTAGGTCTTGAAGTCCTCCTCGCCGTAATCCTTGATGGCCCTTCGGAAATTTTCGTTCTTGAGAAAGGGATCCAGGACCTTCTCCTTGAGGTTGTAAACATAGCGCTGGTGAAGGGAGATGTAGAGTTTTGTTTCGGACGCATCCTTGCCCCCCAGAAGGATCTCCTGGGTGAGGGTGGTCGCGGTGTACTCTTTCTGACTCTCCTTTCTGAAGGCCCTTCGGGTGGCGGAATCCGCGCCGAGCCCGATGAGACGGTCCTCGATGCCCACCAGAAACTCCTCGGTAATTTTAAGCTCTTCTCCCGTGAACCTGCAGTTCTCCACGGCCCCGGGCTCGAAGTTGACGGCGAACATGTAGTTCTGGATATCCTTCGCGATCTGCTCCTCGTTGTAATAGTAGAGGGATTCCTTTACCTCCTGGAGAATCATGTAGTTGTACATGCGCAGCATGGAATCCAGAAACCCCGCAGGGATCAGGGCCTTGTGATACTTGTTGAAGAAGGCACAGAGCATGGACATGTTGATCAGCTTGTCCTTCTTTGCGTAGGTGCTGTAAAAATCGTCGAATATGCTGATGGAATCCCTTCCCGAGATCCCCCTTTCCCCCTCTTTTTCCGACTCGTCGATGATCCTTCGCCTTCTCGTCGCCGTGAGCTTTTTCCGGTCCTCCTCGGTGAGCCATTCGGGAATATGCCCCGTGTAGATCTCCATCTTCAGGAGCATGAGGTTCTCGTCGCAGTAGAGGCGGTACTTGGAAGAATCCCCGATCCACTCCATGAGCGCATCGGATCTCGGGCTGATCCTCGTGGAGATGATCACCCTGGCAAAGTTGTGGAGAATCCGGGGCAAAAAGCTTCCTGAAAGATGCTTCCCGAAGATGTTCCGGTAGATTTTCACCTCGGTCTTGAGATCCAGCACATAGGGAATCTTGATATACTGGATCCGGTCGGCAAAGGACTGGATGTTCCGGATCTCCTTCTTGTCCTCGGGGTTCATGAGGGCGATGAACAGGGAATCCACATGCTCCTCGATCTCCTCTTCCACCTTGTGGACCCCCTCGCTGATGATGTTGTGCAGCTCGATGAGACGCTCGGTGTTGTGGGCCTTGATGTCCATGAGGGCATAGATGCCGCTGTTGCTCTTTGCATATCGCGAATAGATATAGCGCACGGGGTTCGCGGCGGGAAAGAGGCTGTTGATCCGCTTCTGGAGCTGGGGGTTGCCCATCACCTGCTGCCTTGCCGGCCGGTCCCCGGGGTTGAAAACGCTGATCCCCTCCCCGAGCCTGCGGTTCATGAAGTAGGGCCTTGCATGGATCATCTCGAACACCGCCCCGTGGCTCCCGAGCTTCGACAGGAGGGCCTGGTAAATGGAGCTGCAGATGGTGCAGGGGGTATCCCTGAACACCCACTCGTACTCCTTTTCGGTGAAGAGGTTCCACTTGAACTTGTCGTTCCTGAAGAGCTCGTCCAGGAAGCTTCTCCGGTACTCCTTTCCGATCATGAGGATCGGATTGTCGTGGCTCGCGCAGGGGATCTCCACGAAATCCTCGTCGGCGTTTCGCCGGGCCCCCTCGATGCGGCCCGCGGCACCCCTGCCCTCCTCTCCCAGGAGATGGGAGAGCTTCTCCAGAAGCCTGCCCCCCTCGTCCACGCCGTGGTCCCCGAGCACGCTTCTCTTAAGGCGCCACACGGTTTCGTAACGGGTTCCCTCCTCTGTATCGGCATACTCCTCGAACTTCCGGAGCAGGTTGTTGAGAAAGGTGCTCTTGCCGCTGCCGTGGGGACCTTCGAAGATATAGATCTTGTTCTGCTGGGAGCCGTGCTTGAGGGAATCCACGTGGTTCACCAGCCGGTTGGCAAAGAGGCGGTCCGCGAAAAAGGGCTGGTCCGCCCCCTCCACCAGGAGCCGCGTGCAATCGTAGTCGATGTAGTGGATCGATTCGGGATCGTTCGGGTACTCGTCCACCCCCTCCACCACGTACTTCTTCATCATGTCGTAGAACACCTGAAACACGTTCCTGAGAACCAGTTCAGGCTTGTCCGTCATCAGGTCCAGGAAACCGGCAAAGGTTACCGGAGCCCTGTTTTCCCTTCGTGTCATGACGCGGCCGAGATCGGCCAGTGCATTTTCGATGTTTTCCCTTTTCATTTTCCGGCTCAGATGAACTTCTTGGAGAGGTTTCGCTTCTTCATCGTATAGAGAAATCTGTGCCATTTGATCTCCCTTTTCCTGTCCGCATCCTTTATGTAGGTGGATGAGGGAACGGGAACACCCCCCTGCGGCTTGGCGGGTGTAAAGGTGGGCTCACTGGTTTCAAGGTGAACCGTCCCTCCCCACAGATATTCGATCCCCATCAGCGTATTCGCGATATAATCCTTTACCAGGGGTTTTCCCTCGAACCCGTGCACCAGGTACAGCTCGCCGTTTTCGCCCTTCTCCCCTTCCACCGTTATCTTCGGCGGGTGGTAAAGCATGTCCAGCAACATCTTCCGGTACTCCCCGGCCCGCCTGCTCTTCACGTAATACTCGTACACCATCTTGTCCTTGTTCAGCCGTTTTCCGGACACAAACAGGTCATGATCGTCCACGAACGCCTGGTCCACGAAGGTGTTCACGAAGGTGAAATCGGACATGTTCTCCCTGACCCGGAAAATATAATCCCTGCCCGAAGCGGTCTTTTGGTCGTAGTTTTTCCTTTTGTCCGCGTCCAGGAGCCGGTCGAACTCCATGGAGATCATCCCCCTGTCGGCCCTTTTTTCAATATCGTAAAACAGGCGCATGCCCAGGGCATAGGGGTTCATTCCCACCCTGGGAAGGGAGGTGACAAAGGCATTCACCCTTGCAAAGTCCACCTCGTGGCTGCTGATCCTGTCGTCCCTGAGAAACAGGGTCTCGTGCCAGTAACTGGCCCACCCCTCGTTCATGATCTTGGTGCGGATCTGGGGCTGGAAGAACAGGGAGGTTTTCCGCACCACCTCGATCACCGACTTCATCCACCGGTTTTCCGGCTTGGCAAGAAACTCGGAATGTTCGAGGATATGCTGGAGAAGGTCCACGGGCGGGGCCTTCTTCTCCTTTCGGTATTTTTCGAACAGGGCTTCGAACTCGGGGTATTTGGCCGCCGCGTCGTTGAAGAAGGTCTGTTCCCCAACCGCCGCAGATTCCCTCAGGCAGGCGTTGTACCGTTCCACCTCCGCAAGGTATTCGCCCACCTTCACCTTTTTTTCCTTCTGGAGGAATACGTCGAAATAATAATCCAGGCGAAGGGAGCGGTCCGTCACCTTGGGCCGGTTGATCCTGGAAAGCTCGTCGTGAAACCCGACAATGTTGTCGATGCTCCTTGCAAACTCGATAATATAGTCCACCCATCTTCCGTGCTCGCTCCTGAGGGAGGCGATGAGCCTTTTATCGGACAGGGCTTGGCCCGTGAAATCGTATTCCCAGGTATGGCGGAAGTTGAGGTTGTTCTGAAAAAAGTCGATATGGGCGATCACGTGGTAGAAGATCATCACGTTGAGCCAGTCCGGGTTGTTGTCGTTGTAAAAGGAGATGGCCGGGCGCGTGTTGATCACGGTCTCGTAGGGGTTTCCCGGATAGAGCTCGTACTTGCCCTTCTCCTTGAGCACCTCCACGTCGTGGACCCAGTAATCGTAAAGGGTGGGAATCATCATCTTGGGGCTCAGCTCGAGAAGGTCCCTGTTGGTCACGATATACTCCAGGGTCTCGTACTGGAACCTCAGGCCCGCATCCCGGGCCCTCTCCTTGCACCCCTCCATGATCCCCTTGGTGTGCTGATCGATCAGTTCCATGGCTATCATGCCTCCCAGGTTGGGTTTCGCCGCAAGCGCCCGGGGCGTTTGCCGACGTTCCGCGGGACAAATCGAACGGCGGAACGCCCTTGGGGGACGGTGTTTACGAGCCTTCCGGACTCCCGTCCATCCTCGCCGGGTCAAAATCCGGAGTCCCGATCCGGCATTGCGCTTCATTTTCCGCCGTGCCGACCATGGGCAAAAACGCCCCATCCCGCCGGCACCCGCATATCAAAAGGAAACAGTCCGGCGCAACTGCTTCACACAAAGTATAATTCATATTTACATATAGTTAAGCCCACCCAGAACGGGCTTTTCAAGGCAAGTCTGTCCGGGCAGGATTCCGTACAGGTAAGTCTTCTTGGGCGATGTGGCTTTTTCAGCAGCAGGACCCCGCCTGAAAGTGTCCACTCGGGGGATCCGGGGGCGATTCCGCCCTGTGTATGGGTTCCATCCTTACGGCATAAGGACGTTCGATATCGGGGCCGCGGCCCCTTTGGAAAATACCCGCCGGGCGCACCGCTTCCCGGTGGGATAGTAATTATTTCATCGGAAATAATTATTAATCATTATAGCACAGTCCTTACACGAGTCAATTTTTAAACACTAGCCTCTAATGAGAGTAGATAAACAACGGCGGGACTCAAGAATAAACTGCGGAGGCTCCACGCACATTTTAATCGTTTGCCCAAGCCGCTGTGGAATCAGGGAATCAGGGAATCAGGGAATCGGGGTATCGGGGTATCGGGGTATCGGGGAATCGGGGAATCGGGGAATCGGG
>PPCM01001191.1_pt1 | contig 12858 bp, 10 predicted proteins | sample 1555541 | NCBI WGS metagenome assembly PPCM01 (sample SAMN05284479, study PRJNA326546) | Marine sediment metagenome, whole genome shotgun sequencing project. | isolation source: marine sediment | place: Germany: Wadden Sea | collected 2012-09-05 | reverse complement strand
TCTTAGTTTTATGAACTACATGAGTATTGCCTAATAATTGAATAATTATCTTATTTATCATTATTCCTATTTATGTGAGCTTATAATAATATAAGTAACTAAATTATGATTTCTATTACTTTACAAATCTTATTTATTTATAAAATATTATATTTATATGTTTTAATCCCCAAACTTGGGTATAGAGTAGATATAGATGAGAAGGAGGGTGTTATGGAAAAATATCGTTTACACGCAGATCAATTAACATGCAGAATACCAATTGAAGAACTAAGATTCGAAACAACAGAAGACTTGACGCCATTATATGAGATGATTGGCCAAGAAAGAGCTGCTAAAGCGATGGAATTCGGATTGAATATTAAACAAAGAGGTTACAATATATATGTCGCAGGTGGTTGGGGAACAGGTAGAAATACTTATGTACGTTATATCACTGACAAAAAAATTCTTGAAACAGATGCACCTGATGATTGGATTTATGTAAATAATTTTAAGAATCCAAGGGCACCTATTGCAATCTCACTGAAAAATGGTAGGGGTAAGAAATTTCAAAAGAGTATGTCTAGAACCATTGAATTCATTCAAAATGAAATTGCAGAGGCATTTATAAGTAAAGAATATGAAAATACCAAAGCCATTCTTCGTCAAGAGTATTCGCAAAAAAATGCCACAATTATTGATGAGTTAAATGTTATTGGTGAGAAGTATAATTTTGCATTTACTCAAACGGAACGTGGTCTAGTGAGTATTCCATTAAAAGACAATAAACCTATGAGTGAAGAGGAATATAGACAGATTTCTGAATCTGAATATGAGGAGCTCTCTAGAAACTCAAATAAATTGACCCTCGAGACTGTTGATCTATTCAATCAACTTCGTTCTGAAGAAGAAATTTATCTAAATAAATTGGATGATCTTGATGCTAAGATGGGTAGAAAAATTGTTGAATTTCACTTTGGAAATTTATCAAAAAAATATAGTGATAATGAAGCAATAAAGAATTACTTAATATCAGTTATTGATGATATTGTTGAAAATATTGATGAGTTTAAAGAAGAAGAACCTAGTCAGGAAAAGAACCCTCTTGCAATGCTTCAACAACAAGCTGCAAGAAAAGAAGATTTTTTTATCAGATACTTGGTGAATTTATTTGTAGATAATAGTGAAAAAGATTCAGCTCCAGTTGAGTTTGAAATCAACCCAACATTCTATAATTTAATTGGTAATATTGAATACAAAAATGATTATGGTGCTTGGAAAACAGATTTTACTCAGATAAAACCAGGAGCACTTCACTTATCCAATGGCGGTTTTTTAATTATCCAAACGCGTGATTTACTGACAGCACCATATGCTTGGAAAGGCCTGAAGCGTGCTTTGATTAACAAAGAAGTTAATATTGAGAATATAGGTAAGCAAACAGGAGTTAATGCAGCTCAAACTCTTAGACCTCAACCAATTCCTTTAGATGTAAAAGTAATTATTGTTGGTGATTTCTACACCTATAATATGTTATATAATTATGATGAAGAATTTAGAAAACTATTTAAAGTTTTGGTTGATTTTGACGATGTAGTTGAGAGAAACCGTGAATCTATTGTTAAGATGGCTAGATTAATTTCTAGTTATGCTGAAAAAAGCAATATTAAGTATTTTGATAAGTTTGCTGTTGCAGAAATTGTGAATTACACCACAAGACTGGCTGATAACAAAGATAAGCTATCTGCTCATTTAAACGTAATTGTAGATCTAATCTATGAAGCAGATAGTTGGGCATCAATTTATGGAGATGAGATTGTAGGTAAAGATCATGTTATGAAAGCGTTAGAAGAGCAGAAGAATCGTATGAATCGTTTTGAAAGAAAACTTCTTGAGAACTTTGAAGATGGTACATACTTGCTAGACGTTGATGGTGCTAAAGTAGGTGAAATTAATGGTCTTGCTGTTCTAGGTACAGGGATACAGTCTTTTGGTAAACCAAGTAAGATTACGGTATCAACTTATAGAGGTAAGGCTGGATTAATAAATATCGAAAGAGAAGCCAATCAATCAGGACCGAGTCATGACAAAGGTGTGATGATTCTAAATGGTTATATGGGATACAAATATGCTCAAGATAAGCCATTGACACTTAGTGCATCAATTGTATTTGAACAGTTGTACTCGGGTGTAGATGGTGATTCTGCATCGAGTACAGAATTGTATGCGATTTTATCTAGTTTATCAGGTGTGCCAATCGATCAAAGTTTAGCTGTTACTGGTTCTGTTAACCAACGTGGTGAAATTCAACCAATTGGTGGTGTTAATGAAAAGATTGAAGGTTTCTATGAAGTTTGTAAGTTAAAAGGATTAAACGGTGCTCAGGGTGTTATTATCCCACATCAGAATGTAAAGAACTTGATGTTAAGAGGTGAAGTAGTACAAGCAGTAGAAGATGGTAAGTTCCATATATATGCCATTGATCACATTGATCAAGGTATCGAGCTTCTTATGAAAACACCAGCAGGTGAAAAGCAAAAGAATGGTAAATTTAAACGTGGTACCATTCACTACTTAGCTGATAAGAAGTTAGCAGAGCTTGCTACACCGATTATGAAGCGTGCTACAGATGGTAAAGATCAAAGGAAAAGTAAGAAAACGACTAAAGAAGAAAAGAAACCTGAAGAGAAAAAATAAGATTAACCGAGATGTTTTTTACATCTCGGTTTTCTAATGATTTAAAAGTCACTAAATGGGTATTATTATTTTAAAAGAAATGTAAAAGTTTATTAGGAGAACATATGAAAAAAATAAACTCAATTATAACGTATACAGTAATAGGTGTATTATTCGGAGTTTGCTTTCCTATTGGTGCTTGGATACTAGATTGTATCATACATGAACTCCCTTTATCTTTTGATTCGATAAGTCAGGTGCATACAGTTAATCCACTCCATTATATGATAGACTCTGCACCTATTTTTTTGGGTATTTTTGCGATGTTAGGTGGTGTTAATCAAAATAGAGCAAAAAAAGCGAATACTGAATTGCAATCCACATTAGTTACGCTTCATGAGGAGCTAGAGAAAAATACTATCTTATACAATCAAGCAAGAGAACAACATGATGATCTTGATAGCATAATAAATGCAGTACGCCAGACAAATGATGTCTTATCTGAAAATAAGCTTGTTTTAAATGATACAATGACTCAAATAGCGAGACATGAAGATAATCTTGAGGGTTTAATGTTGGGATGTGATGAGGATTTTCATTTCGTTCATGAAAAATTTGATATTCTAACTGATGAAACGAATCACGATAAAGAGGAATTAATGAAGATTTTAGAACAAACAAATCAGATTTCTAAGTTCTTCAATGCACAAGGTGAACTAAATCAGAATATTTCAGTAACCTTAGAAAGTAACAGTAGTGGCTTGAAAGAGTTAGATTTTCAGATTGCAAAGGCTTTTGAACTAATTGGTACAATCAATAAGATATCTGATCAAGTAAATCTACTTAGCTTGAATGCTTCGATTGAAGCGTCGCGGGCAGGAGATGCAGGTAGAGGGTTTGCAGTTGTCGCTGATGAGATTAAGAAACTCTCTGAAGAAACTGCTGTAGCAACTAATGATATTGAGAACATTATAAGTAGCTTAACCAATAGTATTAATGATATTGGAAACAATATAAAGGACCTTGAGACAAAGACCATGTTATCAATCAAACAAGGTGTTGAGTTGACAGATGCTTTTGGTGGTTCTAGGAACAATATTACTCAGTTAGTAAAGAGTTTTCAAAGAAATGTAAATTATATTGCTGAGCTGAATAGTAAGATGAATGATTTAAATCAACATTTAAAATATACTAGAAAATTGTCTTCAGAGATTAAAAGTAAACTATCAGATAGTCAAATGGCACTTAATAAGAACAATCAAGAACTCTCTAATCTAAACGATATAATTACAAACTAGTCATTTATAAATCTATAGGAAACGCAATATTTCGTTTCCTATTTACATTAAATAACTTTTATTGATACAATTAGGACGATGACGATTTTAGATTAGATGGAGGAGTATATGAAGAAATTAATGTGTCTTGTTCTATTGATAATATTAGCAATGTCTGCAGGTTTATGTTATGGTAATGATTTACTACCTGATGAAGAGCAATATGGTAAAAAAATAAGTTTTCAAACAAGTTCTGGCTACCCAGGAGATGTTTCTATTGATGGACTCTATGTTCATCAAAATAAAGAATTTTATATTTTCACGATTCTTTATTCTGGAGGCGTACTGGTGACAGAGGATCAGAATGGCAAACAGGAAGTAGACACATCATTTTTCAATCCACCGTCTGGTACAATTGTTAGTATTAACAATGCTGTCAATAATGAACAAATTAATTCTAAGCCAGGTCTAGTTCAATATACAGTAAAAAAGGAATGGATTGAAGCCATTGAAGCAGATAAGTCAGAAAGTAATATGATCACAGTTTTTCTTCATGATATCGAACATAACAGTTATGAGACCAATATAACAGTGTGTTTCAATCTAAATGAACTTGATACAAAATTACCTTTATCAGATGAAATGAAATTAGGATATGAGATTGAAAATAATCAAGTTGATATAAAAATGAGTACAGAACCATCATCTTGGGCTATGAAAAATATTGAAGAGTTAAAATGTGAGGATATTTTTAGAGAGGATGCTTTTTCGGGATTTCAAGAAGGAGTTACAAGAGAACAGTTTGTTTACTTAATGGTTAATATGTATGAGACCTTAGCAGATAAAAGTATTGATCTAAATTTTAGTATTCATTTTGATGATATTCAAGATCTCTATGTGACGAAAGCTGCTTCGTTAGGAATTACTTCAGGTGTAGGTGACAATAAGTTTGGACCAGATTTGATTCTTAATAGAGAACAGATGACAACAATGCTAATAAAGACACTGCAACTAGCTGGTAAGGAATTACATTATGATGAAGATTATAAAATGTTTTCAGATGATAACTTAATCAGTGAATGGGCAAAAAAATCAATATATCTAGCAAAAGAAAATGATATCTTAGGTGGCATAGGAGATAATGAATTTGATGCTAAAGCTTTTGCCACAAATGAACAAGCTTTAATACTTACACATAAAATTCTTTCTAAATACGGTTCTATTAAATGGTTCGAAGAATATGAAGGTGATCGTTTTTATTTAAGATACAACGATGCGCTTTATCAAGTGAACTTAGAAGAAAATTTGTTGATGTACAGAAACGATGAGGAAACTGAAATACTTTTTAAGACTTTTGAAGATATTAATACTTTTGTTAATTTGTTATTATTAGAGAAGAAAAAACTTTCTTTTTTACCTTTAACGAATCCAAATACAAAAGGTATTTTAGAGGAATATGATTATAAAAAGCTAAACATGAAAGTAGAGATTTTATACAAAGGTGTCGATAAAATTGGTGAGGAAACAATTGTAACACTGAATAGAACCGATTATGAAGCTAGAGTTGTAGATAAATGGAATGTTGGATCAACGGCTTTAAAGGGATTTAAGAAAGTGAAATTCTATGATCTTGATGGTCAGAAACAGATGTTAAATACTTTGCCTTTAGAAGACCTTAGTCATGCACTAGATGTTAAATTTTCTGTAGAATATGATTCAAAATGGAATATAGTAATCCTTGAAGTTATAGAAGAGGATTAATTAATTTAGAGTCTAACAAGTATGCTTGTTAGATTCTTTTTATGTGTAATAAAATATGTAGTTGAGATTCATGTTTTTCAAGCGTAAAATTAGAGTATAGATGAAGGAGAAGGTATGAAAAAAATTGTTGTGTTTTCTGGTAGTCCTAGAAAGAATGGGCATACAGTTCAAATTGTAAAAAAGATTGAAGCGGATATGTCTGATAGTGTATTTGAGTATGTTTATTTGTATGACTATGAGATTCATGGATGTATTGGTTGTAAAGCCTGTATTAGAAAAGATGAAATAGCATGCCCTTATAAAGATGATGTTCATGATTTGCTAGTAAAGTTAGAAAATGCTGATGGAATCATCTTAATAAGTCCAACTTATTCAAGAGTTGTCTCTGGTCAGTTGAAAAACTTTATTGACAGAACAAATTTTGCATTACATAGACCACGTTTAATAAATATACCTATGGTGACACTTGCTACTACAGATATTGGTATGGCTAAAAACGTCGCGAATTATTTATCTGTTATTGGTTCGAGTTTAGGTGCTAATGTAATAGGTAGTTTAGCAGTAAAAATGGGTAAGTATTATAATGATGAGACATATAAATTAAAAATAGAAAATAGAGCGAATCAAATAAGTAAGCGGTTTGAGATAGCTCTAAAAAGCAATGAAGATATAACTCCAACACTAAGGCAATTAATGAGATTTAATGTTTGGAAAACAAGAGCAATTGTCAGTAAGGAAATGTATCCTAATGATTATAAATATTGGGAGGAAAGAAATTGGATTGAGAAAGATTTTTTCACAGCTGCTTCTATACCTGCTCATAGGAAGTTTATAATGACGTTATTATCTAAGCGATTAAGGAAAGTGATTAGAACCGGTGTTGTTTACAAAGACTAATAAAGGTCAGGTGATAAAATGATTAAAGTAATAGGTGATGCGAGATTATTCAAGCAAAATGTTGGTGGAAAAGCTTTTTACTTAAATGACTTGAAGCTAAAAGGATTTCCTATTCCTGATGGTATAATTGTTGAGAATGACTATTTTAAATCATCTGAGAAAGAAGATATTTCTACTTTTATAAGTAAGAAGAAGTTGTATGCGGTAAGATCTAGTGCTTTAGATGAAGATGGGAGCAGTTATTCATTTGCAGGTCTTCAGGATACATATTTAAATGTAACTTATGATCATGTAATTGATAAGGTAGAAGCCTGTTATCAATCCCAGTTTAATGAACGTGCAACTGAGTATAGGAAGAGCTTTGGCATTGAAGCATCAAAGGGGATGACGGTTGTAGTTCAAGAAATGGTGGATGCTGATTATGCTGGCGTGATTTTTACTCAAAATCCTTTAAATAACAGAATTGATCAAGTTGTTATAGAAGTTATTACAGGCTTGGGAGAAAAACTAGTATCTGGTTATCTAAGCCCTTCTACTTATACCATTAAAAGAAACAACCCTGACCAATATGACGTTCAAGGGGAAAGTCTTCTAACAGAAAATCTAATTAAAGAGTTGATTGATTATGCACAAAAAATAGAAGATGTATATGAGATTCCACAAGACATAGAGTTTGCAATAAGAGATAATATTGTCTATATTCTACAGGCAAGACCGATTACTACCATAACTTTTGTACCTAAAACTGATAGAGAGGGTTTGAGATTTTTTTTATCATTTGCACATATTCAGAATATGACTTATCCAATGACACCAGCAGGTGCAGATATGATTCAAAGTATCTTTTCTATAGAGAAACAACCTTTTTTTCATGAACGTATGCTCTATAATGGAGAGTATATGTTTATAGATATTACAGAGCTGCTATTAACGCCTAATTTTATCTTTAATAAGGTGATTAATATTCTTTCAAAAATTAATTTTGATTTACCTGAACTTTCAAAAATATACCGTAAAAAAAACAAAACAAGAAAGATGTTACCATTTTCTCTTATTAAACTTCAGTTGGTGGCTGCATTTAGAATCATGCATATAGTTAAAAAGAACTCTCAATCTACTAATTCAGTTGGTGACTATATGAAAAATCATTTAGAGCGATTTAAAGGATACAGTGAAGAGGAATTATTGAATTTTAGAAGTGAATCAATCATTCCTGTATTTATAAATTGCTTACCTTATATATTAGCTGGTATAATCGGTTTTTTTAGATTAGAAAGATTGTTTGAAAAGTGGCAACTAAATATGGATGATTATAAAAAACTCATATCTGGTTTAGAAGGTAATATTACGACTGAAATGGGATTGTTATATGACGATATGTTGTTACACTATGGCACTGACCAAGGTGAAAAAATCATAGAAAATTATTTAGATAAATTTGGTATGCGAGTAGATGGTGAAATAGACTTAGGGCGACCACGTCCAAAAGATGATATAGTTAGTTTTAGAAAGCAAATAGCAGAAGCATCAAAATATCACAATGGGAGATCACTTAGAGAACAACATTCTAAAAGAGTTAAAGAGGCTGATGAAGTTGTTGATCGGTTGAGGAGTGTTTTAAGTAGAAGAAAATATAACCAGTTGCTCCATGAACTTAAGCTCGTAAGGAACTTCTATATTTATAGAGAACATCCCAAGTACACAATCGTGAGAATTTTTGATCTATATCGTAACTTGCTGAACTCACCTTTTGAGTCGTTATCTGATCAAATTATAGGTGGTTGTAATGAAGAAGTTATTATGGATAGAAAAACGAAATACGAACTTGCTATGGGAAAGAAGATTCCTTTAGCAATGCTCTCAAATGGAATGATTTTAAATCCTACATCAAAAATAAAGGAAGGGTATATCCAAGGTTTTGGAGTATCGTCTGGGATTGTAACTGCTAGAGTTCGAGTTATCGAGCATATGAACGATGATGTATTGCTTGAAGGGGAGATTCTTGTGACTAAATTCACTGATCCAGGATGGACACCTGTGCTTTCAAAAGCAGGAGGCATTATTACTGAAGTTGGTGGAATGATGACTCATGGTGCTATTGTTTCTAGAGAGTATGGTATTCCAGCAGTTGTTGGGGTACCTGATGTCATTGATTATTTTAAAACAGGTGATGTGATAACACTTAATGGAGATACTGGACAAATTACCAAAGAAGTATGATATAATATGTCTTTAGGAGGGGCTATGGATTGTACTTATTATAAATGTGAAACATGTGGGTTTGTTCATCAAGTACCTGCATATTGGAGTGATTTTTCTCCAGAAGAGGAAATGGAAATGCCTCATATGAATTTAGAAACAAAAGAAATGTGTGAAGATGTGAAATTAAAACTGATTCATACTTAAAAGCTTATCAACTTGGTAAGTTTTTTCTGTTTAAAGTTAATATAAAATTCATTTGTACTTTTTTTATGAATTGAATATAATTATAGTTGAAGAGATCAAAGATAATTAGGGGAAGAATATGAAAAAATTAAACATATATAGGGAAGCTAGAGAAAAATACAATCAAGAACATGATAAAGGTCTTAACCGAGAAGAGGCAGCAGATCTTCTACATATCAGTGTGGCTTCTTTAGGTCGTTATGAAAATGATGAAAGTGAACCAACTTCAGATGTTGTTTTTAATATGTCGAAAGTTTATGAAAATCCTGATTTAAGACGTATGTATTGTTCGGAGTGTTGTCAAATTGGACAGGAAGATCATCATTATAGTGAACCAAAAACATTGTTTGAATCAGGTTATGGTCTTATAAATGCAAACAAAATATTAGATGTATTTAAAACGGAGTTATTTGATATTCTGTCTGATGGTGTTGTTGATGAGACTGAGATTGTAAAGTTAAGAGATATGATTCCACAGATTAAAACGGTACAGAAACTTTTAAACGATATTGAAATCGAAATTGAAAAACATTCATTAAAGCATGATATTAACGATTAACACAAAAGCGATATTTCTACATGAAATCTATCATTGTTGAGGCGACATTCTATGGAATGTCGCTTTTTTGAAGTTCATATTTGCACTTTATCATACTATAATTAATGTATAAAAAGGATGAGGGGTGATGAAATGTTGTATATAGTTATTTTTATAATAGCAGCAATTGTTGGAATCTTAATATTAATGGGCTACAATATGCCAGCAAGCAAGAATCAGTCAACGCACTTTAAAATGGGGACACTGATTGCTATAGGGAGTTTTATTTTACTTATTGTTTTAATACTGGCATTGAATCAATTAATATCTAGTCCTGTTAATGTGAGTATAATAAATGAAATGCTTCAAAAAAGTTTGATGTAGTCTGAGTACCTTCGGGTTTTATATAAATTATGAATCTTTCTAGTAGGAGAGCCGTCGTTGACGGCTCTTTTGCTTACTAATTTTAATTATGGGTAAATATATAGAGAGGTGATTCTATGTTGTATAACCTATTTCAGTTAGATAGTAAGACGATGATAGGTTTGTTATTTTTTATTAATTTATCATTGGGACTTTTAACTTGGGGCTACAGGATCAATAGTGAAAATATTCAGGAAAAAAAGGTCTTGTCTTTATATACTCTAGCAAAGCTTTTTCAGGGGGTAGCATGGCTACTATTGTTTTATAGAGGTGTAATCAGTATTCTTTTATCCAGGAATTTGGGGAATACTTTACTTTTTATTGGATTCTATTATGAAACCTTGGTAATGTTAAATATTTCTAAAAGTAAAGCTCGATTTATTGATTGCTTTCAAATGGTTCTTTTGATTTTTAGTTGCGTTCTTTTCAACGTGATACCATTCGATTTAGAGTACTATGTTTTTGTAATAATCTCTTCATTAGCTGCTTTTATCATTTTTGTTTATCCAACCTATTTATATACCTTTAAACAATCAAACTCAAAATTTCAAAAGTTTTTTGGCTATTTATATGTTTTATTTCTTGTTAGTTTAATCGTTAGAATCATCTATGCTTATGATAATATTAACACACATTTATTTACTACAAATGTACTCCAAAATATGGCCATTATAGTTTTGATTTTGTTATCAAGTTTAAGTGGACCTGGCTTCTTATTGTTGCTTAAAGAACGTTCTGATGCAGTATTAAAAGATTTAGCCTACTTAGATGGTTTGACACGAATTTACAATAGAAGATATTTCTTGGACAAAGCTGAAAGACTTATTGATGTTCATCGAAAAAGTAAACAATCATTGGCTATACTATTTATAGATATAGATGACTTTAAAAAGGTTAATGATGAATATGGGCATCAGTTTGGGGATGAAGTGTTAGTCCATTTAGCATCGGTCTTAAAAGGTGCTGTTAGAGGTGATGATCTTGTTGGAAGATACGGCGGTGAAGAATTTGTAATCATGTTGTCTGAAACCGATCAAGTAGGAGCCATAACAGTTATAAAACATATTCAAGACCATATAAGAATATCGAGGTTGTCAATTGAAGGTTTTTCTTATAGTATAAGTATAGGTTTGTATTCAAGTATACCTAATGAAGTAACATTAAATAAGATGATATCTAATAGTGATGAAGCTATGTATCTAGCAAAGCAACAAGGAAAAGATAGATATGTGGTTTATGGAGAGTAGTGTGAAAAAGACTTAGGATTTAGTAAATTTATGCATCACAAATAGACCTATTAGTTAGGTTAACAATTAAATATAATCTGTTAAGAAACTTTCAAGATGCCTTCTTTGATCAAAAGTTTAGTTGCTTCTTTAATTGCTTTATCTTTTTTTCTTTGAAGTATGTGTTCTGGGGTATCTATAGTAGTAAGATCAATGGGATTCCAGAGTTCGCCAGTTTGAATCATATGGTAAATAGCGACTAGTATCATTCTTGAAATAGCTATTATTGCTCTTTTTTTCCCTCTGCGTTTGGCAATGCGGTCAAATTTGATCTTGTAGTAAGGTGTTGTAGTGGATTTTTTAGCGGCATGTGCAACTTGAACTAATGCTGGCTTTAAATACACTCCAGCTCTAGATATTTTGACAGATTTCTTTTTACCAGCAGACTCATTGCTCGATGGAGCAAGACCTGCCCAAGAAGAAATCTTTTTTTGATCTCCAAACACAAACATATTGCTACCAATCTCTGAAATGATTATTATTGCACTTTGTCTTTTTACACCAGGAATAGAGCAAAGTAACTTTACTAGAGGTTCATAAGGTGAAATTAATTCATCTAAGTAGGCATCAATGGTTGCAATCATTTGATTCAAGTAATCGATGTGCTGTCTTATAATCAGAGCGCGATCCTTTTGAGGTTGCATCATGTGATATCCATCAATGGATTCAATGACTTCATCTGATTTTTTCTTTAATCGACCTTTTAAGAGTGACACACAATGTTCAAAATCAAATGTATCTGAAGTGAGTATATAATTTGAGATTGCAGAAGCTGAGACACCAAACATATCAGAGACAACTGAATCGAGTGCAATGTTACAAACTGTAAAAGAGTTTTGAAACCTATTTTTTTCGCTACTTCTAGTAGAAACAAGTTTGAAACGATATCTTGTTAATTCCCTAAGAATTCTAATATCCTTAGGTGGTATAAAACTACCAGGCACTAAACCGAGACGAAAAAGTTCGCCAATCCACTTGGAATCTTTCTTGTCATCTTTATTACCTTTGACTGCTCGGACCCACTTAGGATTAGCAATGACTACATTCATATTATCTTCTAAAAGGTTGAAGACAGGAATCCAGTATTTACCGGTAGATTCCATGCATAAATCGTAGCATTCGTGTTGTGTTAGCCATAGTTTGAATCTTAGAATATCTTTGTTGTGAGTGGAAAATCTCTTTTTTAGATAGTCAATTTTACGGCCTGTAGTTTTAATAATTGTAGCAATTAAAAATGTTTTATGAACATCGATGCCACAACAATTATTGTAAATAACTTTCATGGTACACCTCCTTAAAAATTAGGAAGGCATTGACTGAATCATCACACTATCTAGCATTTGTTAGAACAATCATTAGTGTACGGTTTCAATGAACCACTTATTTGTGCTTGAAAGATGATTCTTACACAGGTTAAAATACTGTTTTGAACTTACGAGAAGTAATCTACAACTCGCCTTACCGTGCTTTGTAGGATGCCTTCTTGTTAAATAGATACCCGCTTGGAGAACAAATAATTTTCATTCCTATTTGTTTCACCCGCGGCGGGTGAAGTGGAGGTTAAAATGAAAAA
>PPCM01001190.1_pt1 | contig 12897 bp, 8 predicted proteins | sample 1555541 | NCBI WGS metagenome assembly PPCM01 (sample SAMN05284479, study PRJNA326546) | Marine sediment metagenome, whole genome shotgun sequencing project. | isolation source: marine sediment | place: Germany: Wadden Sea | collected 2012-09-05 | reverse complement strand
CGGCACTGCGTCACGGACGGCGCCGGCTCAGCTGTACAGTAGGGCAGGATATGGTCCTTGTGGGACCACCGTTAAGGTCCGCGTTGCCATCACGGAGCGCCTGCCCAGAACTGAACCCGCTATCGACACCCCACCCCCAGCCGAGGAGCCCGCCAAGGAGGCCCAACCCGAACCCGAGGCCGACCATGAACCCGAAGAAGCCACGGAGGGGGAAGCTGTTGAGGCAGACGGGGTGGGGTCGACCGAGCCCTCCGACCCACCCACTCCGACGCTGCCCGCCGACGACCCTCTCCCCAAGGGATTCGAACTCGTGATCCTGATCGCCAAGCCATCCGAGGAGACTGTCACCGCCATGTCGGAGTCAGTCGTTGGTCAGAACGCGGTGTTTAACAACAGGCGGAAGAGGGCCGCCGCGCGTGAGGCCGACAGGAAGCGGAGACAGGACATTTTCGAGTCTAACCAAAAGGCACGCTCCGACGACGCTAAATCCAAGCCCAAGGACAAGGCCAAAGGCAAGGCCAAGGCAGCGGCACCAGAAACTCCGGAGCAGCTCGGGCCCACCCCCGAGGAGGAGTTCGAACGACTCGAATCCACTCTCAGAGCCGAGGAAGACGCCACCGAAACGCGCAAGAGGGAAGAAGAGGCCCGGGACCCGCTGCTGGGAGCGCCCCCGGCAGATGTGTTCGCCAGCCTGTCCCTCGCGAGGCTGTTGGAGGATGAGCAGAACGACACGGCGATCGCCGTCGTCACGGGCGTCCATCTTTGCGATCGAGATTTTGATTTATATCTTCTTGAAGCGCCCTCCGGCGGAGACATTTTTGATAGGTTGCTCACCAGGATCGGGCCTGAGGACACCGTGCTCCGTAACTCCTCGGTCGTCTTCCCCGCTCGCCGCTACGGCAACCTGCCCCTCTCACTTCTCCATTTCACGTTAGCGGCCCCCTTGCACCGCCTGGCCGCGGACCCGGGCACGTGGACGGCCAAGGCGCAGGTGCCGCCCGCTAGCCTCGCCGCTCTTGACCAGCTGGTACATGTTGTGGCGGTTAAGCGCTTCCTTGGAGACGTTCTCCGACGGAAACTCCTGCCGACGGAAGCAGGCATTCTTGCGGTCCAAAAGAGCTTCGCAGGCGTCCTCACCAAGAACGAGCGTGGCCACGCCCTCATCGACGACGGCCCGGCCCTCAGCATCGCCCCGTCCAGCCTGATGGGGGCCGAAGACCGCGTGAGGCTTGCAGACCACGGATTGGTCCAGCAATCGCCCCAGAAACACGCGGGGGTGGACTGTGCGAATCCCAGATTCGAGGAGCTGCAGAAGAACGCACGTAAGGCTGCGGCTGCCAAGGACCACCTGCAGGCCAACATGGATGACGTGTTCAACGCCAGTCTCATAGTTCAAGCCAAACGAGCCAAAGACGCGCCCGCACCGCTTCTTGACGCGCTTCCCAACGACAGGACTGGCGATACATTCAACTACTCCACTCAACGAAGGAATTACGCGGTGCAGCACCGCCAGGCGGTCGAAGACGTCGCCGCTGATCGTGGCCTGTCGCTGGGGTACTCAACCAGGTTCCAATCCGGTATGCTTGACGGGGGTAACGCGGCAGCGGGTGCGGGTGGCACCGACAAGAAGAAGTGGATCACACCCGGTGGGTTCGACACCACTGTGCGGCCGAAACATGGCGCTGCGGTCAGTGAGCAGCGTGCGGACGACCTCAGGGCTCCGTGGGACGAGAAGGCGGCCCTCAGCATCCACATGCCTGTGGGCAGAGGCACCGCCAAGGCCGAGGACGGGCGCGAGTTCCGCACTGACCTAGATAAGCCGGGAATTTTGGAGAAAGACCCGACGTTCTTCAGGTCTGTGCACCTGCCGGGTAAGGAGGGCATCAAGGAGAAGCTGGACCAGATTGCACGTGAGAAGAAGGAGTGGGAGGACAAGCTTGTCGTTGACCGGGATCAGATCAATCCAAAGGTTCATTACAGAGGTGTGTCACGAGCAGTGGCGGAGGAAAACAGAAGATACGCCCAGGCGACGGGCCAGCCGTACATCATGAGGAGGCCCGCGCCTGACCCCCTGCAAGACATCCTCGACGGTGCCCCACGCACCAAAGCACTGAGAGACATGCCTAACAGACCGGAACGGGCCCCGCTGACCATCCACACTGACCCCTACCAAGACCCGAGCCACGCCAGTTATGAGGCGGTGCTCGCATCCACAAGGCCGATCATGATCGACGGTGATGTGCAGTTCAGCACAAACGTGACATCGAAGCGGCTGCACGGCGAGGATCTCGGGAAGAAGGCCGCGCCGTTGACGGCGGCGGAACGGACCGGGCCGGTCTGGGGCACGGGGTGATGCGCTGGTATGAATATAAACCATAGACGAGCATCTGACAATTTGGTGTGCTTTTAACAGCGTCGCGACGAGCAAATGAAATATAGTTTATGCGCTATAAATCGTACTTACCTCATCAAGGGTCGCCCTCATAGTCAACCGGCGGCCGGTTGAGTATGAAGTCGACCCAGTTCCCGACGACTCCCTTGTGGAACGGGTTGACCGCACGGCCTGTGTCAGGGTCCACGAGGTGGTTGTACCGCGACCAATTGATCATTTCGTTCGTCGTTCGATTCTTGGTGATGTTTCTAGCCTGCAGAATAGCCAGACCGACCGTTTGGTACATGGTTGGGAGAGCTACCAGCGCCATGATGAGCATTGGGCCACGACGAGTGAGATGGTACCACGCGGTCCAAAGTAAGGAATGGTAGGCCGCAGGGACACCGAATAACGAAGGGAAGAGAAGCTGAACGATCGGTATAAACACAGTTTGAATCTGGGCGATGATGGTCACAACAAGCATCGCACAAAACACACGCCTGTTGCCTGCCCCGACACAATTGTCAATCCAGAGGCAATGATGGTCAAATGAGTCCACGCACACATCACACACGGCGCAGTGCTTCGTCCTCGACGCCTTGTATGCGTGACACGTAAGGCATAGGCCATCGTCAAGCTGGGCGGTCATTGGCGTCGAGGGCGTGTGGCCGGGGTCGGAAAGGGACGATACAAGCATTAAACCGACGGAGAGGGTGGGGAAGGCCATTATTAAACAGAGGAGGAGGGCGCCGGAAGGTGCTGCCGTAAATATAAATGTGATCGCCCAGATGGAAAGCAGAAATAAGAGGAACAAGAGCAGGAGGGGCTGGGGTATCCTGTCCATGATACGCACAACGCGCTCCCTGCTCCGTGACCTATCAAGATGCACCGCCAACCCCGCATGATGGTTCTCTCTTGCGACGGCGACGGGGGTCGCCCCAGTGTGGTCCGTGGCGGACCCCGTGGCGCCGCGCTCGATGAGGGTCGTGACGATGTCGTGGGACCCGCCTACCGCGGCTTTATGGAGGGGGGTAGCGCCGTTGCGGGTGGGTTGGGTGGGGTCGGCGCCGGCGCGAAGGAGGATTCTGGCCATGCGGAGGTCACCCTTGCTGCAGGCTATATGCAGAGGGGTGAGCCCAGTAGACAGAGCCGCGTTGGGGTCGGCACCATGATAAATTAGCTCGGATGCACAAGAGGCAGACCCAGCTCCAGCTGCACAATGGAGTGCAGTGCCTTCAGGTCCAGCCGCATCGACAAGCGCCGCACCCTGGCCAGACAACAGTGCGTGGACCAGTTCCACCGACCCGAGGCCGGCCGCGATGTGCAGTGGCAGGCGGCCGGCGACACGTGCCGACGGATTATCACCACGTTGCAATAAACGGCGAAGAGTCGCTCCATCGTTAGTGGCCACCGCTTGGTGGATGGTTGTCGGAAGAGGGGCCTCCACACGAGGTGCGGCAAGTGAGGGGACGAAGTTCGTAGCACTGTCGCTGAGAAGCTCGAATTGAGCAAGGAGACCGTCAAAAACCGAGTGCAGTGAAGAAGTGAAGCGCTGGGGAACGGTAAACACGTGGTGGGTTGTCCCAAACAGTGACTTGATGGGCACTGGAGCCTCCATCTCACACAGTGATACGTCAGGAAGCATATACACGTTGTTTTGGCCAACAATCTCCGGCCTCAAAGCAACAGTCATTTGTACATACCGCTGGATCGATTCCGATAGTACCGTAGGTACGGTAACCTCGATCGTCTCGTCTGGCATCAGCCTCAGAGAGTTGCTGTCAGCAATCTTTCGTTTTGTTCTGTTTATAATAATAAGATAAAATGCTACAAACAAACAGGAATAACTGAACGTAGGCAGAAAGATCGTGTGAACCCGATATTTTCTGAAGATAATAAAACTATAATTCGATTGTGATCTGATCAGTATTATTAAATGCAGTATCAGTGTTGCACCAGCAAATGCTGCTGTATCACGCGACATTTTGACTATCTTGAGTTTTTTGTTCCAATGGTGGAATCAAAGCAAAAGCGGGCCCTGGATAAGTTTAGGCGGTCGCTTCCTGTCTATGCAAAGCGTGATGATATTATCTCCACAATATGCAGCAAGCAGGTGACCATTATTGTCGGTGAGACAGGTTCTGGCAAAACGACCCAGATTCCGCAGTATCTCTTGGAGTCTGGGAATCTCGATGGCAGCAAGCAGATCCTAGTGACGCAGCCGCGTCGTGTGGCCGCCATTTCCATCGGGCGTCGCGTTGCCGAAGAACGCGGATGTTCGATTGGTCAAGAAGTGGGCTACAGCGTGCGGTTCGACGAACGGACGTCCGGCACCACTCGTATCAAGTATGCGACGGATGGCATGGTCATCCGTGAGCTCTACCAGTCCCGCACCCTCAAGCGGTATCAGTACATCATCGTTGACGAGGCTCATGAGCGAACTGTGTCGACAGACGTGTTGCTGGGCGTTCTCAAGGAGCTTGTGGCCTCCCGCTCAGATCTCCACGTTGTGATCATGTCAGCGACTCTTGACGTGAACGTCTTCGCCAACTTCTTTGGCACCGATGTCTTCCTAGACATCCCAGGCCGGACCTTCCCCGTCACCCATCACTACCTCGCCCGAGCTGCCAACGACTTCCAGGAGGCCGCGCTGTGTGCCGCCATGCAGGTCCACGTCACGTCTCCGCCTGGTGATATGATGGTGTTCCTCACGGGCCAAGAAGACATTGGACACGTCGCCGAGGAGCTGCGGGTTCAGGCGTCAGCACTGCCGCAGGGATGCCTCGGGATGCTCGTGCTTCCGTTGTACTCCGCGCTGACGTTTGAGGAGCAGCAGGCGGTCTTCGCGCCAACACCCGATGGCGTTCGGAAAATCGTCCTTGCCACGAACATCGCTGAGGCTTCCATCACCGTCCCGGGACTAAAATACGTCGTTGACACAGGCCTAGTGAAGCAGCGCCGATACAACCCCGTAACTCTCTTCGATTCCCTCAGCGTGGTGCCCATCTCCCGCCACTCGGTCCGACAGAGATCGGGGAGGGCCGGACGCGTGGGCCCGGGACACGTGTACCATCTCTACACTGAGGACGCGTACCACAAGCTCCAAATCGCCACGGATCCAGAGATTATCAGATGCAGCGTGACGGGACAGCTCCTCCAGCTCGCGGCGGCCAAGCGGAACGTGTTGACGTTCCCGTGGATCGCCCCGCCTCCCACAGAGACTGTTATCCGCGGGCTTACGACGCTTTTGACCCTCAAAGCTGTGAAGAAGGACTCCAAGGGTCCGCGACCAATTGTGTTGACGGCACTGGGAGAGCAGGTGGTCCGCTACCCAATCGAGCCGCAGCGTGCGGTGTGTCTCATTGCAGGGCATCGGTACGGCGTCTTTGACGACATTCTGACCGTTTTGTCAATGCTTTCGGTGGACAACATTTTCAGATCGCCTAAAAACGAGGCCGAGCGAGGCAAGCTTCAGGCGAAACGGGCGCTGTTGACGTCTTCGGTCGGGGATCATTTCACACTGCTCAATGTCCACCGGGCTTGGTGCGACGAGAAGAAAAAGAAGAAGAAAGACCTTCGCTCTTGGTGCTCAGCAACCGGCGTGATTTACAACAACATGGCCCAGGTCGACAAGGTGCGCGCCCAACTCGCCGAAGTCGCTGCACGCGCCCCGCCCCCGCTGGCCCCCGCCCCACCCGCTACGTGGTCCCGCACTGAGCGTGTACTCCGTGCATTGTGTGCGGGAATGGGGTCCTGCACGGCAGAGAAGGAGGGCATGAACTTCATCACGCGTGGAACGCGGCAAGAGGTCGGCATTCACCCGTCAAGCGCGTTGTTTAGCAAGGGACGCGGAGTCGACGTGATTTTGTTTGATCAACAGGTTGAAACTACGAGAAAGTACGTCCGAGTCGTTAGTCGTATCGAAAGAGAATACTTGACGGCCTGGACAGGGTGATAATGTTTATTATAAACAGCGGATATTATTCATATGTGACTCATTTATAGGTCGATTTCCGTTTCGGTGAAACCAGGAATGGGGAAGCGGCGGCCGAACTCACGTACCTCGTCGCCAAGCATGGCGATGTCCTTGTTGCCCTGCATGGCCTTAACGAACGCCTTGAGGTTCTTTGAACCACAATCGGCCTGAATATCGCGGGCGATGGCGATGCCGCGATGCATGAAGTCAGCAACGGTGACCATGTCGTCGTGCGTCATGCCACGGGATGTGAGAGCTGGTGTACCGACACGCATGCCGCCGGGGATGAGGGCGGACTTGTCGCCCGGGACGCTGTTCTTGTTGACGGTGATGTGAGCGGCCTCGAGCACCTTCTCGGCGCGAGCACCGTCGACTGAGACCTTCGAGTTGTTGAGGTTGATCAGCATGAGGTGGTTATCCGTGCCGTCGCTGACGAGCTTGTAGCCGTGCACCATCAAGCGCTTGGCGAGGGCTGCTGCGTTGGCGACAACATTCTTCTGGTAGCTCTTGAACTCGGGAGAAGTAGCCTCCTTCATGGCGACGGAAACAGCGGCGATGACGTTGTTGTGGGGACCGCCCTGGAGCATGGGGAACACAGCCTGGTTGATCCGCGACTCGAGGTCGTACTTGATTTCCTTGCCCTTCTTGGTAACCTTCTTGAGGCCCTTGCGGAAGAAAATCATTCCCGCGCGAGGCCCACGGAGGGTCTTGTGGGTGGTAGTGGTCACGATATCGCAGTACGGGAAGGGGTCGTTGATCTCCTCGGCGGCAATGAGCCCAGCAATGTGAGCCATATCGCAAAGAAGCGTGGCACCGACCTTATCGGCAATCTCACGCATCCGGGCGTAGTCAATGCGCCGCGCGTACGCCGAGCTGCCGGCAATGATCAACTTGGGACGGTAATCAAGAGCAGCCTTCTCAAGACCGTCGTAATCAATGGTGCCAGTGGCCGGGTCCAGGTGGTAGGGAAGCGACTCGAAGTAGATAGACGTGGCGCTGATGCGCTTGGTGGGGGTGTAGAATCCGTGTGTGAGATGGCCACCCTCGGGCAGGTTGAGGCCCATGATGCGGTCATGAGGCTGGAGGACGGCGCTGTATGCCTCAAAGTTGGCGGGGGAGCCCGAATAGGGTTGGACGTTGACACCCCAACGCTCGGGGTCGAGGCGGAAGGCCTCCAGAGCCCGCGTCTGGCAGAGGGTCTCGTTGTCGTCGATGACCTCGTTGCCGCCGTAGTAGCGCTGGCCGGGATAGCCCTCGGAGTACTTGTTGGTCATTTCAGAGCCAAGAGCGTGCAACACAGCGCGAGAGGTGAAGTTCTCACTGGCAATGAGCTCGAGGCCCTCGAACTGGCGCTGCTTCTCGCGTTGGATGAGCTTGTAGACCTCAGGATCCTGCATCTTGAGGGTCTGGTTGCCGGGAATCGCGGAGAGCTGACGGGCGAACACGGAGAAGGATGTCTTGGCGACGAACTGGCTGAGCATCGGGTACTATTCCAAAAAGTTTGGGTGTTGACATCTCGCGACCAAGAAGGAATCCCGAGGAAAACAGAAGACAGTGGACGAAGTGCCAAACCCCGCGAGTACGTCAACTGTACATCGCCGTCGTGTCGCTTCATTGCTGGGGTAAATCGGGCTGTGGCGTCATCACTTGTCAGACACCCCTTCACACAAAAAAGAGAGGGTTTGTCCGGCCTATCATCCTTGACGAGCCTGCACCTACGTCAGACTCAAGTGCTATCCTGCCATTTACTATGTACACGCCCCTAGTCTTACATGAACGAGAGGTTGAAGATGTCGTTCAGGATAAACCAGTTGCCCGACGAGTTAGACAGCGTGAACACCTGGGAGAACATCATGGGGTGTTCGTTGTCGTCGTCAGCCACAAGCTGGCCGCTCACGGAAATGAGAATGCCGTTGTTGAAGGTGGGCTGGACGCACATGTTCAGGTTAGCGGTATCGTGGACAACCTTCTTGAAGGACAGAGACTTGAGCTTGGTCATGATGGCATCAGGGCCCTGGGCACGGTCACCCTGGAACGTAAGCATGGAATCGGGCTGCTTTGTAAGATATCTCAGCGGGGAATGGAGTACAAACGTAGAGGCCGTGGAGTCCCTCGCGGTTTGTGTCAAAGACCTGGTAGTAGTGCTGAACAAAAGCGGTAGCGACCTGGGTGATCTGATCCATCGAAAAAACAACAAAAATCGATCCGGAGACTCTAAAGTCGATTTATAAGTCAGTCTTTTTTTACATTTTTGTACAGCACGGGCATGCCTGCTTACCACAGCCTGCACGTGGTGTAAATCTATCAGAATCTAACGGAATCTCATGACCGCGTATTATGCACTTCGTCTGGGCACGTTTCGCGTTAGTCTTGATCGGTCAATTCCACCATGTCATTGATGCCAAAACCCAGCAACCCCAGGCCTCTGTATTTGCATTTAGAGAATCTAGCAACCGCAGCCTCCGTCACCGCCTACAGCCTGGCTGGCACCTACGTTGAGGGTGTTGCCACCGCTGCCGCTGCCACCGCCGATACGGGACTCGCGCTCGAGGAGGATCTTGGAGAGGGTGATGAAGGAGTCCTCGACGCGGATGGCGTCCTTGGCGGAGGTCTCGATGAAGGGGATGTTGAGCCCCTCGGCGAAAGTCTTGGCGGTGGCCTGCTCGACAGCCTTGCGAGACTCGAGATCGCACTTGTTGCCAACAAGAAGCTTGCACACATCCTCAGACGCGTAACGGTTGATCTCCTCAAGCCAGATGCGCACATTGTTGAAGGTCTCGGCATCGGTAACATCGTACACGACAATGATGCCATGAGCGCCACGATAGTAAGCCGCAGTGATAGTCTTGAAACGTTCTTGCCCAGCGGTATCCCAGATCTGAAGCTTGATAGTTGAACCATCAATCTCAATGGTGCGGATCTTGAAATCAACACCGATGGTCGAGATATAGCTTTCAGTGTAAGTGTCGTCGGCGAAACGGAGGAGCAGGCAAGACTTGCCAACACCAGAATCACCAATAAGCAGGAGCTTGAAAAGGAAGTCGTACTCAGCGTTCATGAGAGAGTTTGAACACTTTCTTTGTTTGCTGACAAAAAAATAAAATAGTTTTATCTGACTGTTTATGAAAGGATTAGCATCAGGATTATCGACTCCTCGGTTGACAAATGTGTGTGAAACTTCAGCTGAGCCGTACAACAAGCTATCCAACCCCGCTGGGTCCGTAGCCCCATTGGCGCAGGCTCCAACCTACTTTCGGCAGCGGAATTTGGGGAACGGGTGGTCTTGCTCGTTGTGCTTCAATACAAAATGGTTCCGCACGTCCATTTTCAGTATTTACAATGGTGATGCGCGGCCTCTTCAGAGGCGTGCGGAAGGTGCGGGGATGGGGTCCGAGCTGGTCACGATCTGGGGCACGTGAGGCTGGATGACCATTGGCGGCTCAGCGACGGGCTCTATAACGCGTGGCGGAGGGGCGACCGCTGGGGGCGACACGGGCTCTTCCATGGGCGGGATGGAGATGCCGGCCTTCGCGGGGTCGAGCTGGTCAGGGTCAAAGACTTGGCTGGGCCTCCCACGCTGGAGAGTCCGACCGGTGGCCCGCGACCACTCGTTGGTGACCGCGGCGACCGTCTTACGGGCGTTGTCGGTTGTGAGGTCGTGTTTGCTGTGAAGATGTGTCTTAAGATCCTCGATGCGGCCCGTGCAGAAGTCACAGCCGTCCAAGGGGCAGGCGAAGGGCCGTTCGTGGACCATACGCTTGTGGAAGGACAGCAAGTGGTAGTATTTCCCGCACTCGGGGCACCAAAACTTAGAACGAGCGGACTCGGGAAGTAATTCGGGGTGCTTGGAGGCGAAATGGTTATTGAGCATAGGGAAGACCTTGTTACAGCGCGGGCACCAGTGCTTCTTGCGCTCAGCCTCAGTGAGCGCCTCGGGATGACGCGCAACAATGTGCTTAAGAATGATCGAAGGGCCGTGGGCGGCGTAACTATGTTAGAGGTGGTAGAGCGAGTCCACGGCAGCAGTGTAATTCATGCTGCGCCCGGCTGAAAAGGGTCGGGATTAAACAGGACTGTAAAGGTACAAACTTCTATGTAAAAAGAGTGTAAAACGGTACCTACGTGACAAACACGGCATACAAGGTGCTTGTGGTCCGGGAGGCTACGCATGTGCTGCATCATCTCCTCCTTGCTCTTGAAACCCATGCCACAGGACTGGTGGACACAGGCAACAAGCCCATGAGCATTTTTGATGTGCTTATCACGCTCGCTCTTCTTAGCGAAACGTTCTTTGCATTTTGTGCCGTCAGGTAGCACGCATCTGCATGGATACTGGACACCAACCATGTTTTCGATTGTCTAACAGCGCGAACTGACTGATTTAGAGTCTATAAACATTTTTCCTGCAGTTCCGTTATTATGCAGCTGATACGCCGTACACCTGCGTGTACTATCGATAGGCTGCCCTTATTTTTTTGATACCTCGAAAGTCACTGTGATGCCCGGTGGCCCCCAGAATGATGGTGAGGACCGTTCAGAGTCATGCTTACACCCATACGTGCGGGAAGTTGCGTCATAACACAAATCGTGGGTCCGAGAAACACGATGAACGAATCACTCGCTATAAACGCTTCGATAAAGTGATCCCTGTGTTCATAAGCTATGATGTGTGACCCAAAGGAGAGGTACTCAATCGTGAGTGCTCGACGCGTCCCACTGTACCGCAGAGGGAATCCCGGACGCCGCGCGTTGGGTTGACTTTAAGGGTGTCGCTAGCTAACACGGAAGATAGTCGGAAAAACAATTTAGGAATTGTGCAGTTACACGTTGGCAATCCGGTGCGGTTGGCACTGTTGCGATGTCGTTGGTGACCTTTTCTTGGTTCATAAATCGAACGCTTTCAACAAAGTATCTCGTTCTGCTCGATGCCAGCCGATACAGGTGATTTAGAGCACCGCCGGCAGGAGATGATTGCCAAGCTGATCACAGACGGCAACGTGGACCAGCTGATCAAGATGCTGTCAAGCTCCAAGTACTATGAGAGCGTGAGCGCGTCCCTGTGCGCTGTCTGTGTTGCCCAGCCTGCGCTTCACGACAAGATTCTTTCTGTTGCAGAGATCCGTGGCCATCCTGAGAAGATGATCACTATTGTCGCTTGCTGCGTGCATGATTGCATGAGCCCCTCCCAACTCGCCAAGACGGAAGCTTTCGTCACCAAGGCCGTCCTTCTCGGTGTCAAGGCCCAGTCCGACATTGTATACGGCGTCCTCCCCCGTCTCTTCTCCGTTGTATCCCCCACCTTCATCACCGAGGCGATTTCCACGTCCCTTCCCAAGGCTATCCGCCGTGCCCGCATCCCCGGCCTCCACAAGGCCCACGCCCTGCTCTCCACGCGTCCCGATGCCGCCCTCATCCCCTCCTCCGCGGCCTCCGCCCTTCTCGAGCCAGTCTGGGCCGCATTCATCACCCTCGATGAGTCTCCCGACAATGCACCCCACGTCGCCCTGTCCCGCGCCATTCTAGAGGCTGTCGTCCGTCTCGCACCCGCCCATGCCGGCCTCCTCGCGTCTACCGCCATCAGTAACATGAAGGGGTCCATGCCTTATCATAAAGCTCGTCTAGGGGATATACTCGCCATCGCACTCGACGCCGCGTCACCCGAAGACACCCCCGCCGTCCGTGACATCGTCGCCGAGTCCATGCCGCTGGACCCCACCACCCCCCTCCCTGTCGCATGTGGTGGTGCCGCATCACCCCTAGTCACCCTCGCAGCCGCCCAATCAGACAAGGCTACCGTTTACCTCACCAAGCATTTACCTGGCGCCAAGGTGGGTGACACCCTCCCGGCCCTGACCCACGCCACGTACCTCATCGGGTCGACCCTGGATGCCGATATCGCCACACCCGCCCTCGAGAACATACTTTCCGCTGTATCAGGTAAGAAGGCATCAGCTATGGTAGAGTCTGCCATGTGGGCCACAGCAGCCCTCCTCAAGATTAACGGGACCGCCACCCTCACCGCCATTGAGGCCATCGACCCGACCGCAGCTCTCCATGACACGTTCCCCGCCGCCGCCGCCGCGTCCCTCGCCTCTGAGGTGGGACACGCCGGCCTGACGTGCCCCACGCTCTCCCGGATCGTATCCATCCTCCTGTTCGTACCCCACCGCGTCCACCCCATCGCGTCGTCAGCGTTGGCCATGTGGCGGTCGACCTCGGGTATGGCGGACATCATTGACGGGTTCCGCGTCGCCCAGAACGTCACCCTTACACCCGAAACCGCTGAGGCACGCGGTGCCGCCGCTATCGAGGCCCTCGAGGTCGACCCCACCCTCGCCCGGGCCGACCCAACCAACATCATCGCCGCCGCCGCCGCCCTCGCCTCCAGGTATACCACCCCCGCCCTCTTCGACGCCGTGTGCCTCGCCTGTGGCGTCGACCCGGCGGCCACTCTCCCGCCCCACACCCTCGACGCATTCTTTGGTTCTGATGCAGCCATGTCTACCCTGCTCGGTCTGGCGGTGACACACCTCACATCGTCATCACCAGA
>PPCM01001189.1_pt1 | contig 12909 bp, 9 predicted proteins | sample 1555541 | NCBI WGS metagenome assembly PPCM01 (sample SAMN05284479, study PRJNA326546) | Marine sediment metagenome, whole genome shotgun sequencing project. | isolation source: marine sediment | place: Germany: Wadden Sea | collected 2012-09-05 | reverse complement strand
GGGGAAACGTGGAACTCTTTGGCGATGCTGACGGGGGAAACGTGGAGCTCTTCGATGACGATGGCGGGGGGAATGTCGAACTGTTTGACGAAGCCGGCAGGGGGAGCGCCGAACTCTCGGGGGGGGAAGGACTAAACGATTCAGTTACGGAAACCGGAGACCCAACAGTAAAAAAGCCGGCTGAAAAAAAGAACAAAGAAAATGTGGATGGGGACTTTGGGGACAATATCGAGCTGTTCTGAAAAGGCTGAAAATCCACAACCCCTCCGTGGTTCAACGGGGTTGTTAATTCGTGTGTGCTGCGGCAGGTACGACTTGATTGTCGTAAACCTGACGCGGGCGGGACTCGCAAAAGAATATTGTTCCATCGGGCGTCGAGTCCCTGCATCCGCAGGGCCGGGAAATTAATTATTTTTATTGAAATGCCGGCACGTAAAAAATGTATCTCATTAGATTAAGGAGTTGTAATGGTTTCTGAAAAGTTTGAAGGTACTGTTTCGGATTCATACAGGATCGACGGTCCATTGACGGTATATGAAGTTTCCGCGTTCCGGAGGGAACTGCTTGATTATGTCAACGCCCGGGAGGGCGTTCTGCTTGATCTGGAAGGCATCACGGATTGCGATACTGCGGGGGTGCAGCTTCTTTTCGCGGCAACCCGCGCCGTTGTCGAATCCGGTAAAAAAATCAATGTTTCCCATATTCCGGAAACGGTTCAACAGGCTGCCGCGCGCATTGGGCTCGATGCGGAATCCTTTCTTTCAAATGCCTGAGGAGAGATAAAAAAATGGCAAAATTGATTATGACGGCGGATGATTCCACGAGTGTTCGGCAGATGGTGAGCTTTACCCTGAAACAGGCGGGATACGATGTGGTGGAGGCGGTGGACGGGCAGGATGCCCTGAACAAGATTACCGGAAGCAAGGTTGACATGTTGATTACCGACCTCAATATGCCCAATATGGATGGGATCGAGCTGATCAGAAACGTGAGGGCCCTGCCGGAGTTCAAGTTTATCCCCATAATCATGCTGACAACTGAATCCCAGGCTGGAAAAAAGCAGGAGGGCAGGAGCGCGGGAGCCACCGGCTGGATAGTGAAGCCGTTTAAACCCGATCAGCTCCTTGCCGTGATCAAGAAGGTGTAGGGGTAAAACCCGCGAACGGGAACGGCTGCCCGCATATCTCCCACGGGGAAGGCACCGGGCATCCCGTGGAATCGATCTCTTTACGAAAAGGGCCAATCAACATGGAAGAAAACAATCCGCATGTGGAAGCATTTCGCCAGGAGGCCGAGGAGCTGCTCGGCGATGTTGAAGAGTCTGTTCTGGACCTTGAGGAAAATCCTCTTGACAAGGAGGCGATAGATCGCCTTTTCAGGGCGATGCACACCATAAAGGGTTCCGGCGCGATGTTCGGGTTCGATGCCGTTTCCGATTTTACCCATCACCTTGAAACGGCCCTGGATAAGGTTCGCGACGGCCGGTATCCGGTTACCAGGGAACTCATCGATCTGGTTCTTTCTTCCCGTGACCTGATCACCCGGATGCTTGAAGACGGGAGGGAGCCTGTTTCACCCGAAGAGGGTGAGAGGATTATCCTGGCCCTTGGTTCGATGATGCCGCCTTCGGAAGACGAGGCAATCGTTGGGGTTCAGGAATCCGCCCCCCCGCGCGAGGAGAAAGGGGAGAGCCTTTTTCGCATTCGTTTCAAACCGGATCCGGCCATCTTCGGAGCCGGAATGGATCCCGCGCTTCTCCTTGATGAGCTCAGGGAGATGGGAGAGTGTGATATTGTCCCATATTTCGAAGAGTTGCCCCCTTTTGCCCAGATGGAACCCGAATCCTGTTACCTCTTCTGGGACGTGACCCTTTCCACGGTTAAGGAAGCCGACGATATAAGGGATGTGTTCATCTTCGTGGAGGATATGTGCGAGATCAGTATCGAGATCATCGAGGCGTCGGTGGAGATGGATGCGGAAAAACCCGTGCCCCTGCTGGGTGAAATCCTCATGAACAGGGGGGACGTGGATGCCGGAACCATCGAGAAGGTGATGGAGGAGAAGAAAAAACTGGGTGAGCTCCTGGTGGAATCCGGGGAAGTTTCAAGAGAAAAGATCAATTCCGCGCTGGCGGAACAGAAGGCCTTGGAAAAACAGAAGACAAAGGCGAAGTCGGCGAGTGTTCGCGTTGCATCGGACAAGCTGGACAAGTTGATCAACCTCGTTGGGGAACTGGTGATCATCCAGGCCAGGCTTTCCCAGGTGGCGACCCGGGTAGACGACATGGAGCTTGCAAACCCGGTGGAGGAGGTGGAGCGGCTGACCGCCGAGCTCAGGGATTCCGTGCTGGGCGTTCGGATGATGCAGATCGGTACCACCTTCAGTAAATTCAGGAGACTGGTGCGGGATCTCTCCTCGGAACTGGGCAAGGAGATCGAGCTTGTGACCGTGGGCGCCGAGACGGAGCTCGATAAGACCATCGTGGAACGATTGGACGACCCCCTGGTCCATCTCATCAGAAACAGCATCGACCACGGTATCGAGCCTCCGGGGATCAGGGCCGCCGCCGGAAAATCCGAAAAGGGAACCATCCGCCTTTCCGCCGCCCACAGGGGAGCAAACGTGGAGATCACCATCGAGGACGACGGGGCGGGGCTCGAGGCGGATGTCATACGGGCAAAGGCCGAGGAACGGGGGCTCATACAAAAGGATGCCGATCTGTCCGGCAAGGAGATCTTCGATCAGATCTTTTCACCGGGATTTTCAACCTCGGAGAGCGTCACCAGTATTTCGGGACGGGGAGTCGGGATGGATGTGGTGAAGCGGACCATCGATTCCCTCAGGGGCTCCATCGAACTGGACAGCAGAAAGAACGTGGGGACCAACGTTACCCTGAGGCTTCCCCTGACCCTGGCCATAATAAACGGCCTTCTGGTGACCATCGGCGAAGATTATTTTGTCCTGCCCCTTATGACCGTCGAGGAATGCGTGGAGCTTACCCGCGAGGATGTGGAAAGATCCCACGGATCCAATATCCTCAATGTGAGGGGAGAGATCGTTCCCTATATTAGGCTCCGGGAATACTTCGGCATCACGGGGGACAAACCCGTGCTTGAACATATCGTGATCACGGACGTCAATTCCAAGCGTATCGGGTTCGTGGTGGACCATGTCATCGGCGGTTACCAGACCGTTATCAAATCCCTTGGACCCGCATATTCGAGGGTCAAGGACATTTCCGGCGCCACGATACTCGGAGACGGAACCGTGGCGCTTATTCTGGACGTCAATGCCATTGTTTGAGCAATGTGAAATCGGGATCGCCGCTCTTGGTGTCGTGACGATGGGTTTGTTTTACCGAACGATATTGAAATCACAAACGGGTTCGTCATATAATATGATGGACTTGTAAACAGCGACGGTGGAAATACCGATCGCAACCGTTCCACGGACCTGTCCCGGATTCCATGGTGCTTCGGCGAAATCGCCGTGGGGCTTTTTATTCGACGACATCAAAAATGACGGGCTCTTAAAAAGTCCAAAATCATTTTTATGACCACACCATGGTGCGGGGCAATCAGATTAAAGCAACGATCGGTGGTGGCCGGATTTTGACAGGGGCATCAAATATGATGAACCGGTAAAAAAGTCCAAGGAAGATTATTTACCACACCGGTAAGCAGCCGCCGACTTTTACAGGGCCGTCAAGCCGGATAAGAGTGCAAATCCCTGAGAATATAAGCGGGAGGTATTTTTCATGAACGACACGGCAGTTGCGGGAGGCAACCAATACCTGACCTTCAGGCTGGATCGTGAAATCTATGCGATGGATATCATGCAGGTTCGGGAGGTACTTGATTACACAAAAGTTACGAGGGTTCCGAGAATGCCGGAATTCATGCGCGGCGTGATCAACCTCAGGGGAGGGGTGGTTCCGGTGGTGGATCTGCGCCTGAAGTTCGGTATGGCGGAAACGGAAAAGAGCGTGGATACCTGTATCATCATCATCGAGATCTCCCTCGGAGATGAGGCCACCCTCCTCGGCATCATGGCCGATTCAGTGGAGGAGGTTCTGAGCCTGGGTCAAGACAGCATCGAGCCGCCCCCGAGAATCGGAACCCGTTTGAAGACGGAGTTTATACGGGGCATGGGCAAAAGAGACGACGAGTTCATTATCATCCTGGAAACCGACAGGGTTTTCTCCTCGGAGGAGCTGAGTGTCTTTCAAACGGATAAAACGCCGGGAAGCGGCGAGGATGAACAGGTGTCGTAACCCCCCGCGACCGGGCGGCTCATTTTTCGTGCCTGAACCGCCGCCTAGCCGGTTCCGGCTTTCCCTTTTTTACCTTTTCCCAATTATCGATGCCATATTTGATACATTCGTAAAAAGCATGGCAGCCCATGGGTGGTCGTATTTCCGAAAAGGAACTCAACCATTTTTCCCCATGCCGGTTCGACATCGAGTCCGATTTCATGAAAACGGTATGTTGACTCAAGCGTTTCATGGAAGTCCGAAGTAGAATTGTAAGCTGCGACATTTACCAATTTGGATGCGCGGCGGGCCATTCACCGATCTTGTGGTCGGTTTTTCGAAGCGAGGCTTTTTTACATGACCATCAATTAAAATAATTGAAAACAAATGGAATTGGTGCGGGAGAATCGAATTCACCATTCCAAAAATCGTGCGGCGTATCTCTTTGGCCAACTTAAAAGCATATTCAACAATATGACCGGGAGGTGTACAGGATGAAGCTGACAGGGTTCAGAAACTTCAAGATCAAAATCAAGATCGTTATTATCGTTGTGACCTCGATAATTGTTTCCGTCGGGGTGGTGGGGGGCTATTCCCTTTACAAAACGATTACAAAGGCCAATGCGGACATTGCCGCCTTTGAAAACGAATTGATGGAGCAATCCCGGAGCAGATTGAAAGACCTTGTTGACTCGGCTTTCACGGTCGTTGAGAAGCTCCACGCCCAGTCCGCCACCGCTGATGCCATTAAGGAGCAGTACGGCAAAAAACTCAAATCACTGGTGGATATCCCCCATGCCCTTATTGAAAAGGAGTATGCGGCGGCCGCCGGTGCGGGGTCGGAACCTGGTTCCGGCGGGGGAATCCCGATGGATCAGGCGAAGCGGAGGGCAATGGAGGCGGTCAAGGCGATCCGTTACGGCCGGGACGGTTACTTCTGGATAAACGATACCGATGCGCGCATGCTCATGCACCCCATCGCCCCCGCCCTGAACGGCAAACCCATGGGAAAATATACCAAGAACGGCAAGATTGTCACCGCAGAGGGAACGGACACCCCCTTTATCAGGGAAATGGTCAGGGTCTGCGAACAATCCGCAGACGGCGAGGGCACCGTCAGTTACCTGTGGCCCGCCCCGGGCGACAGTAACAAATGGGTTCGAAAGGTCTCCTTTGTGCGCCTGTTCAAACCCTGGAACTGGATCGTGGGAACGGGCGTGTATGTGACCGAGGCGGAACTGGACGCCATGGAACGGGCCAAGAACATGGTGGTGAGCATGAGATACGGGAAGGGGGATTATTTTTATATCGTTGATGAAGAGCACACCCTTCTGGCCCATCCCGTTCGCGAGAACTGGGGAAACAACAGAAAGGACGCCCGTGACGCGGACGGAAAATTCTATATGCGGGAGATCGTCCGGATGGGGATGAGCAGGGGCACGGGGTTTGTGGATTACAAATACCCCAAGGTGGGGTCCGATACGCCGGAACCCAAGCTCAGTTATTTTCGCATGTTCGAGCCCTGGAAATGGATCATCGTATCCGGTGTTTACCTTGACGATCTGAAAAAGCAGATCGAAAGAAAGCGGAATGAGGTGGACGCGGTGGTGCGTCACCAGGTGATATTCATGGCGGTTTCCATGGTGTCGCTCATCATTCTTGCTTTTATGTTTGTCCTTTTCATGAGCCGTAAATACGTGGAAAAACCCCTTGCGGCGGGTGTCGATGTGGCAAACCGGCTGGCCCGGGGCGATCTCACCGTGGAGATCGAGTCCCGGAGCAGTGATGAAATCGGCCGGCTCCTCCTTGCCATGTCCGAGATGGTGGATGCCCTCAAGGGGATCGTCGTGGATGTGAAAACAGCATCGGAAAACGTGGCATCGGGGAGTCAGCAGCTCAGTTCAACATCCGCCGAGATGAGTCAGGGGGCCACGGAGCAGGCGGCCGCAGCCGAGGAGGCCTCCTCCTCCATGGAGGAGATGAGCGCCAATATCCGACAGAACGCGGACAATGCCCAGCAGACCGAAAGGCTTGCCATACAGGCGGCGGAGGATACGGAAACAGGCGGGAAGGCGGTGGCCAAGACCGTTGGGGCCATGAAAGCCATTGCCGAAAAGATCTCCATTATCGAAGAGATCGCCCGTCAGACCAATATGCTGGCCCTCAATGCGGCCATCGAGGCCGCCCGGGCGGGGGAGCACGGCAAGGGGTTTGCCGTTGTGGCGGATGCCGTGAGAAAACTTGCCGAAAGAAGCCAGTCCGCTGCCGGGGAGATCAGCAACCTCTCCATCTCCAGTGTCGAGATCGCCGAGAACGCGGGAGAGATGCTCAACAAGATCGTGCCGGATATCAGGAAGACGGCCGAACTGGTCCAGGAGATCAATGCCGCCTCGGGAGAGCAGAACACGGGCGCCGAGCAGATCAACCGTGCCCTCCAGCAACTGGACCAGGTGATTCAGCAGAACGCCGCCGCCTCCGAGGAGATGGCGGGAACCGCCGAGCAACTTGCCGCCCAATCCGAGCACCTCAAGGGAACCATCGAGTTTTTTGTCATTGAAGAGGAGGGGGAGCCTGAAAGGCGAAGAAAAAAAACGAGGGAAAAGAACCGGAAAAAGGAGGGATATTCCGTGAAAAGGGAAAGTAAGGCGGATCTTCCCGAGCCGGCAAAACGTTCCGGGGGCGTACGGCTTGAACTGGATGAAGATTATCCCGACGGAGACGACATGGACAGTGAGTTCGAGGAGTATTGACGTTGCCGCGATAACAGCAGGTCCACCTCCCGCGCCCCGGCCCATGCGGAAAACCACGCGGTTGGTTGCCTCGGCCGGCATAAAGGAAAGCATCCATGACCCATGAAGCATATGATCGCCTCTCCGTAAATGATTTCAAGCGACTTTCCGCTTTTATCCAGTCCACCATCGGCATTAAAATGCCCGAAAGTAAACGCGGAATGGTGGAATCGAGGCTTCGGAAGAGGCTTCGGGCCCTGTCCGTCAACACCTATTCGGGTTACTGCGACTACCTGTTCAGCAAGGACGGCATGGCGCGGGAACTCACCAGCTTCATCGACATGATCACGACGAACAAGACCGATTTCTTCAGGGAGCCCAACCACTTCACCTACCTGACGGAGAGTGTCGTGCCCGATCTCATGGCAAAGCGGGGGGCGGGAACCCGTAGAAAATTGAAGGTCTGGAGCGCGGCCTGCTCAAGGGGGGACGAACCCTATACCCTTGCCATGGTGTTGAGCGGGGTGGCGGCCGGCCTTCGGGGCGGGGGATTTGATTTCTCCATACTTGCCACCGATATCTCCACGAGGATGCTGGAGACCGCGAAAACGGCCGTGTACGACGAGGAGTTTATCGAACCGGTTTCGCCGCCCCTGCGGAAAAAGTATTTTCTACGGAGCAAGGACAGGAGAAAAGCCCTTGTGCGGGTCGTGCCGGAACTGAGAAACAGGGTCGCCTTCAGGCGACTCAATCTCCTGGACGAAAATTATCGCTTGCCCGAAAAAATGGATGTGATCTTTTGCAGAAACGTGTTTATCTACTTTGAACGGAAAACCCAGCAGGAGATACTCAGGCGCTTCTGCCGGCAGATGACGCCGGGCAGCTACCTCTTCATGGGACACTCGGAGGTGATGGACTGCAAGGACTTGCCCCTTGTTCCGGTGGGGCATACGACATATAGGATGGTTGCAAAAAAAACGTGAGGGAAACAATCCGATCAACGGACCCATGGGTTTCGATTAAGGAGAGCTGAATGAAAAAGGTGAGGGTGCTGATTGTCGACGATTCGGCCATGGTTCGTAAAACGCTGGGGGATGTGCTTGCCTCCGATCCCGGCATAGAGGTGATAGGGACGGCGGCCGACCCCTATATCGCGGCAAGGAAACTGCGGGACCAGGTGCCCGATGTGATCACCCTGGATGTGGAGATGCCCCGCATGGACGGCATCACCTTCCTGAGGAAGATCATGAGCCAGCATCCCATTCCGGTGGTGATCTGTTCGAGCCTTGTGGGGGATCGTTCCCAAACGGCCCTCAAGGCCCTCGAGTACGGCGCGGTAGAGATCATTCCCAAACCCTCGGTTGGGACAAAGAAGTTTCTCGAAGAGTCCAGGATCATCATATGCGACACGGTTAAGGCCGCCGCCCTGGTATCCCTCAAGAAGCTCTCTCCCATCAAGCGGGTGGAGCCCAAGCTCACGGCGGATGCGGTTTTACCGGGCCCCTCGAGCCGTGCCATGATCAAGACCACCGAGAAGGTGATTGCGGTGGGGGCCTCCACCGGAGGCACCGAGGCCCTGCGGATCTTCCTTGAAGCATTGCCCCCGGATGCACCGGGCATCGTGATCGTCCAGCACATGCCGGAGAATTTCACGAGGGCCTTTTCCAAGCGGCTGGACGGACTCTGCGCGGTTTCCGTGAAGGAGGCCGAAAACAACGACACGGTATTGAGGGGGCGGGTGCTCATCGCCCCGGGCAACGACCACATGCTCCTGAAGCGGAGCGGGGCGCGCTACTATGTGGAGGTGAAAAAAGGGCCGCTGGTTTCCCGTCACAGACCGTCGGTGGACGTGCTGTTCAGATCCGCCGCGCGGTATGCCGGAAAAAACGTCGTGGGGATCATCATGACGGGGATGGGAGACGACGGGGCAAGGGGAATGAAGGAGATGAAGGATGCCGGTGCCTTCAACATCGCTCAGGACGAGGCCACGAGCGTGGTGTTCGGAATGCCCCAGGAGGCGATCAAGCGGGACGGGGTGGACAAGGTCCTGCCCCTGACCGGTATCGCCCCCTATATGTTGAATAAGTGCATGGAACGGGTCTGACCGGGGTCGGGTCCGAGGACTCCGTTGTCGCGATTCGAAATGTTCGGTAGGCCGGCTGGATTTACCCTTGAAACAGCTTGCTTACCGATGGGCACGAAAAGTGTCCGCCAATAATAAATGCGGCGCCCCTGACTCGCGAACACGAACTTCGCAGCATCTCAGCCTCGGAAAGTCGAGGCGTTTATTCAAGCATCTGCCGGGGGATTTCGATTTCAGGAATCCGCAACGTAGAGATCCACCCCGTTTTCCTCCAGTAACCCGGTGATTGGGGAGGGGGGAGGGCGGTCCGTGAAAAGTCCGTCGATATCGGCGACGGTACCCAGGCGCACCATTGCATTTCTGCCGAACTTCGTATGGTCGGCCGCCATGAAGACCTTTCTCGAGTTCTCGATGATGGCACGGGCGACCCTCACCTCCCGGTAATCGAAGTCCAGGAGGGTACCGTCCATGTCGATGCCGCTGACACCGATGATGCCGTAATCCACCTTGAACTGCTGAATGAAGTCGATGGTTGCCTCGCCGGTGATCCCCCGGTCGACACTTCGCACGACGCCCCCCGCGATGATCACCTCCATGTCCGCGTTGCCGCTGAGGATGGTGGCGACATTCAGGTTGTTGGTGATCACCCTCAGCCCTTTCCGGTCCAGAAGGGCCCTTGCAACCTCCTCGGTGGTGGTACCGATGTTGATGAAGATCGAGGAGCTTTTGGGAATCTGGCGGGCAATGACTCGGGCGATGCGGGCCTTTTCATCCTTGCAGAGCACCTGCCGGTCGAGGTAGCCGAAGTTCTCGACGGAAGAGGGAAGCCCCGCACCTCCGTGGTGACGGCGAAGGAGCCCGCCGTCGCTCAGCTTCTTTACATCCCGCCGGATCGTCTGGGGGGTGACGAGAAAATGGTTGGCCATGACGTCGATGGATACAAACCCCTGTTCCCTGACCATCTGTAATATCTGCTGCCGGCGGTCGTGCACCTTATGATTCTCCTCTTGCTGTAACTTGCCTGATCAAGATCAACGTACGGAATCCAAGAATTTTTGCAACGTAACACCGACGTTCCCTTCCCACAAGGAAAAACAGATCATACCCATGTTATAATTCGAAAATCAAATGTTGTAAAAGGAAAGCAAAGGTTGTAAATGAAAATCGGCCGTGATAATTAAGGCCATGCTTTGAAAAGGTCGATCCCCATGCCGGTTCCTTGCCCGGAGTTTCGCGAAAGGCAGGTAAATCCATAGCTATATTCCGGATTAACCTTTTAAAACACAGCCGTTTATTAAATTGCCCGGGATACGAATCCCTTGGGCGAACAAATATGCGCGATACGGATTGCCGCCCTTTGTCGATTTTCTTTCGGGCGTTTTCGTTCTCGAAAAAAACGAAAAACCATTGGGTAGCGGAATTAACATTTACATGCATGACGAAGGTGGATTTCATCGCTTCGATGATATGAGGGCCATGTGGAAACTCAAGTACTGATAATCGGGGGCGGGGCCACGGGCACCGGCCTTGCCAGGGATCTTGCCCTGAGGGGCGTAAGCTGCATACTCGTTGACAAGGGAGACCTGAATGCAGGCGCTTCCGGGGGCAATCACGGACTTCTTCACAGCGGGGCGCGATATGTGGCCGGTGATGCCGAAAGCGCTGTTGAATGCAGGATCGAAGGGGAGCGCCTGAAACGGACGGCCCCCCATTGTATTGAGGATACGGGCGGCCTCTTCGTTGCCGTGAGGGGGGACGACGAGAACTATGTTGCCGATTTTCCCGGGTACTGCAAGAGGGCCGGTATCCCGTGCAAGTCCCTCTCCCCTTCCGAGGCAATGGAAAAGGAACCTTCCCTCTCGGCGGAGGTGATCGGGGCCTACGAGGTGGAAGACGCCACCGTCGATCCCTTTAAACTCTCACTCGAAAACATGGCCGATGCCCAGGCAAGGGGCGGAAAGCTCATTCGTCACGCCCGGGTTCTCTCGTTCGAATTCGAAAACAGGCGAATCTCCCGGGTTCATCTGAAGTGCCGATCCGGTGGGAAAATCGTCGTGGAACCCGAGCAGGTGGTTAACGCGGCAGGCGCCTGGTCCGGTGAAATTGCCGCCCTTGCGGGGGTTCCCATCAAGATGCTCTTCTCCAAGGGAAGCCTGCTGGTGACCCACGAGCGGATCACGGACAGGGTGATCAATCGCCTCAGGCCTCCCGGGGACGCGGATATCCTCGTTCCGGGAGGAACCGTGTCCATCCTCGGCACCACCTCCACCAAGGTGCCCTCGCCCGACAATGTTCACCCCACGGTGGAGGAGGTGGATCACATCGTGTCCCAGGGGGCATTGATGGTTCCGGCCCTGGAGTCCGTGCGGTATATCCGCGCCTATTCGGGGGTGAGGCCGTTGATCTGTGCGAACGACGATGAGGACGGCCGGGACGTGAGCCGTGGATTCTCCCTGTACGATCACGAGGATTGCGATATTCCCAACTTTATCACCATCACCGGGGGCAAGCTGACCACCTTCCGGCTCATGGCGGAAAAGGCGGGCGACCTCGTATGTAAAAAACTGGGTGTCACGGCCCCCTGCCTCACAAGGAGCGAGCCTCTGCCGGCCTCCTCCTCGGGCATGTGGACCGAACCGGGCCTTTCGCCCAAACTCTGGTTCAAAGCCGGTGATCCGGACGATCATCTCCTCTGCGAATGCGAGATGGTTCCAAGGAGCGCCGTGGATTCCATCATGGAGAACATCCGCAAAAACGGCGGCACGCCGACCCTCAAGGAGATCGGACTGAGGAGCCGGGTGGGAAAGGGCCCCTGTCAGGGGTCGTTCTGCGGAATCCGGGTCGCGGCCCATATGCACGACAGGGGCGCCCTTGACGGCGGCCTCGGTATTGGGGACCTAAAGGCGTTCTTTTCCGAGCGGTGGCGGGGACAGCGTCCCATCTTCTGGGGAGATCAGCTGAGCCAGGCCGAACTTGCCGAAGCCCTCCACTGCGGGTTGTTCGGCCTTGAACTGACGGATATGGAGGAGAGCCGGTGAGCCGGGAAATAATCGCTGAAAAAGTATGTGAACTCGTGGTCGTGGGGACGGGCACGGCGGGTAACGCCGCCGCGTTGTTTGCCGCAAACAGGGGGGTCGACACCCTCCAGGTCGGCAGAACAAGCTCGATCCACTTTGCAAGCGGCCTCATGGACCTGATGGCCGTTCACCCCGTGGGCAAACGGAAGGTCTGGAAGAACCCCTGGGAGGCGATCGAAGCCGTGATCCGGGATATCCCGGGCCATCCCTATGCCGGGATCGGAAGGGACGGAATCGAAAGGGCCCTCGTGGAGGTGACGGGTTTTCTCGGCGAAAAGGGGATTCGTTACCATCGGGAAGAGGAGCGGAACTCGTGGGTCGTCACCTCCATCGGAACGGTAAAACCCACCTACTTCATGCCCGAAACAATGACGGCGGCATCCCGGGCGCTTGCGGAAAAAGCGCCCGTCCTTTTCGTTGATTTCAAGGGGATGAAAGAGTTCAGCGCCCGGCAGATCAAGGAAACACTCAAGGACGGCCTGCCGGGATCCAAAAGTACCACCATCGCCTTTCCCGGCATGGAGAACCCCGGCGAACTGTATACCGAGCAACCCGCGCGCTCCCTTGATCTCGAGAAATGGCGGACGGTGCTGGCGGAGATCGTTCGCCCCCTTTTGGGGGATGCAAAATACGTGGGTTTTCCCGGGATGCTGGGTATGTACCGTTCCGGCGAGGTGATCCGGGACCTGGAAAGGAAGATCGGGGTTCCGGTCTTCGAGATCCCTACGTTGCCGGTGTCCATTCCGGGGCTCAGGGTAAAGGAAGCCT
>PPCM01001188.1_pt1 | contig 12920 bp, 7 predicted proteins | sample 1555541 | NCBI WGS metagenome assembly PPCM01 (sample SAMN05284479, study PRJNA326546) | Marine sediment metagenome, whole genome shotgun sequencing project. | isolation source: marine sediment | place: Germany: Wadden Sea | collected 2012-09-05 | reverse complement strand
GCCACCATTATGATTCCGGCTTCAAATGCCTTTTTAAAGGCAAGCTTAACAGCCCTGTTGCTCTTCCGGTACGCAACGCTCATGTTGATAATGTCGATGTCGTTGTCCAGTGCCCACTGAAGCCCCATGATCAAAGTCGATACCTCCCCCAGGGCATTCTTGTCGATCACCTTTACGGCAAAGATTTCCGTTCCGTTGATCAATCCAAAGGGTTCCGCCTCCCCTGCCCGGTTCGCGAAAAGTGTACCGGCAACATGGGTACCGTGACCGTTGTCGTCCTCGGGAATGCCCATGCTCAGGTTTACCAGATCGATCCCTCCGGAAACATTGCCGCCAAGAAACTCGTGCTCCAGGGCAATACCGGAATCGAACACGGCAATGCGAAGGCCGCCCGCAACGGCACCGGCCCTTGCCTCGGTCACGATTGCCGGCATCTCCTCCAGGACATCGGTCAGCGACCCTTCATCATAGGGTTGCCCCAACACCCTCAGCATTCCCCAGGATCGATGGTTCAGGGGAATATCCTCCACCGGTGTAACGAATTGAAAGGAGCCGCCGTCGCCCGAACCACCGTCACCGGAACCGCCGTCGCCCGCCGCGCCGTCGCTGAGCGGAGCGAAGTTTTCCCCCGGAACAACAATCGCCTGCCCCCCGACGGAATCGTTTAATTGCACGCCCCCGTCGTCGACCGGATCGAGCAGGCGAAACGACTCATCCGCTTCGACACTCTGCACCCTTTCGTCCCGGGATATCTCCTGAACGGAAATTTCCGGCGGGACCTTTATAATAATCCCATGGATCAGGGGAATCCGCATGATCGATTCACACCCCTCGCCCGTCCATTCTCTTGCGAATGCTTCAATGTCTTCACTTGTAATATTCTTCTGAAAAATAACCGTCAATTTTTCGGTCTCCGCCGCCTGAACAGCTCCCGTAACGAGTACCAGGGTTACCAGCACGGCCATAACCATGTTTCTTACTCTTGCGAATCCGTTCATGCTTGCCTCCTCATAAAAATTGAGCAATCGGTTTTTTAATACTCCGCCGGAATACGGCAATGGTAAAATATTCAAGGAATGGTGTAACTGATCCCGGCCAGGTTCAGTTTTGTATTACTGACATGCTTACTGAGCAAGTTGCATGCCAGAAACCGGATTTATAATAAATACAAACCGTTAGTAATGCCGCAAAATAATACCGTCGACTAATCTGCCCATACCCCGGCACCGGGTACGTTTTCCCGCAAGGGAAAATAATTCATAACAATCCGTATTCACGGATTTTCCGCGCATCGGAAGCGAGCGTTCATTTTTGGGCACGTCCGACACGTCCTCTCCCATTCACAATGGATTCAGGATTTCCAGCCCAATGAGTCAATGTGGATATAGATGGGCGGCCGTTAAATTCAGCGACCCGAGCTGCGGCCTGCGGGTAAGCCGGCGTTACGTGCGTCTACCCTTTGGGGAGTTCCTGGACAATCGCATATGGATTTTTTGATTATTCAGTTCAATGAAGTTATGGTTTTATAAACCAACTGTCGTTTATTTCAGTGGTTTGGGCTGCGGCCGGCGGGCGCGCCGGAGTTACTTGCATTAACCCTGCCGGGATTTCCGGTTCCTGTTGCATCAACACGTCCCGTTATGTTAATATTCCTAGCGAAGATCATGATCGGAAGAAATCTCCATTTACGGCCAGGCCGATGAATCCCAATCACATCAAACCGAAGGTCCGCCATGCATGAATACCTGTCGCTTTTTTTTCTCTATTTCGCTTCCGCCGCCGGACTCGTGATGTACGGGTTCAACTGCTACGTAATGATCTTTATTTTCAAAAGACACAGGAGATCGGCAAGGGAGAGGGCCGAGCGGGTCATGGAAAGGTTTGAAAGGTCCAACCTTTCCGAAGATGAATACCCGAAGGTCACCACCCAGATTCCTGTTTTCAACGAGTACAATGTGGTGGAGCGGATCATGATCGCCGCTGCGGCCATGGAATACCCCGCCGGAAGGCATGAGATCCAGATACTGGACGACTCCACCGACGAGACAAGCGGCCTCATCGACCTTGTCGCGGAAAGACTCGTTGCAAAAGGGCACGACATCAAGGTGATCCGGAGGGAAGAGCGAACGGGGTTCAAAGCCGGCGCCCTCTCCCATGGAATGGAAACGGCAACGGGGAAGTTGATCGCCATATTCGATGCCGATTTTCTTCCACCGAAGGATTACCTTCTCCGAACGCTCCCGTTCTTTCTTGAAGACCGAAAAACAGGCCTTGTTCAGGCAAGGTGGGGGCATATCAACAGGGAAGCCTCCCTTCTCACCCGTGCCCAGTCCATCGGCATCGACGGACACTTCATGGTGGAACAGAGCGCCAGGAACTTCGGCGGCCTCTACATGAACTTCAACGGGACAGCGGGAACCTTCAGGAAGGAGGCCATCGAGGAGGCGGGGGGCTGGCAGTGGGACACCCTCACCGAGGACATGGACCTCTCCTACCGGGTGCAGTTTGCCGGCTGGCAAACCGTTTTCCTGCCGGATCTCGTGGTGCCGGCCGAGATACCAGAGGATATGAATGCCTTCAAGACCCAGCAGTTCAGGTGGGCGAAAGGTTCCATCCAGACCGCGAGGAAACTCCTTCCCTATGTGATCTTGTCAAGGGTTCCCCTGTTCAAGAAGGTGCAGGCGTTTTTCCACATGACCCATTACATGGTTCACCCCCTGATGCTCCTGGTGGCCCTGCTGGCGCTTCCCGTGATCCTCACCCTCAAGGCGGGACCGGGTCCGGTTCTTTTCGGCATCGCCGCGCTCCTTTTGCTCATCGCCATGGCGGCCCCAAGCACCCTCTATATGGTGGCCCAGCGCCACGCATACGGCGACCGGTACCGGAACATCCGCCATATTCCCTTTCTGGTGATCGTGGGCACCGGCATTGCCGTTTCCAACACAAAGGCCGTCATGGAAGCCCTGGCGGGCTTTGAAACCCCGTTTATCAGGACGCCCAAGAAGGGAGACAAGGAGAAAAAGCAGTACAACAACGGGTTTTCCCCCGTCGCCTTTATCGAGATCGCGGCGGGCCTCTACTGCGCCCTCTCCCTTGGCTTCTACCTGACCGAGGGCAAGTACCTGATCGGCCCCTTTCTTGCCGTTTACACGATGGGCTTCCTGTTCACGGGCACCCTGACCCTCTACCATTCAGCCGCTTCCCAACGATGAGCCGGACGACAAAGGACAATACACCCAGTTCCCCCGCCCTTTTCCTGCTCCTTTGCGGGGTTCTTTCCGCCCTCTGCTTGTGGGGAGGACTGTTCGGACCGGTGGGCCGGAGCCTGCTCCGGATCGATGGGCTTTCCGGGACGTTTCTCCTCCCCTCATGGCGATTCATCCTTCTTCTCCTCGGTCTTTCCCTCTGCTGCATGCTGATGCTTTTTTACTACCCCAGGAAGCTGTCCCGGAAAAAGGGGGGGATGCTGCTTCTCGGGCTCTCCCTCTTCTGCCGCCTCCTGCTCCTGCCCCATCCCCATTCGGACGATCTCAACCGTTATCTCTGGGAAGGGCGCATGATCTCCGAAGGCAAGAATCCCTATCACCAGGGTCCCCGATCCCAAGCCCTTTCGGACCTTGCCGAAAACGATCCATACCATGCCGGCATCAACCATCCGGAAATCAGCGCGGCGTACCCGCCCCTTTCCCTCCTCATCTTTTCCGCCGCCGGCAGGATCTCCTATACGCCCGGGGCAATCAAGATCATGGTGCTTCTTTTCGACATGGGGACGATCCTCTTTCTTATCCTCATCTTGAACCGGCGGGCACTGGACCCCGGATGGGTGGTGCTCTACTGCTTTAACCCGGTTATCCTCATCAGCTTTGCCGGCAAGGGACATTACGATGCAGTGCAGCTCTTTTTCCTCACCGGCGCACTCTATTTTCACGGGAAAAACCGCTGGTTCGCCATGTTCCTGTTCCTTGGTCTCGGAATCCAGGTAAAATACGTCGCGGCCGTCGTGCTCCCCTTTTTCATCCTTCGAAACAATGTAAAATATCTTCCGGTTGCAATCGCCTCCGCCCTCCTTCCCTTTCTCCCCTTTTTGGACGGCGGCCCCGCCGGGCTGTTTTCCGGAATCACGAAGTTCGGGGGTGATCTGGCGTTCAACGGCTCCATCCACTGGATCCCAAGGGTGATTGCGAAAGAGATCTCCCCGGCGACGGGTATTTGCACGGCGACGCTCTTTGTTTTCCTCTGCCACGGGTACTTCCGGTATCACCCCCAAAGAAAAACGGTCCACCGGAACGATCCCTTGCCCGGCTCGCTCCATGCACTGGGGCTGGTGCTGATCTTCGCCCCCACCGTGCATTACTGGTATCTCAGCTGGATCATCCCCCTCCTAGTGCTCAGGCCCTCCTTGCCCTGGCTGGCTCTCACCGTGAGCTTTTCCTTTTATTTTACCGTGTGCGGATACGTCTGGCATGAGAACAGGTGGCACCTGCCCTTTTTCTTTCTGTTGATGGAGTGGCTCCCCTTTTACGCGCTCCTGCTCCTCGATCTTAAGAGATTTTTCAAATACCCCGCCCCGGGCGTTCAATATAAAATTCCCGAATCGGTCTCCGTGGTGATTCCCGTTAAAAACGAATCCGGGAACATCGAGGAGTGCATCAAGTCCGTCCGGCGGGACAGGGCCGTCGGGGAGGTCATCGTGGTGGACGCAAGCTCAGGCGACCACACCCCGTTGATCGCCGAAAAGGCCGGGGCAACGGTATTTATTTATACCCCGGGGGAAGGTGGCGGCGGGCGGGGCGGCCAGATCCTTGCCGGTGTTTCCGCCGCAAAAGGGGATATCGCGGCCGTGGTCCACGCTGACGCAAGGATCACCGTACCGGTCTTTACCGAGATGATCCGGGTACTCACTGAAAACGGGGATGTGGTCGGCGGGGCCGTTGGAACCGGGTTTTCCCAAACAAGCCCGGCCTTTCGGCTCCTGGAGCTTGCCAACGGATTCAGGGCGGTTTTTCTCGGAATCTCCTTCGGCGACCAGGTACAGTTTTTCAGGAGGGTGCCGGTTCTCGAAAAGGAGCTCCTTGCCCCCATTCCCCTGATGGAGGATGTGGAGCTGAGCATCCGGATGAGAAGCGCGGGAAGGACGCTCTTTCTTTTCGGCGGCGGCAGGGTATCGGCCAGAAGGTGGAAAAAAAAGGGGGCCGCCAATTCCGTGGACGTGATCCTGCGGGTCCTGCACTACCTTGCCCTGCGCACAAAAGGCACCCCGGACACCTCGGCCATGTACCGGGATTACTACGGCTGTTCCCTGGAAGACCCCGGTTAGCCCCCCTATCATTATGAGTGGACATACTCGTTTTTTTATATGATAAACTCAAGCCTGCAATTGAAATTGTTCGAATTGCATTATAAAAACCGCGATTATTCTCATTTCAACCCCGTCGACGGAAAACTCCGGACTGCATATGAGCTCAACCTTCACAACCTTAAGGCATCGTCTTTCTCCAGGGAAAATAATTACAGGGCCGGATAAAACCGGAAGGCCCGCCGGCGGCATGGGACTTCGCGGAATTTTGCTGCTGTTTCTGGTTTCGGCGGCGGCAACGCCCCTCGGCTTCATTCTGATGCAGGGCATTTCCGGCGCCGCGCTCAAATCCTATTCCCCTTCACGCATGCTCCAGTTTTCCGACGGCAGCTTTCTTGCCCAGGTGGGGGGCGGCAAGAAAACCGGATACGGCTACTGGCCCGTTGCGAAACTGCCGGAAAGGGTCGTGGCCGCCACCATCGCCCTTGAAGACAGAAGGTTCCGAAGGCATCCGGGGGTGGATGCCGTCGCCGTCGCAAGGGCCCTGTGGCAGAATTTGAAGAACCGCAGAAGGATCTCCGGCGCATCCACCATCGCCATGCAGGTGGCGAGGATGCAGAATCCCGGCAAAAGAACCTATTTCAGAAAGGCCGCAGAGGCCGTGAGCGCTATCCTTATGACCCTCCGTTACGGCAGGGACAATGTTCTCCGGCAATATCTGAAGATCGTCCCCTACGGTCGAAACTCCCACGGCATCCGCCATGCCGCAAGATTTTACCTGGATAAACCCGTCACGGACCTGAGCTGGGCGGAGATCGCCTTTCTTACGGCCATCCCCCATGCCCCGGGCCGCATGAACCCCTATTCCGCCAACGGCCCTTCCCATGCAAGGAAAAGGGGACGGGAGATTCTTTCCGCCCTTCATATAAAAGGCGTTATCTCGGAAGAGGCGTACACCCTCGCCGGGGCCCAGCTCTCCGAGCTGACGGTTCCCCCACTCAAAACCCGTCCGGACAACGCCCTCCATGCCGTGTTCAAACTGGAAAAACAGCTTGAAAGTCTGGAGGAGGATGCCCCCCTTATGGTCCGCACCCATTTAACGCGCGGCCTCCAGGATAAGGCCGCAGAGATCGCGCGCCGCCACATGGACCGCCTCATGGAGAGGGGAGCCGGGAACATGGCCGTGATCGTCACAAGGCGGGAAACACGCGAGGTCCTGGCGTGGGTCGGATCGACGGACTATTTCGGCCCTGCCGCCGGCGCCGTGGATTTTGCACGGGTCAGACGCTCGCCCGGCAGCACGGTAAAGCCCTTTATATATGCAAAGGGCCTTGAGCTGGGCGTCATCACCCCCGGCACCCCCATGGCCGACCTGCCTTCGGACGCCCCCGGTTTTTCCAATGCCGACAACCGGTTTCTCGGCCCTCTGCTTCCCCGGCAGGCCCTGGCCAACTCCCGTAATATTCCCGCCGCCGCGCTCGTGAAATCCATGGGACTGGGCGAGGCCTACCATTTCCTGGGAACCCTGGGATTTCACGAAAACAGGTACCCAGCGTCCCGTTACGGTCTCGGGATTGCACTGGGCAGCCTTCCCGTCTCCCTGGAGCGGATGGTACGGGCCTACGGCGCCCTGGCAAACGATGGGGTGATCCGGGAACTTTCGTGGTTTAAACCCCACGGGCGGGATTATGCCGAAAAGGTGATGGATAGGAACGCGGCAAGGCTGATCACCCTCTTTCTGTCCGATCCCATGGCAAGGTTGCCCTCCTTTTCCCGCATGGGGGCAACCGAGTATCCCTTTGCCGTTGCCGTCAAGACCGGAACCTCCAAGGGCTTTCGCGACGCCTGGGCAACGGCATGGTCCGGGGAATATCTCGTGGGGGTCTGGACGGGCAGGGCCGACAACAGGCCCATGAACAGGCTGGGAGGCGCCGAAGCCGCCGCCCCCGCAGCACGGGAGATTCTTCTTTATCTTCACCGGGAGCTCGCGGGGGGAACCGGGGACCTACCGTTTCCGCCTCCCGAAGACCACCTCCGGGTGAGGGTATGCGCCAGATCGGGAAAAAAAACCGAAAAACCTTGCGGTCACATGGTGACCGAGTGGTTTCCCAAAGGGGCTCTACCGGGGGCGGACGATGCCCATGTATCCCTTGACGTGGATTCCAGGAACGGACTCCTTGCCGGTTCCCACACGCCTTCGGAATACCGTCGAACAGTATCATTTTTGCGACTTCCCCCCCGTTACGAGGTTTGGGCATCCCTTAACGGAGTTCCGCGCCCCCCCGCCGGCTACAGTCCGCTGGACCTGCCGGCCGGGAAAAATGCCTCGGCTTACGTTCCGCCCGGGGAGTTGACCGAAGACGCACCCGTCAAGGTCACCCTCCTCTCCCCTTCCGCCGCAACCTCCATCCGGCGGAACCCCGACACTCCGACCCATCTGAACACCCTCGCCCTGAGGGCTTCGACGGACCCCGCCGGATTCCAGGTCCTCTGGTTCGTGGACAACAAACCCTACAGGCTTTCGGATACCTCCAAGCCGGTGCGCTGGCCCCTCTCGGAGGGAACCCACACCTTCCAGGCAAAACTCCCCTTGCGGCCGGAGGTTTCCGAGACCGTTTCCATTACGGTATATTGAGTCCATGCGGGCTCTCTTTACTCAAGAGATATTCGGGCATGAGCATACCTTCGGCCATTTGGGGCGACGCCTCGTTACCTGAGTCAAGCCGTTTTACAAGACGTGCCCGCCGCGCCTTGCGCATACCTCATAGCGTGTTCAGAAATCCAGTTTCATACTTTTTACATGGGCATCAAATGTTCACTATCTCAGGTGCTCGGAATAAAAAAACTCACAACGCTTTGGTGTGTCGTGTCGAATATAGCGGAACGTCCCCTGAAAGCTTGGAACTGTTCAGTTCTTCAAGCCTTAAAGCCACCCATTGAACGCTTCCTTCGCAAGGTCCGGCTCCTTTGCGACAGCGTCCCATCGATCCGGCAACGATCCTTTTTCCATGTTCGTCTGCCCCCCGATAACGGCTTTCATTATGAAAGCGGCAATTCACTCCCCGAACCAATCGAAAGGCGAGCCGGCCTTCGCCTTTTCGCGCCGGGCATCCCATGGCCCCATCAGGGCGTCGTTGAGATCCGGAATAATATGATTAATTTAATTCATAGGAATGATTCAAAGGAGGTATCCAATGAAAAGCTCATACGAGATCGAACTCGGTAGGAAAAAAGAAACATATAATTTTGAAGATGTCCCCAAATGGCGCCGCAGAGCAGGGGACCGACGGGGTTCCGAAAATTATCCCGAACCCTTTTTTGGAAGCGGTTCCGAGGAGCTTGCAGCCGGAGACCGCCGGGAAAAGAACAGCAGAAGACACAGATGGCTCCGCGTGCTCTCGAAAATCGTATACCCCAGGGCCTTCAAGGAAAAAGATTATCTGTTGCGAGATCGTGGATAACGAGCTCGCTCAAACCGTCTTTTCCGTTACCCGAAATAATATCCGCCCTTCACAATAAACCATCCGGTTGACAATGATCCGGCAGGGACTCATCCGCTCCCTGCCGGATCATCATATATTCATTATCCCTGCCCCGAACAATCCGGAACCCCAATTTTTTGATTCAACAGCTCCGAATTTTGTCGACAGGCAGCCGGACACGAGGGAACGTTGCGGGCAGAACAGGTCGGGCGATCAAAGGAGGTCAGATTTCAGGTCGCTCCTCCCCTTTTTCCACAGCCTTCATCTCCTTGATAAGCGTCTCCACCGCGACCTGCATCTCACTTTCCTTTCTTGCATCCATGACGATGGTCACGATACCCAGAATCATGGAAATCGTCAGGCAGAACCATGCCGTATGCAGAATCCAGGAACCCGTCCTCAGGGTCATGTTGTACAGTGGAAACAGCCCGATAATCGAGAGGATGTACATGCCGAGGCTTACCATGGAGATAACCCTGTGGTTATTTCCCCTGGGCAGAATTTGATCCGCCAGAAATGCCAGGTGTTTCCAATCCGACTTATCAACCGTGCCCGCTTTTTCGGGACATTCTTCAATGCCTTGAGCTACTTCCTTCACGGGTTCCTTCTCACCCATCGGTCCTCCTTCAATTCAGCCTCGCCGGCGATCATTTTGACATCGGCGCCCCGGAATCATTTAAATCCACGCGCCTTTGATCAACCCGGGAAAAGGCTTGTCGTCAAGGGCACTCATATTCCGCCTGCCCCGGCACGACCGCTCTGTTTCCCTTGATGTATATTCCAAGGCGGCAACGCGATGTGCCTCGTCAGCCCTGATAAACGCCTGTTTATTACCCCGGCAAATTCAGCCGGCAACTCTCGATAATATTTCCAATATTAGGAAAACCGGCCGATACCGGTATCCAAGCAGCCCCTTTTTCAGAGGCCCACCGTGGATTAAACGACCTGCTGTAAATTATCAACCCAAAAACCCGCCGCCGTGCCGATTTGATAGAACGGCAACACGAATCTCCAAATCCAACAGGGGCTTTTTAACCGTTGGTGGGAAAGTCATGTAAATCCCGCTCGCCGGCCCAACCGTTAAGCCATGTTCCGGTCAACCCGCTCAGACAAGCTCGCTCGGCCCATTCACGCAAGCCCGCTCGGCCCATTCTGACAAGCCCCTTTAATTGGGGGAGCGCTCACGCGCGGAAACATCATACGTGATCCAGCCTTTAAAAGTAAAGCCCTGCATTGGGGCCCCGGAAGATACCCCGTATCGCCCTTACCGGGGTTCACTGCGTTTTCCGCCGGGCTTGACAGATACGAACCCCAACTGTAAAAACAGAGCCGTAACCCTAAAGGAAAAGGAAAACAATGGATAAGCACAGGATCATTCAAAACTGTTTCAAGGAAAAAAGGATACTGCCGGCACTGGGTGCCTACGACGCCTTTTCCGCATTGATCATCAGCCGGGCAAACATACCGGCCGTTTATATAACGGGTTACGGCGCGGCCGCAAGCCGGATGGGCGTCCCGGACCTGGGAATCCTCTCCTACGGCGAGATGATCGACCACGTGCGTAATATTGCAGGCGCGGTGGGAGAATCCTGCATCGTCATAGCGGACGCGGATACCGGTTACGGCGGGCCGCCGAACGTTCGAAGAACGGTTCGGGATTACGAGGCGGCCGGAGTCGACATCATCCAGCTCGAGGACCAGGAATGGCCCAAGCGTTGCGGCCATATGGAGGGTAAGCGCATTGTTGCCGCAGAGGAGATGGAACAGAAGATCCGGGTGGCCGTTTCGTCCAGGCGGAATGAAAAAACCCTGATACTGGCAAGGACCGACGCCATCGCCGTGGAGGGGTTCGATGCCGCAATCGAACGGGCGCGGCGCTACCATAAGGCAGGCGCCCATATCCTTTTCGTGGAGGCCCCCCTGAATATGGAACAGATGTCAAGGATCCCCGTGGAGGTGAATGCCCCCTGCCTCGCCAACATGGTGGAGGGGGGCAAGACGCCCTTTCTCTCAACCGGTGAGCTGGAAAAACTGGGATACGCCGCAGTCATTTTTCCCATATCCCCGCTTCTGGCAGTGACAAAGGCGCTCACGGACGTTACCCGGGAATTTAAGGAGAGCGGTTCCTCAAAGGCGATGGAGGGGGAGATGCCGGCTTTTTCGGAACTCAACAGGATCATCGGCCTGCAATCCTACCTGGATCTCGACAAGATCTGACAAAACAACCCCCGTGCCCCTGTTACCGGATAGATGCCGCCCCTGTCGAACATGTTTCTCAGGACAGTTATGTATCGAGTAAACAGGGGCAAGGCAGTATTGGGGCCCCACAATTCAATCTCCCACTTGCCCGCCTGATTCGTGATACGATGGTTGAATCTCGATTCACGACTTTTTTTACAGGACCATCGATATTGACGTTTCCGTTAAAATCAAGTAGTAATTACTTCAACTACTTTCCACTGAAGACAAGCACCATCGCAACCACATGATTCCCTTATTAACCTTTGTGTTCAGAAAACAGCTGAATTCATGTATTGATTGGCCGTTAAAAAAATTCGACGGCCGGAATTTCGACAACGCCTGGATCTGTCCCAAGTTCTTTGCCCAGACTTCATACAGCGCTCGGACAATCGGGTTCGAACTTTTTTACGAGTGCATCAAGTACTAATCCGTGTTCTTAAAAGCTGAAAAAGAATCGACATTTAAAGTGTTCAATATGAACGTCGGAAAGACTGCGGTGTAGTCGAAAAATCGAACTCGGGTTTGATACATGGATAACTATATATGCATCAACGAGCATCGCGACTCATATTTCGGCATGCAATTTGCTTCAATCTCGGTGACAGCGGCAACGTAGAACTGTTTCAATCGATTAAATAGGTCATCCGCGGGCGAACGAAAGGCGCGGATAAAAGGCGGAGCGGCACTGCGGCAGGCAATGGTGTCCCGGAGAATATCGGGGCATTCCGCCTTGTCCCGGAAAGCTCCACCGAAAGCCGTTAAACACAGGCTACCGCTTCAATCCACACCAACATGAAAAGGAGACAGACATGGGCAAGGTACTGGTTGTTTATGCCACGCGCACGGGAAAAACCGGGAAAATGGGAGATATTATCGCGGAGGGCGTGAGATTCACGGGAAATGAGGCAATCGTGAAGAGTGTGAAGGATATCAAGACCGAAGCCGACCTCGAGGAATATGATGCCCTTGTCTTCGGATCGGCAACCTACCACGGCGACATGCTGCAATCCATGAAAACCCTCCTTTTCCTCGCGGAAAAAGCGAATCTCGAAGGAAAGACCGGGGGGGCATTCGGCGCATTCGGGTGGAGCGGAGAGGCCCCCGACAGGATATTCGAAACCATGTCCCATATCTTCGGCATGAACATGGTGAGCGCTCCCCTGAGACTGAAATCCAGCGACCTTGGCGGCGGCATCAAGATGGCCCAGGATTATGGAAAGGAGATCGCCGACAAAATCTCGGCGGCGTAAACCGGGCAGCCGGAAAGATCGACCCTGCAACGCAAGCCGTAAGTTCCCCGCTGCCGCAGGCGGCGCGTTGGCCGCCGGCATTCGGTGGATACAGGAGGGGCGGCGTTGCAGGGTGGAACGGGATTCGGCATTGGGCAAGGCCGCCCCGTCATTCCTTTCCGTCGATGCTCTTTCGCACGAGGCGCCCCAGCTGATCGAGCTTGAAGGGTTTTGAAATAAACCCGCTGATCCGGGCGCTCCCCATGAAACCATGGTCGAGCACCCCGCTGACGATGATCACCGGGATATCGGGCCGGATCTTGCGGATCTCCTTGATCAGCCTGTCCCCCGTCATCTTCGGCATGGTCAGGTCCGTGATCACCAGGTCATAGGCATGGGGGGCCGCCATGAACAGGGCAAGGGCCCGCTCGGGCTCCGTGACCGTGGTGACCCTGTAGCCGAGGCACCGGAGCATCTCCTTTCCCACATCGATAATAAACGCCTCGTCATCCACCAGGAGAACACGCTCCGTTCCATGGGGAACCACACTGTCCCGGACCTCCTTCTCCTCATGCCCTTCGGCGGCTGCGGGCAGGTAGACGTCGAACACGGTGCCCTTTCCCTTTTCACTCCTGACCGTTACGGCGCCGCCGTGGTTGCTCACGATGCCGT
>PPCM01001187.1_pt1 | contig 12972 bp, 3 predicted proteins | sample 1555541 | NCBI WGS metagenome assembly PPCM01 (sample SAMN05284479, study PRJNA326546) | Marine sediment metagenome, whole genome shotgun sequencing project. | isolation source: marine sediment | place: Germany: Wadden Sea | collected 2012-09-05 | reverse complement strand
GAAGGTGCTTGTAATACAACAGGTTGTGCAAGTGGTACGGTTGTGGTTAGTTCTTTGTCAACATCCCCAACAGGAGTTTCTATAACAAATAATAATACATGCAATGGAATAAGTAAAACTCTGTCAGTTTCAGGTGGAAGTCTTGGAACAGGAGCAACATGGCATTGGTATACTAGTTCATGTGGTGGAACATCAGCTGGAACTGGAAATTCTATAACAGTAAATCCAGCAGCAGGATCTTCAACAACATATTATGTAAGAGCTGAAGGGGTATGTAATACCACAAGTTGTGCCAGTGGAGTGGTTGTAGTTAGTTCTTTGTCAACTTCACCAACTGGAGTTTCAATAACTAATAACAATACATGTAATGGAACAAGTAAAACTTTAACAGTAACAGGTGGAAGTCTTGGAACTGGTGCTTCGTGGCATTGGTACATGGGTTCATGTGGTGGAACATCAGCTGGAACTGGAAATACTATAACGGTAAATCCTGCAGCAGGATCTTCAACAACTTACTATGTAAGAGCTGAAGGTGCTTGTAATACAACAGGTTGTGCAAGTGGTACGGTTGTGGTAACATCTAACGCAAGTGTTGTATCGGTAACAGGAGTAAGTTCTTTATGTATTGGAGGAACTGATACTTATTCAGCCAACTCAGTTGTTTTAGGTGGAGGTTCTGGTGTATGGAGTAGTAGTAATGCTGCAATAGCAACAGTAAATTCATCAGGAGTTGTGACTGCAGTAAGTGCAGGGACTTGTAATATTATTTACACAATAACTGGAGGTTGTAATGGAACTCCATCAGCACTACAATCCTTAACTGTGAATCCAAACTTACCTGTAAGTGTTTTAATAACAGCTTCTGAAAACCCAACTTGTGCAGGAGTTGAAGGAACTTTTACTGCAACACCAACTAATGGAGGGACACCATCTTATCAATGGAAATTGAATGGAGCAAATGTTGGGATTAATTCTAATATCTATGCAAATTCAGGTTTGTTAGATGGTGATCAAGTTTCATGCGTACTAACTTCAACTGTAACTTGTGCAACCGGTAGTCCTGCAACATCTAATGTTATTGCAATGTCTGTAAACACTCCAGCAACCACTGGCTTAACTAATGGTGATTATGTTTGGTCTGGTAATACAAGTAATGATTGGGGTACTGCCTCAAACTGGTTAATATATGATGGTTTAGATTTTTCTGCTGCTGGGGTAATTCCAGATAATTCAAATAATGTGTTCATGAGAACATATGCTCCTTGTGCATCAAATGCTGCAATTACAAGTGTCAGTTCCTCGATTAGTTGTCATGATATTACAATTGAAACTGGATTGACAATGGGGAATTTATCTTCTTTGTCTGTAACGGGTGACTGGATAAATAATGGTGCATTTATAGCTGGAGAGGGAAGTGTTGTGTTTAATGGCTCAACAGCTCAATCTATTGATGCTGGTGGAGACTCTTTTAAAAATATTACATTTAGTAATACTTCGGCTGGTAATAATGATGTTGAAATTGTAAGTCCATTAAATATTGATGGAACGGCAATATTTACAAACGGGATTGTGTATTTTTCAGGTACAGGCTCTATGAATTTTTCAACTATTGGTTTTACTTCAGGAGGATCAGTAAATAGTTTTGTCGATGGAGTAGTTTCAAGATCTGGTTCTGGAATATTTAAGATGCCAACTGGAGATGTTGTAACAAGAGATATTGGAGATGGCAATTTAACTTATGCTGTTTGGGGACCACTACAAATAAATCATGCATCATTAGCTAATACTACAGTAGAGTATAATTATTCAAATTCCGGAATGCCAGATTGGTGGGAGCATGGAGGAAATATGGATGCTACTTTGCATCATGTAAGTTCTAGGGAGCACTGGGTTGTAAACTCAGATGAAAATATGTCTAATATTTCTTTATACTGGAATGATAATTCACATGCAAATAGCTCGCCTTGTATTCATGGATTATGTAATGGAGATAATGTATTTACATCTTCAGACCTTACAGTTGCCTATTGGTCTGGTACCGTATGGCGAAATGCAGGGGGAACTGTTAGTGGAGCACATGATTCTGGAGCAGTAACAAGTACTTTACAAGTGCCATTCGGAGCAAAATCTCAAAAGATAGTAACTTTTGGTTCAAAAAGGAATGATAATCCTCTACCTGTAGAGTTATCATTTTTTGTTGCAGATTGTGAAGGAGAGCATTCGAGAATCAAATGGCAAACACTATCAGAAACGAATAATGACTATTTTATTCTAGAAAAATCAAATGGTAAAGATGCATTTTATGAAGTAGCAAGGTTAAAAGGTGCTGGAAACTCAAATAAAATAGAGAGTTACGATTACAGTGATGAGTCATTGTTTGATGGTGATAACTATTACAGATTATTACAAGTAGATTATGATGGAAAGGTCACAGTTTATGAAGTAATTGTAATTAATTGCGAAGAATTATTTGTTGAGGAGCCTGTTATGAATGCTTATCCAAATCCATTTAATGATGAATTAAATATAGTCGTGGAAGGGCTTGAAGATGCAGAATTTGTTCTTGAAATATTTGATGATTTAGGTAGGATAGTATATTCTAAAAAGTGCACTTCTGAATTTGGAGAATTCAAAACGATGATTGATCTTGAGGGATTACGTCCAGCAGTTTATCACTTAAGAAGTAAATCTGATAAACACGTGATAAATATGAAAGTAATAAAAAAATAATTTTAATTCTTAAATAGATAATTGCACTCTGATTATTTGGGGTGCAATCTTTTTAAGATATTAATTTATTTTATTAACTTGCTAAAATTCTGAATTATATTACGAAAGGGATGAATAAAATTTTTCTTTTTATGATAGTTGTGCTAATAACTGTCAAGTTTGGTTTTGCTACAGTTTATACAACAGATAAGTGTATGGATGGTACAGCAACATCAAGTTCTACATTTAGTGTATCTTATGTAGGTGCAAATGCTTTTAATGATTTAATCAATAATTATGGATGGTATACTACTAATAATGTAACTTCTGGTTGGCTGGAATACGAGTTTGTAAGCCCTAGAACGATAAAGAAGTATCAAATCTTTACCAGACCTTTGGAGTGTAATTCTGCTCCAAAAGACTGGACATTTGAAGCTTGGGATGGAGCACAATGGGTGATTCTTGATACTCAAACAGGAATTACAGATTGGACAACCAATGACTCTAAAGGGTATGAGATACTAAATGATATTCCATACCTAAGGTATCGAATATGCATAACAGCGAATAATGGTACGACCTATACTGGTATTGAAGAGATGGAAATGTACGAAGAGGCAGTTTATATTGGTGGTGAAGGTCCCGAATCTGTATGGCATTTTGGTTTTGGAGCTTCACTTGATTTTAGATATGATCCCCCATTGGCTGGTATAGAAAGTATTATGGATCAATGGGAGGGATGTTCCTCAATTTCAGATGATAATGGGGATATTTTGTTTTATACAAATGGTGTGACAGTTTGGAATGCTACTAATTCAGTAATGCCTAATGGCTCTGGACTGTATGGCTCAAACTCTTCTACCCAAAGTAGTATAGTAGTGCCAAAACCCGAAAGTACAACTGAATACTATATTTTTACTCTTGAAAGAGATGGACATCATTATGCTGATTGTAAAGGCTTTTGTTATTCTATTGTTGATATGACATTGAATGGTGGATTGGGTGATGTGGTTAGCGGTCAAAAAAATGTTGAAATTAATAATCCACATACCGAGAAAATTACAGCTATTAACCATTCAAATGGTACAGATATTTGGATTCTTACACATGACTGGGGGAATAACGATTTTCTCGCATATTTAATGTTATCTACGGGTTTAAATACAACTCCTGTAACATCATCTGTAGGGATAGTGCATTATGATAATTCTACTGGATGGAATTCTGCTGGATATATGAAAGCTTCTCCTGGTGGAACAAAGGTTGCTGTAAATGTTTTAGGAGCACAGACAACACAGGTTTTTGATTTTGATGCTTCAACTGGAATAGTCTCTAATGCAATAACATTGTCTACTAGCAGACATCAGGCTTATGGATTAGAGTTTTCCCCAGATGGAACAAAACTTTATACAACAGCTTGGGAGCATAATAATATTCTACAGTATAATTTGAGTCTTGGAGATGAGGCATCTATTGTTGCTTCTGAAATCGAAATTGGGATATCAGCAGTATCTGGAGGGAGTAATTATAGCGGACTTGGAGCAATGCAGGTTGCCCCTGATGGAAATATTTATGTCGCAAAAGATGCAAATGGAATAGGGGGAGATGTTAATTCTCTTAACGGATGGTTGGGAGTAATCTCAAATCCAAATGATGCTTATACTGCTGCAAAAGCAGGCGCAACATATATTGATAAAGGTGTTTATCTTGGTGGAAAAGCATCTGGAATTGGTCTTCCAACTTACATTCAAACATACTTTAAGCCTTTGCCTGTTACACTTGTGTTATTTAATGCCGTTTGTGAAGGGAAAGAGGTAAATATTTCATGGGAAACTGCATCAGAAATAAATAATGACTATTTTATTCTTGAAAAATCAAATGGTAAAGATGCATTTTATGAAATTGCCAGAGTTGATGGTGCTGGTAACTCAAATTCTATGAAAGAATATAGTTATGTTGATGAGTCAAAAGGGGACGAGACTTCTTATTATCGTTTGCGACAGATTGATTTTGATGGAAAAGAAACTGTTTATAAGATGATTTCTATTACATGCAATAATATAATAGATGAAAAAAATGTGTTAGCTTATCCAAATCCTTTTGATAATTATCTAACTGTTGATATTAATGGCTTTAAGGATGAGGGCTTTGAGCTGTTAGTTATTGATAATTATGGTAGGGTAGTTTATTCTGAGAGGTACTATTCAGATAATTCCAATTTTAGTGCAGTTTTAAAACTTGAATACTTGAACCCGGCAGTTTATAATCTCCAAATTATTTCAAAAAATATAGTTTTAAGTACTAAAGTACTAAAGAAATAAATTTTGTAAAAAATGCAGCCTTGTGGTGTTTGCGTGAAAAACTCAAAATAATTGCAATAGCTTAATACGAAAGTGTGATATTGTATGAGTAATTATTGTGGTTTTAAAGAAATTTCTGATGCGTTTTTATTTCTGATATCTTTTTTTTACGGTGTAGGTGTAAATACTTAAAATATTTTATTAAATTTACGCTTGTTATTGAAGAGGAGAGTTTTATTTTATTTAATTTGGATTATTATAATCCATGCTATTATTTAGGTAAAGCCCAATTTACATGTTAATTAATTATATTTCAACTATGAAAAAGATTCTACTTTTTGTATGTGGTTTTCTATTTAGTATATCATTATTTTCTCAAGAATTGGATTGGTTGACCCAAATGTCTACGTCAGATTATATCCATATTCATGATATTGCAGTGGATAAAGATGATAATGTCTTTATAACTGGGTATATAGAAGGGATTGTAGATTTTGATATTTCTGCAGCTGGAGGGACATTAACGTCCTATTATGGTTCTTGGTATAGTGAAGACCCTTTTGTGGCAAAATATGATGCTGATGGTAATTATTTATGGGCTAGACATATATATAGTGCTCAAGGTTTAGGATCAGGAAATTCATTGGCTGTTGATGCTTTTGGTAATGTATATGTTGCTGGATCTCAGTATAATGGAGGACTTGCTTGTTTTCTAGCTCGTTATACTGCTGCTGGTACACAAACTTATTATTATACAATGAATGGTTATGAAACATCCGATAAAGCATCAATAATCACTCTTGATAAAAGTGGTAATTTATATTATTTTCAGAGGTTTGAAGGGACAAATACTGATTTAGATCCAACTGGTGGAACTTCCTTGCATAGTGCTGTCGGAGGATATGATGCATATTTTGCAAAATTTACTGCCTCAACAGGTGCATTCCAATGGGTTAAAACTTTTGGGGGTTCAGGTTATGAAGAACCTTATGATATCGAAACAGATGGCACATATTTATATGTCTGTGGAGGGTTTAGTTCAACAGTAGATTTTAACCCAGATGGAGGTGTCGTAAACAGAACAACAATTGGAAATACTGATATTTTCGTAGCTAGATATTTATGTAGCACTGGGGCATATGATTACGTATATACATATGGAGGGTCGAGTTATGACAGGGGTTATAATTTAGAACTAGAAACAGACTATTTATATTTTATGTGCCAATATACGGGAACGATAGATTTTCAACAAGGAGCAGGTACATTTAATCTTACTTCTGCTAATAGTGGTGCCGATTCGTCTTATCCACTTTTTAGGATGAGGAAATCTGACTTAACTGTTGATTGGGGGTATAATACTCCTTTTGAAAATAGTGTCCCATCTTTGGATATATATCAGGATGGAATTTTGGTGTCACACTATTTTTATGGGACAGATGATTTTGACCCGGGTGCAGGTGTGGAAAATTTAACTTCTCCAGGTTCATATACCCCAGCTGTATTATATTTAAATAGTTTACAGGAATTTCAATGGGTAGTAGCTGCTGCAAATCCAACTTCAGCATCATATAAAAAAAATATTTGTGTAGATAATTCTAATGGCTTCTTTTTTGCTGATAATTTTTCAACTAATGTTACAGTAGACCCAGATGGAAATTCACAAGTGCTTAATAGTACATCTGGTACAGATGCATATGTCTCACATTGGAAGGTTTGTATTCCAGTTACAATAACTACTCAGCCAAACCCAAGTACAGCTGCGATTTGTGAAGGAAATACTCAAATGTATTCAGTCGCAGCAACAGGAACAGCTCCGATATATTACCAATGGTATAGAAATGGTTCGCTTATATCTGGAGCAACATCAAATTCTTATTCTGCATCTCAATCAGGATCATATTATTGTGAAATTTCAAATGCATGCAGTTCTGAGAATTCAAATTCTGCTAATTTGACGGTTAATACAAATGTGAGTATTAGTTCTGCAACAGCATCATCAAGTCCGATCTGCTCATCTGCTACGACAAATATTACAGCTAATGGTATTGCCGGAACAGGAGCATCTCATACTTGGTACACTGGTTCAGGAGGAACAGGTTCGAATTTAGGATCATCCAATCCATTGAATGTAGGACCCGGAACTTACTATGCTCGTGTAACAGGTACATGCGGAAGTCCAGTAGAGGCATTAGTAACAGTTGATTCTTATACAGATGTTAGTATATCTTCAGCAACAGCATCATCAAGTCCTATCTGCTCATCTGCTACGACAAACATTACTGCGAATGGTATTGCTGGAACAGGTGCATCTCTAACTTGGTACACTGGTCCAAGTGGAACAGGTTCGAATTTAGGATCATCCAATCCATTAAATGTAGGACCAGGAACTTACTATGCACGAGTAACAGGAACATGCGGAAGTCCGGTAGAGGCATCAGTAACAGTTGATTCTTATATAGATGTTAGCATATCTTCAGCAACAGCATCGTCAAGTCCTATTTGCTCATCGTCTACGACAAATATTACAGCTAATGGTATTGCCGGAACAGGAGCATCTCTTAATTGGTATACTGGTCCAAGCGGAACAGGTACAAATTTAGGATCATCTAATCCATTAAATGTAGGACCAGGAACTTACTATGCACGAGTAACAGGTACATGTGGAAGTCCGGTAGAAGCATCAGTAACAGTTGATTCTTATACTGATGTAAGCATATCTTCAGCAACAGCATTATCAAGTCCTATTTGCTCTGCGTCTACAACAAATATCACTGCAAATGGTATTGCTGGAACAGGAGCATCTTTTAATTGGTATACTGGTCCAGGCGGAACAGGTTCTAATTTAGGATCATCCAATCCATTAAATGTAGGACCTGGAACTTACTATGCACGAGTAACAGGTACATGTGGAAGTCCGGTAGAGACATCAGTAACAGTTGTGTCAGACCCACTTCCTACAGCAAGTGCTGGAGATTCTCAAACAATTTGTTCAAATGGAACTGCTACAGTAAGTGGAGCGTCTTCATCAAATGGAAATATCCTGTGGAGTCATATTGGTAGTGGATTATTAACAGATGCAACAACTTTAACTCCTACTTATACAGCATCATCAGGAGATGCGGGAAATTCAGTTATATTAACAATGACTGTCACCAGTGATAATGCTTGTACTCCTCAAACAGCTACAGCAAGCTATACAGTAAATGTAGACCCTTTACCAACAGCAAGTGCTGGAGGTTCACAAACTATTTGTCCTGATGGAATTGCAACTGTAAGTGGTGCTTTTGCATCAAATGGAACAATTTTTTGGACAGAAGATGGAGCAGGATCTATTACATCGGGAGCAACAACATTAACTCCTACTTATAATGCTGCAGCGGTTGACGCAGGAAGTACTGTTACGTTAACAATGACAGTGACCAGTGATAACGCTTGCAATCCTCAAACTGCTATAGCAAATTATACAGTGAATGTTGGAGCTTTACCATCTGAACCGACTCTTGCTCAGTCAGATAGAATCGGATTCTGTGGTGATGATATCGGCTCAATAAATTTATCTGTTATAGGTGGATCAGGAGATGATGTTCATTGGTTTGATGATGCTTGTGGCGGAAACGAAATCGGTTTAGGAAATCCATTAACTATAAACTCTCCTGTTGCAACAACAACTTATTATGCTCGTTGGGAAAATTCATGTGGAGTATCAACTTGCGAAAGTGTGGTGGTTGATGTGGCAATACCTCCGATAGCACCAACATCTGCAGCATCTGATCTTAATAATATTTGTGCTGATGATTCAGGAAATATTGAACTTTCAGTAGTTGGAGGTTCTGGAACAACAGTTCAGTGGTTTACTTCTTCCTGTGGTGGTACTTCTATAGGTAGTGGAAATCCATTATCTTTACCATCTCCTGATGTTACAACATCTTATTATGCATATTGGGAAACTTCTTGTGGAGTTTCAGCTTGTGTCGAACATACAGTGAATGTGTTGCCATTACCAGTTGCCCCAACTAATGCAATTGTTGATAGAAATGATTTTTGTTCTGATGATTCAGGTGATATTGAACTTTCCGTTAATGGAGGTTCTGGAGATGAAGTTCACTGGTTTAACGATGCTTGTGGGGGTAATGAGATTGGAACAGGAAATCCACTCGTTATTTCATCACCCGAAAATACAACAACCTATTTTGCAAGATGGGAGAATTCATGTGGGCAAAGCTCATGTGAGTTTATACAGGTAAATGTTATTTCAGTTCCAGAAGCTCCAACTTTTGTTTCATCTGACAGAAATAATCTCTGTGTTGACGATGCTGGAACAATAAACCTCTCTGCTGTAGGAGGCTCAGGAACAACAATACATTGGTATACAGGTTCATGTGTCGGAACAGAGATTGGAATCGGAAATCCATTAAATATTGAGTCTCCAACCGTAACAACAGAGTATTTTGCATCATGGGAAAATACTTGTGGATTTTCAGATTGTGAATCTGTTACTGTTACAATTATTGACGCTCCAACTGATCCGACTTCTGCTGATGTCGATATTGCAAGTGTCTGTGAAGATGATACAGGAAATATTAGTTTAAGTGTAACTGGTGGCTCAGGACCTGAAGTACAATGGTATTCTGAATCTTGTGGTGGGACTTCTGTTGGTACAGGAAACCCGCTTGTTATTTTATCTCCAACAGTTTCAACTACATATTATGCAAGATATGAAAGCTCGTGTGGAAATTCAATTTGTGTTAGTGTTGATGTAGATGTAACATTGTTACCAACAGCACCAACATTGGCAGAATCAAATTTAAATAATATATGTTCAAACGATGATGGTGATATTAGCTTGTCTATTACTGGAGGCTCTGGCGATGAAGTCCATTGGTTTGATGATGCTTGCGGCGGGAATGAAATAGGAACAGGAAATCCGTTAATTATTCCATCTCCAGAAAATACAACAACATATTATGCAAGATGGGAAAATTCTTGCGGTGTAAGTACATGTCAGAATATTACAGTTATTACTGTTCAAGCTGCAGATGCTACAATAAATCAAGTAGGACCTTTTTGTGATTCAGATGGTTCAGTGGTTCTTACATCTGGAGACCCAGGTGGAACATGGGCTGGCGATGCTGTTGATCCTGTTACAGGACTTTTTAATCCTGCTGCAGCGGGAGCGGGAGATCATTTGATAACATGTTCTTTTGCAGGAACGTGTCCTGATTCTGATGAAATTACAATTTCTGTTGTAGATAGTTTTGATTCGACTATTGATGAGGTAGATGATATGTGTTCAGATGATGCAGAAATTAGTTTGGTAGCTGTTGATACAGGAGGAACTTGGTCTGGTACAGGAATAACGGATGCTAGTCTCGGAACTTTTAATCCTTCAGTAGCTGGAGTAGGAACACATACTATTACATATACATATGTTGGTGCTTGTGGAAGTTCTGATGATGTTGAAATTGTAATTAATCAATCAGCAGATGCAACAATTACTCCTGTTGGACCTTTCTGTGTAACAGATGACCCTATTGTTGTAACAGGAGCTCAAGTTGGTGGGACATGGTCAGGTACAGCAATTGATCCTGTTACGGGTTTCTTTGACCCTGAAGTTGCAGGAGCAGGAGATCATGTTATAACTTATACAGTTTTAGGTGATTGTGGAGATACAGATGAAGTTACAATCACAGTTCTTGAAATATTTGATGCTACAATTGATGATGTTGGTTCATTATGTGAAAAAAGTGAACCAATTACTCTTACAGCTACAACGGTTGGAGGAATCTGGAGTGGTGATGGAATTACGGATGAGGATGAAGGTGTATTTAATCCTAATATTGCAGGTCCAGGAAGCCATACAATTACTTATGAGTATGAAGGTTCTTGTGGAAGTTCTGATGATGTTGTTATTGTGGTAAATCCTCAGTCTAATGCTGCTATTACTTCTGTTGGGCCATTCTGTGAAGACGCTGCGCCTGTTGTTCTCGTTGCAGCAGAAATTGGTGGAACATGGTCAGGAACAGGTGTTGACCCTACAACAGGATTTTTTGATCCACAGCTTGCAGGTGTTGGTGAACATCAGATAACATATACAATATCGAGTGAATGTGGAGATGCTGATCAAATAACAGTTAGTATTTTAGAATATGCAGATGCAACTATAGGTTCTGATCTTGACTATTGTATAGATGGAAATACTTATAACCTGTTAGCTGTTGATGGAGGTGGAATCTGGACGGGAACCAGCTTGACAGAAGATGGCGTATTTGACCCAGAAGCTGCAGGAGAAGGAACTTATGAAATTATTTATACAATTGGTGGTTTGTGTGGAGACTCTGATACAGTGTCATTAAATGTTTATCCTATTGCAGATGCATCAATTTCAGCTGTGGATCCTCTTACTGAAGAAGATATGTCAGTTGAGTTGAATGTCGCTGAACTAGGAGGTGTTTGGGAAGGGATTTTTGTTGATGAATTCGGAGTATTTAACCCAATTGAAGCCGGGGTGGCGTCTCATCAGGTAATTTATACTATTGAAGGGGTTTGTGGAGACTCAGATACAATTGATATTATTGTTATTTCAGCTTCAATAGATGATATATTAGTGCCAACAGTTATTACACCTGACAATGATGGCTATAATGATACTTGGCAAATTCCTGGAATTGAAGCATATAATCAAATTAGTATTAGAATATTTACTCGTTGGGGAGATGAGGTTTTTGTTTATGATGGAAGTGGTGAACAATACACAGAAATGATAAACCAATGGGATGGAAAGAGACAAGATAATGACCTGCCATCTGGTTCATATGTTTATATACTTATCATTAATAATGACCTAACTTATAAAGGAACTATTAGTCTAATTAGGTAATTTATTAAGTGATAATTTGAAATTGTATAATTGAAAAAAATAGATATGAAAAAGATAATATTAATAATCTCAGCAGTACTCTTAGTCGGAACAATTAGTGCTCAACAGATCCCATTATATAGCCAATACATGTTTAATCGAATGCTAATTAATCCAGCAGTGGCTGGTAGTGTGCAAGATTTGCCAATACAGTTGTCTATTCGCCAGCAGTGGGTTGGCTTTGATGATGCGCCATCTACACAAGTTATTAGTGGACAATATTGCTTTGAAGGCTACAATATGGGAATTGGAGCTGTATTATTTATTGATAGTTTTGGTCATGAACGTCGTTTAGGATTTCAGGCTAACTATTCGTATATACTCGAAGTTTTTGATGATGCAAAACTAGCATTGGGATTAGGTTTACAAGTGTTCCAATATCAGCTAAATTATGATAAACTTGTAGCAATTGATGATGCAGACCCAAACATTCTTGGAAATATTCAGTCTAAAGTTGTTCCTGAATCTGATTTTGGGGCGTATTTATATCACGATAAATATTTTGCCGGCATTTCAGCAAATCAAATGATTGGAATGCCAGTTAAAATAGGAGGAGAGGAAATTCAAATGTCCAGACTGGTAAGACATTATAATTTAATGGGAGGGTATAAGTTTACCCTAAATCCTGATTTTGAATTGGAGCCTTCATTATTGTTGAAAACAAGCTTTAAAGCTCCAACTCAACTTGATTTTAATATTCGTGGAATTTATCAGAAGAATTATTGGCTTGGAGTTTCTTATAGAACATCAGGCGATATTGTTACTTTTTTAGGCTTGAGATTTAATGAATTTGATTTTGGTATAGCTGCTGATTTCGCAACTTCAGATATTTCAGCTTATGAGAGTGGTTCGTATGAACTTATGTTGACTTACAGACTTCCTGTTGCTCCTAGGAGTAAAGGAACAAGTAAATATTAGAGTTAATTAAAAATTGTTATTAAGCTGTCCTTTGGGACAGCTTTTTTTAAAGATTCAAAATTAATAAACAATTCAGGGCAAACGCATCTAAATATTTTTAAGCAGAGAGAAAACGAACTGATTATC
>PPCM01001186.1_pt1 | contig 12976 bp, 6 predicted proteins | sample 1555541 | NCBI WGS metagenome assembly PPCM01 (sample SAMN05284479, study PRJNA326546) | Marine sediment metagenome, whole genome shotgun sequencing project. | isolation source: marine sediment | place: Germany: Wadden Sea | collected 2012-09-05 | reverse complement strand
TCGGGGTGGTAGGCCATCAGCTGGGGCCGGACGCCCGCGTGCTGCTCAGCCAGGAGGTCACGGACGGAGATGTCGATCGTCGTGTCGGGGTGGACCACCTCGGCGCCCTGGTGGGACTGGGAGGCCAGGAGCTCGTCGATGAAGGCCTGGGCCGCCTCCTCGGTGGGGTGGGTCGTGGCAACGGGCGTGATCTTGACCACGAGGCCCTCTGCGTCGCGCTCGATGGTGTGGTGGGTCACGGCGCGCTTGTCACTCGTGATGGGGGCGGCCATCTTGAGGGACAGGACGTGGGGCATGTTGCAGGTGAAGACGGCGCCCTTGTCGAGCGTGACCCGGGCCATCTCGTCGGTGCCCACCGTGGTTGATGTGACCGTGCGGGGTGTGCCATCGTCGCCCATGACGCGCTCGCCGGCCTTCACGTCCTGGACGGGGCGGAAGGACCCGTCGTGCATGAGGACGGGGGTGTCGAGCCCCAGGCACTTGCCTGCACCGTTCTGGCCGAGGAGGCACAGCAGGGTGCCGGGCTCGACGGCGAGCGAGATGCCCTCGACGGCAATGAACTGGCGGCGGAACAGCCCGATGCGGAACACCTTGCGGAGGTCCTTGAACACGATGCCCATCTTACTGTCGGGCTCGGGGGAGGCGAGCAGGTCCGCCACGCGTGCCCGCTCGGCCGTGACGTCGGCGGGGAGGTTGGGGAGGAAGTCGGTGTCCTTAGCACGGAGCTCCCGTGTGGACCGCCGTCTGAGGAAGAGTAGGGGGTGCATGGCGGTCCCATTACTGGGCAGCACGGCCGTCAGGTAGGCGGCGATGACGACAGTGATCATGAGATCCACCACGAGCCACACCATGGCCTCGGACACCGGAAGATACTCCACGTGGTCCGTCCAGTTGGAGAAGGTGATGGACGGCTCGCCCGGCTGACCCGCAAAGGCGAGATCGGCGAGGACCTTCTGGAAGACGGCGGGGGCGAAGAACGACGTGATGGTGCGGACGGTGGCGTTGGTCTTGTCGGTGTAGATGAAGGGCTGGGCGACGGCGCCGAGGATGACGTTGGCCATGAAGTACAGGAAGGCCACGATGGTCCCGATGCGGACCTCCCGGAAGATGGCGGTGAGGAGGACGGCCACGGAGATGACGTTGGCCGCGTAGAGCAGCGTGGGGGCGACGGAGAAGACGATGTTGTTCTCCGTGACGAGGTCCAGGTCAATGACGAAGGCGGTGACGAACATTACCGTGTAGCACAGGAGGGAGACGATGGCCATGTAGCCGAGCCACACCGCCCAGTAGACCGAGTCGAGCAGCCCCACGATGCGAAGGGAGATGTGGTGGTGGTGCTCCTTCTCGTTGAGGAGCCCGGCGGTGAAGACGATGAGGTTGATGGAAGCGAGGAGGTAGATGATCATGGGGGCGTACAGGGATGTCACGGACTGCTTCAGGAGGGCGGGGTGCGGGAACGACTGGACGGAGGCGGTGTATGTGGCCGTGTCATCGCCACTCATGTGCCTGACGACGGCCTGATCGGTCGCTATCATCACGGGGGCGACGAGCTTCCTGTGGACATCGGGGCACTCGGGCATCAGGGTCCCCATTTGGCATGAGAACATCGTGTGGTTGTACTGCACGGTGTAGGACATGCTGGTGCCGAGATCGGTGAAGATGACTGCGGCGAACACTTCCTGGGCCTCCGAGGCCGAAATCAGGGCCGTTCGCAGGTCCCCATCGGTGTTGAAAATAGTGGTCTTCAGGGCGCTGTCGGCAGCCTCCATCTTATCGCGGATGGCGGTGACTGACGCGTGCGCAGGGGCGAAGGCCAGGGAAAACTTGCAATGGGGGCACATTTCCTCCATTGCGCTTGAAACTGACATGACGGACGAAGAGTCGCCTGTCGTGATGACGCTGGCGGCATCCTTGTAATCGGGCATGATAAACATAGCTCCTGCCTCAAAACCCACAAGGGCCAAAACCAAAACGATCGGGATGGTGATCTGGAAACAGCAGGTAAACCAGGAGCGGTACGTGACCCTCCACTGCTTTAAAGCGAAAATAGAAAGCTGGTTGATCCAGACGTAGTACCAGGCAATCGGATCAAGCATTTCTTCACAGTATTTTTCGTACTGTTTATGATGACTTGATGACTCAAATAGAAGATCAACCCAATCAAACGGATTGATCATGATGAGGCCATGATTGATGAGCACCATGTCACCCAACATGGGTATTCGGTGGATTCGTGGCAATTTTCGATCATTTCAAAACCGTTCTCGTAGATACGGTCGGTCACTAGTTGTCAGGTGCTGAAGATCAACTCATCTATAAATCGTATGATTGCACAACTTTTCATGGGCGATTCCCGGGTTGGCTCGTATTTCAGCCAGCTATTTGGTCTTTTCCTGTTGAACTTTCATCGGCAGAAGCGAAAGCATGTGACCAACCTCGCCATTTTGTCCATGCCGTGGCTTATGGTCCTTTTGGTCAGCATGCTCGGCTTCTTTTTGGGCCCCTCGTTTAATCAGAGCTTCCCTGCGGAGCTCAACCCCATCTCGTACTCCCAACGTTGGTCTACGAGCCCTTTTTTAGAAGGTGCCCCCGCTACGTCCGTCGCACCCTCTCCGTTTGAAATTTATTTCGCCACCGCGTCCTCTCTTGACGTCGGCACCCTCACCAGCGACCCCTCAGACCCGGCCACGGGCTTCCTGTCGGCTAGCGTCGGCGAGACCTCCACGATTTCTGGCAAGCGCTCCCCTGCGTTCGTCGCCAAGACTGAGGAGGCAATGAACGAGTACTTCATGGATCAATGGGACGAGGGCCTCAAGACCCTGGGTGGCGTCAGTTACACCCAGGCCTCGACCACCGCCCTCGAGGTCAAGTTCTTCACCAACGACACGTCCGACGGCAGCCTTGTCGCCGGCCCCCCCGCCTCGCCCCTCCTGCCCCCGCTCCTCGACCTCATCGGCAACCAGTGGGCCAAGAACGTGTTCCCCGCCACGGCCTACATCGCCCACTCGATCCGGGATTTCCCCCGCAACACGATCGAGGCGTCGATCGACATCATCGCCGCGTCCCAGATGGAGCCCATCGGCCTGGCCCTGCACGTCGTCATCCCGTTCGTCATCACGACCATCGCCGCCGACCGCGCCCTCGGCATGCGTCAGTTGATGGCCATGATGGGTCTCCGCAGGTCGGTGTACTGGATCGTCAACTTCTGCTTCAGTTGGGGCCTTTCCATGATCTGCTGCCTCTCGCTCCACATCGCAGGCTTCGTGTTCCAGCTCCGCATAATCACCGAGAACTCCGCAGTCCCCCTGATGACGGTGTGGATCACGTGGTCCGTCTCCATCGCCGCCCAGACCATCCTCATCGCGCCGCTCATCCCCAACGTCATGCTGGCCACCGTCGTCGGCTGGATCTACATCTTCTCCCTCAACGAGACGGCCATCATGGTCGCCTTCATCACCTCCAACACCAACATGATCAACCCCCTCGTCGTGGTGCCGTCCATCGCTGTCCACCACGTCCTCGACATCCTCTCGCGCGGGTCCACCATCGGGAAGCCGGGCATCGGGTGGAATGCCGGCGTGTCCTTCTATCTCCATTGTGCCTGGCTCGTCGTGTCGGCTGTCCCCATGATCGGCGTGGGCTATCTCCTCGATGCCAAGTGGGACGCCTTCCTGTCCTGGAGCAGGTACATGATAGCATCGGCCGTCCACAAGCCCATGAAGCTCTTCACCCGCCCCGACCCATCACAGGAGGCCGTCGGGGCGGCATCCCGCGTCGGCAGCATCATCCTCGCCCTCCAGCTCCGGTTCCGGGGTCGGGCTATGGCTGAGGCCGCCGAGGCCGCCCGCCGCGTCGAGGCCCAGGGTGTGAAGGACGGCGGGGTCACCCCCACGGCCGGCCGCACCTTCCCGCCCCATCCATCGGTCGCCGCCCAGATCGCCATGGCCGAACGTGACGGGGCAGACGACATGGACGCGGTCGCCATCCACCACCTCCACAAGACGTTCCGCCTCCCCAGCGGGGGGTCCCTGCACGCCGTCAAGGACCTGTCGTTCACCATACCAAGAGGGACGTGCCTCGCCGTGCTGGGGCCTAACGGTGCAGGCAAGTGCCTGGGGCTCGACACCCCCGTCCTCATGCACGATGAGTCCTTCCGCCCCGTCCAGGACGTGAAGGCCGGCGAGCGCGTCATGGGCGACGATGGCACACCCCGCACGGTCACATCAACCACGGTGGGCACCGACGAGATGGCCCGGGTCACGCTCGACAAGGGCGCCGTCTTCACCTGCAACATGCCCCACGTCCTGTCCCTCAAGATGGCCGCCCCCATCACGAGTGACAAGCGCGCCGTGACCCACCACACCATCGAGCGCGACGCAGAGGGCCTCGTGGTCAAGATCACGCCCGTTGCCACGACCCACCCCACCGAGGAGGCGGCCCAGGCCTTCATCGACGAGCTCCTGGCCTCCCAGTCCCACCAGGGCGCCGAGGTGGTCCACCCCGACACGACGATCGACATCTCCGTCCGTGACCTCCTGGCTGAGCAGCACGCGGGCGTCCGGCCCCAGCTGATGGCCTACCACCCCGACGGCCGCACCGAGTCCATGACGATCGACCGCATCGGCGAGGGCGAGTACTTTGGTTTCACCCTCGACGGCAACCGCCGCTTCATCATCACTGAGAACAGGATTGTTACCCACAACACCATGCTTGCCAAGGCGGTGGCCCATCACACAAAGGCGGCCTTTATTCGTGTGAACGGCAGCGAGTTCATTCAGAAGTACCTCGGGGACGGCCCTCGCATGGTGCGGGACGTCTTCCGCCTCGCCCGTGAATCATCGCCCTCCATCGTCTTCGTCGACGAAATTGATTCCATCGCCACCAAGCGTTTCGACGCTAACACGGGCGGTGACCGCGAGGTACAGCGCGTGCTCCTCGAGCTACTCAACCAAATGGATGGCTTTGACCAAACGACCAACGTTAAGGTCATCATGGCAACCAACAGACCCGACACGCTTGACCCCGCCCTCACGCGTCCGGGCCGGCTCGACAGGAAGATCGAGTGCCCTCTGCCCGACAGACGGCAGAAGCGACTCGTGTTCCAGGTGTGTACGTCCAAGATGACGCTCGAGCCTGATGTGGACCTTGAGGATCTCGTGGTGCGGCCAGACAAGCTCAGCGGCGCCGATATCCACTCAGTGTGTCTTGAAGCGGGCATGCGGGCCGTTCGCGCCAAGAGAATGTGTGTCTCGATGAAGGACTTTGACGACGCGTACAAGGAGGTTCTCCGCAAGGAAACTGAGGCTGATAGGTTTAAGTTCTACCAATAAGCATGATAAAGGAGTAAATCACACAATCACGGGGCTATGGCTGTCGCACGGTGTTGATGAGGGTGGTGGCGGGGCGGCCGCTTTGCCAACGCAGAAAGCATGTCTGCACCCAGTAAAGCGGCATTCATCAGTGGTGGAAAGAGAAAGATAGCCTGGGGTGAAGATGGCATGCCTGTGGATGGGGCTTCGTTTCTCAAATTCGTCCAGCAGCAAGGCAAAGAGATAGAGATGAAAGAAGGAGCCATACCGGAGCCGATGGTGGTGAAGGACACCAATGAGGAACCAACAGTCTTCTCAGAGGCCGTACCCATCCCGTGCACGGCGCATGTACCCTCTGCTGCCTTCAGGAGCAACCTCTTGAACCACTTTGTTTCGATTACAGAAACGCTTTCTGCTGTCCCCGCTGAACCCATTCCCCTTATCACACACCGGAAACGCGCCCACTGGCGTGCGATGGCCGGCCTCACTGCCGCCAAACCTGTCCCGCCAACCCCTCAGCTCCTCTCTGGCGTTCGCCACACCATTCTCGTTGCCGGCCTCAGCCACATCACCGAGGCGCTTGAGGAGCACGCAAAGGCCGCTAATTCCCCGGCACGTGTGACGCTGGACTGGGTGTTCGCCCTTCTGACGCTCCTGTCGACGCCGCTTGATGTAGACGGTCAGGCCACCCTCCACAGAGCAATGAGAGTCGTCGCATGGATGCAGGCGAAACACACCGGAGATGCTGAGACGTTGGCGCTTATGACGGCGATCCTGGTCGTTATTGCCGATGTCTACGGCCAGAAGGACGAGCACCTGTTCCGCCAAAAGTGATTACCATCGTTCTCATCATTTGTTTTCGCCCAATCTCGATAGACATGTGCGCGTGGCACTACCGATAGATACTTAACACTTGCTGAGTTCGGTGTGCTGGCTTTCGGCAAGTTCTTCTCCTCAAAATATAAAAGGTTTTTTGAACTTCAAACCGATGAATCCTCGACTCAAGTCGGCTCCTGTGCCCAAGTTCCACTTCAAAAGCGACAAACTATTCTCTGCAACCCCCAGGAGCTCGATATATGCCACTCCGCGACGAACCCTGCCGTCAATCAAGGCAGGTTCCCCTTTTACGGCCGCACCTATCACCGAATTAACCCACCAGACGCTCGCCAGTGTCCTAGCCACCGCTGCTGTCGATGGTCTTCTTCAGGCCTCTGACATCGGCCCTACCGCGCGTCCACCGACGCCTGTTGCAGGCTCGGCGCTCTCACTGCTCGCTGGTATGTACTCTTGCCTTGAGGGGGGTGTACAGGTCACCCAGGCCGATGCTGCGGGACGTGTGGTTCGTGCCCTCGCCTCTGTGCCAATGTCTCGCGTGTGGGCCCTCGATGTAGCTGGTGTCGACGATGACGACACACTCGAGTCGCGTCTCGTGCACGATATGGCCCAGGAAGGCGGAACTGCGCCGTTCCCCTTGCTCCTAGACGACCTCGGTGACCGCCTCAAGTCCAGCAACATCCTCCGGGGTGACGCTCTCCTTGCTAGACTCGAGAAGGGCCTTTATGACGTTAACAGTGGAAAGAGCGGGAGAAGCGACAGACCAAACCACCCTGACAGATCGCTTGCAGTCATATCTAAGGTCTTGCGCGATCTAGCAACTTCCACAGCTCCAGCCAGTCGACACGTGGCAAGGGCACTCGAAGTCATCGCCGATAACACTGATACAGTGCACGCAAGATACATTACCGAACGCCAGGGAATGGAAAGATTACATCAAACCGAAGTGGAAGAACTGAAATCCGAGATTCAGTCATTGAAATCACAATTTGCAGCTTATAAGCAGACTGCGTTGAAGGAGAAGAAGGCCAATCTTCTTCTAATTGAAGAGATGAACTCGCTCGCTGCCGCCCAGGAGCAGCAGTTGATGTCCCTTCATGTCGTCGCCAAGGAAAACGATGTTATCCGCCGCACCGCGATGTTTGGCTCTGAAATGAAGGAGGCAGACAGCCAGGCCTTCGAGCTAGACATGCAGCGTGATCGGGTGCGGTCCCTCCAGGACGAGCTACTCAACTTGAGGCAGGCGCTGGGCAAGAAAGATGAAACGATTCAACATCGCGATAGACTCGTGGAAGGGCTCAGTGAGGACATCACGGAGCTGCGGAGGATGCTACTGCAGGTGTACGGCGTCGTGGCGGTCGGGATGGCTGCTCCTAATCCTGAAGAGAAAGACGACGAAGATACTGACTCTGACTCTGACTCGACTGATACATTCACCGAAGTCGAGTCGGTGGTCACCAAGGGTGTCTGGTGCTATGTCCCCACGGGTGGCAAGGACGGGCAGCCCCTCGAGGAGGTCGTGGCGGCCCTTAGTGAAGGTCGTTATGATATCCGCCAGCCCATTCCCTCTGATGTACCTGCCACGCCCCCCACACCTGCCGCAGCGCCTCTAGCACTGTCCAAGTCTCTGTTAGAGCAACGATACACGTGGGAGGTCGAACGGTTGAGTCTATTGGAGCAACTTCTCAAGCTTCGCGGCCAAGATGGGGGTCGTGGCCAGGTGGCTCATAGATTCGATGCCACGGCGGTCGATCCGACAGACCACGATGTACTCCGGCGTCAGTGGCTGATCGAGAAGGCTCTCTTACAGCGGGAGATCGCTGTGGCGCGTGACGGGCAGGTCGGTGATGGCGGCTTCAAGAAGCGTGTTTATCCCATCGTCAAGCATTGCGTCCCTACCCTGGTAGAGGTCGCCCCGCTGCCAACCCCGGACCGCCATAACGAGAAGCTCTGGCTCCACCGCCTCGTGCATGTCCTGTACGCCCACGCGTCCCTCAGGTTGACCGCACACCTCACTGCCGGCCAGTACGGGCTCTACGCGCCCCTCCCCTCCTTTACCAACCTCGTGTGGGAGTTCCTTGTGGGGAAGTACGATAACGAGGCGCCTGCACTCGTCGCTGCGGATATCGCTCAAGCATGCGACCATTTCCGGGCTGATGACCGCTGGGTCGAGCTTTTCGCCAAGTTCCTCGATGGCGAGAGGGACATCTCCGCCGTCTGTTTCTTCCTCCACGCCCTCCAGACCATCAACCAGTCCACCGTCGGCATGTCCTTCCCCCTCGCGCCAGAGACCTCCCAGCCAAAGTTCCTCGATGTCGTGCGGTGCAGCGCCGTCGTCAGGACAATCTTCCCCGATATATCGGCCGGACAGTACGCGCTCTTCATGCAGGCGGTGAATTCAGCCTCGTCCCAGGTACCTGACCACGAGATCTCATTCATTCTCCAGCGGGAGAGCCTCGGGGAGCGGAGACTGCTGCTGGCAGTGTTCTTGGAGATGTGCATACAACACCACCTACAAATGACCAAAACACGCACAGACGTCATCGAAAAGGCATTCAGCAAGGCTGATAGCGAACACACGGGCGTGCTCCTCTTCGAAGCCTTCAAGCACGTCGCGTCGACCACCGACCCCATTCTTCAAGTCCCCCAACTCCTCCCAGCTTTCGTGGACGCACTCGCCACCCAACATCGCGCGGTCCACGAAGGCACGGCCGATGACGGGGCGGGGGCGGGCGGGGTGACCCTTCGGTCAACCCTCACCGTCCTCCACCGCCTAGGGTCGCTTATACCTGACGTTAGGCGGGCTATGGTTGGGTTCGTGGCACTGCCTGACATACCCGAGCAGCGCGGAGCAGCCATCATAGATAACATATTAGCGGTTGCTCGGAAACACGTGTATCCCGCCGCTGACCGAATGTGCAAGGAACTCACCCAAGTCATGTCCGTTAACCGAGCCCGCGAGACCCTGCAGGCCACCAGTAGGTCACGTCCGGTAGTCAGGACGGGCGCCTTCGCCAACCTGCCCCACCTTCAACGGGCCATCGCCGAGGTGGCTTCCCGCGACTTCAATTGCTCGATTCTTGGCACCCGGCGCCAGAACGCGTATCTTGATGATTTCCCGTCGTTAGAAGCAGGATTAGTTGCCGCGGTACAAGCCTTGGAATGTGAACTTACCGCCCGATCGTCCGCGCTTCGGGCGATGACCATCGTACAGCGGCTCCTAACCCAGATGGACCGTCTGACGGGCGTCGTCCAGTCCGTGGCCGGCTCCATGCCGATCGAGACGCTTCCCGGCCTTGTTGAGGGCTCTGTGAGGGGTGTGACCGCCAATCTATCCGCCACCAGCCAGGCGATGGCCGCTCTGGCGCCTGGGGAGCACAGATCCCAGGCATCGAGGGCCGCCGCGTTGTCACGCAGCATCATGGTCGTCCAGGGCTACATCAGGTCGTTCCTGGCGCGGATTCGGGCGACTGACAATGAGTCGACGGAAGCGGCGGCGGTGCTGAGGAAGGCGAACAAAAGGAAGGAGGCGCAGCAACGGAGGATGCAGAGGCAGTTGACGATCGATGAGAACGTCGTCGGATGAGAGGGATGGGGGCGCATATCGATAAAATACTTATACTAGTAGTATTTCATGGTCTGACATTATAGATTTGATGGAAGGTAAGACAATAACTTGGCCGTGTGCTTGCCGTGCAGGATGACTGGGGTGAGGGTGACATGGACGTTTGTAAAGGGCACTGCGAACCCTGTTACGAACCCTGTTGCGAATGTTGTTTGAATTTGTACGTTGGTCGATCACGCGATAAATATATTGCCCTGTATCATGGCAAAGAAAGGATTCAAAGGTAAGGTTAAGAGCTTCATGGATAAGGCCCATCAAAAGATGGCCGACGCAAGGAAGAGCACCACGCCTCACCCATATGGCCACGGTGCATACGAGTCCACCCTTGGGGGCCACCCCTGGGGATTACGGTGGAGCGAGGTGGCGCCAGGCCTGCACCCCCCCATTATGACCCCACCCCCCTTCGGTATGCAGTAAAGGTGTTGCGTTTCTTTGTGTATGGCAATGGGTGATGGCGATATCTATAAAACACTTTTCTTTGTTACCTTACTCTACCCTACCTCAGTCACTTATTTATCTTTCTAATGGCTTACAAAAGAGCGCAGATGACCAGGATGACGAGCACGGCCGCAGCCGCCAAGCTACGAGCCGAGTCGATGTATGCCATCACGAGCCAACCATCCACCACCTGATCGTCGCTCACACCGTACTCCATAACCATGCTGTCGCCGGTATACTTATACTGAAGATCGAGGTTCTGCGGGTTGAATGAGTGAATAGCGACCGTGGAGTCCTTCTCCCAAGTCTTCCCGCTGAGCGAGTACTTGTTGACCGTGTACCTGCCGTGGGTAAGATCCTGGATGTCATACCGGCCAGCACCGATATGTTTTGCCGAGATTGACATTGGCTCGCAAGGTAAATCGTATCCATCGGTGGCAGCACAAGGGAGATCTGGGATCTCTATCCAGTTTCCATTCTTGGGGTCAAACTTGAATAAAGAGACAGAGTCGTCATCCGCAGTCGCCGCAAGACCGGACCCGATTAATTTGTACGACGAAGGCACCAGATCGGGCGTATTGAGCACGATGTAGGAATTGGATCCCGTGTCCCAATAGAAGATGTACGTCTGTGGGTCATAGGACGGCCCATATGACACCCGCAGCAGCCCGGGCTCCCCATCCAGGGTCACGTTGGTCGCGGTGGTGTCCTCATCGCTGTGCAAAGTCTTTATCAAGGATAGGTCGTCCTTGGAGCGGAGCTGGACCTGGACACCGTTCCCATATTTCTCACATGTTATAAAGTCGGACTTGGGACTTGAAGCGAGGGCATCAGTGAAGAACACCGAGCCGGACAGGTCCTCGGTATCCTTCAGTGTCATATGATAGGACGGGCTGATGGAGTACAGCAGCGGATATTCATCGTTGAACACGAATATTTGCTTCTTGTCAGTGCTGAAATCTAATGTTGTGGATGGGCGACCAGGGAGCTGCACACTGCCGATGGGGGTGGTGCTCTTGCCGCTGTACAGGTAGATGTGGTTGTCCTTGTGGTCGATACGCTCAAATAGGATGCCCATGAGGTCAGGCTTTCCATACGGCGTGGGCATGGCCACATCCTGGATGTGGTAGCCCGTGCCCTTGGGGGAGGTGTAGTTGAGGACGTGAAGATTGCAAGTTGCACTCGCAGCAAATGCAAAAATGAGTATGACGCACAAACGCAACATTTAGTTGGAATTACCACAACCTAGCTTCAACAAATATATTGTGGTCGAGAATTATTGACGTCAACGAGTCCACGGGTTGGGGTGTACATTTATCCAGGCAGCACGCGGCAATTGGTGGCATACTGGCAAGGTTAAGCGTGTCGCCACAGACGCACGGTCATTCATTGTCATCAAGGCAAGGTCAGCCTTGTTGGATTCGCAAAGGGGGAAGTCGGGACGACGGGAAAGTCGCTAGGAACTGCGAACCTGAGGCCGCCTTTGCGTTTCACGTTGCATTTGTCTGCGGCGGTCACAATCAATCCGCAATCAATTCGGCGATCATGTCTCACAGATGTCGTTCACAATACTCATTGGGATTAGCATTGTTGCTATTGGTCTCGGACTACTGTATCTCCCTGATGTACTACTCCCTATTCTCAAGCGCTATCGCTTTAAGAACAAGACAGTCATCGTCACTGGGGGAGCAGCGGGCATTGGCCGGGAAATGAGCGAGATCTTGGTCAACAAAGGGTGCAATGTGATTAGCTGGGATCTGAATGAGCCAGAGGACCCTATTTCAGGCGTTGAATACCATCAATGTAACATTAATGACGATTCCAATCTCGAAACGCTCATTGACGCGTTCAATGCCCCCAGCATCGACATGATCATTCACAACGCCGGCATTGTTGCCGGCACAACGCTAGCTGACATGACGCGTCAGCAGGCATCCCGCACGATCCAGACTAACCTTGTTTCCCCTCTCGTCATTTCCTCCATGTTGCTGAAGAGGGGCGTGATGACCGAAGACAACGTCCACGTGTTCATCTCATCCGCGTCCGCCCTGTACCCGCCGTCCCGAACCATCGACTATGGCGCCAGTAAGGCAGGCATCCGCAACGCTGCCCACGCGCTCCGTAATGAGCTTCGTCTGCTGGACATCCCCGGATCGTCCATCGCCGTCATGCCGTTCTACATCTCCACGGGCCTATTTGAGGGCGCGTCATCCCGTGGCCTGCCAATCATGACCCCCGCGTACGTTGCCCGCACCATCATCCGCATTGTGGGGCGTCAGGCCGCTCTCCGCGGTGGAGAGTTCACCATTCCGTGGTACCTCATGTACCTCTGTGGCACCATGCCTTTCATTCCGACATGGATCAGCGAGCTCATCGCTGGCCTTCTCGGGATCAGAACGAGTATGAGTAACTTTACCGGAAGAAAGAAGGCCGAGTAGGGCCGAAGGTGGGGTAAATCCATTTGTGTGATGGTTGCTTCCAGCCAATCTGCACGACTGTATATGCCATGACGTTTTCCACGGGCTGATTGGAAATGGCTCCACCGGGATGGGCACTGGACGACGCCTTGTGGGACTGATAAACTGAGTGCCGAGGTCATCCGTCGGCTGGCGGTGGAGCCGATTATGAAGGACGCATGGTTTGATCCGAAGGACATAAACTGAACATAGTGCCCCTGGATTGAGATGACGTTTACCACCGGTTGCGGCCTCGAGGTCCACATTCAGTCCACGATAGTCGCGCTGAACAGACTTGAGGGCACGTCGCCAGG
>PPCM01001185.1_pt1 | contig 12980 bp, 10 predicted proteins | sample 1555541 | NCBI WGS metagenome assembly PPCM01 (sample SAMN05284479, study PRJNA326546) | Marine sediment metagenome, whole genome shotgun sequencing project. | isolation source: marine sediment | place: Germany: Wadden Sea | collected 2012-09-05 | reverse complement strand
CCCGCAGCCCCGAAATCCCGAAGTTGGGATACCAGGAGGAATCGAGCCAGCGATCCAGCCGCCCCGCCTTGGGCCATTGGTAAAGCCCGTGATCGCTCCTCCTCCCCTGCTGGACCCTGTTGTGGAACAGGGGGATGGGTGCCGTATGAACGATACCCATGGCGGTGAGGTTTCCAAGGAGCCGCCCGTTTCCGAGCAGGGCCTCCCTGAAAGGCTCCCATCCAAGACGCCTTTTTTCATCCCGCTCGTTGGGGTAGGCAAAATAATCGGGCGATGCAATAAAGGCCACAGCCACGGCGGAGGGGTGAATCTCCTTTTCAGGGGGAATGTTGACGGGAAGGCCTTTTAACGCAAGCAGGGGGCCGTTTTCCGATTCAAGGGGCCTGGGGATGTCGAAGCGCCGGTCGAACACCAGGGTGGGATCGGAAAGACGGTGCATCCACCGTATCTCCTTTCCGAGGGAAAGCCGGCAATCCCCTGTCCTGGCGAACTTGACCACGAGGATGCCGCCGTCCGCAAGGGGGGTGAGGAGACTCCTGCCGGCCCATTCGGACGCCCCTGCCTCGCGTATGCGATTATTCCCGGTGAGCTCGTCCCAGGAAACGGGCACGGGCGTGGGGGGATCGCCCCCAAGATCCGGAACAGGCCGGCGAATCCCCGTATCCAGGGAACCGATCGCCTCGCAAACGGCCCTGTGACGGTTCTCCGGGGCGTCTTTCAGCAGAGCCGTTAATTGATCCAGTATTTTTTCGGCGAACTCCCTGTCCGGTGCCCCGTCCATGACGGCTGCCGCAGCCCCGGCAGCTTCCCTGAACAGGAAGTATCCCATCTTCCGCTTTGCGTGGCGCCTGTTTTCCAGCACCTCCAGCAGCGGCAAAACCGTCTCGGGCCCTCCGGCACCTGGATGTTCCCTGAGGTATTCCCCCAGGGCCCCCACCGCCATATATGTTCCGCTGAAATCGCCGCCGGCATTTTTCAGTGTTTTTTCAAGGCTTTCCTTCAGAATCCGCTCCCCGGGCAGTGCCGCTTCCTTCCGTTGTTAAAGGGAATGCCCGTGCTCTCATATTATGGGGCAACACGGAGTGCATCAAGACTAAATAATTCGAACATAGCCGGGGCCGTGCCGTGCATCTCGAATGATCGGCATCGTCGCCCGTACCATGCTCACAGATCGGTTCCATGCCAATCAGGGGCGGGTCAACAATCATGCAATCGACCGAATGGTCCCACCTATTCGCCGATAATCTTCACGAGCACCCGCTTCTTCCTTCGACCGTCGAACTCACCGTAAAAGATCTGCTCCCAGGTGCCGAAGTCGAGTTTTCCGTCCGTTATCGCAACCACCACCTCACGCCCCATCACCTGGCGCTTCATGTGCGCGTCGGCATTGTCTTCCCCCACATTGTGACGGTAACCGGAAACGGGTTCATGGGGGGCGATCTTTTCAAGCCAAACCTCGTAATCGTGGTGAAGACCCCGTTCATCGTCGTTGATAAAAACGGATGCGGTAATGTGCATGGCGTTCACCAGCACCATCCCCTCCTTGATTCCGCTCTCCCTCAGGCAGTCTTCCACCTCGCCGGTGATGTTGATAAATCCCCTTCTTGATGGAACGTTGAACCATAATTCCCTGCGAAAACTCTTCATGGGCATCTCCTTAAAATTTTCCCGCCCGGCCGTGAACGATCCTACCGGCGGAATCAACCGTGTCCCAATTTGAAATCCAATCAATTTATAACCACCGTTGTCGCCGGCAGGGGTATACGCATTTATCCTGTCGCCTTAATACAGCCGGGTGTTCGGTATGTGGTCAAATCGGGGGAAAAATATCTCCAAACCGAGTCATCCTTGTTGCCCCGGCTTCGTTGCCCCCACGATGTCGTTGCCGACAGGAATTCCGATGCTTTACTGGACATGAAGCGACCCGGAAGGATGTCCCGGAACAAGCCCCGCCCTATTTCCGGTTCTTCCGTTTCTTGCGCTTGTTCTTTTCCCACGCCTCCTGGTCCCGGATCAGATCCTCCACCCCGGGTTCCTCTTTTCCAAGCGCGAGGGTATCGGCATACTCCCTCTTTGCAATCTTGATCACCTCGATCTCCCGGCTCAGAAACTCCTGAATCTCATTAAGGCGTTCCCTTTCCTCCCGGCTGCAAAAGGAGACCGCGGACCCCTTCCTGACCCCCCTTCCGGTTCTGCCCACGCGGTGCACATAGTTCTCCGCCTTTTCGGGAAGATCGTAATTCACCACATATCCCACATCCGGAATATCGATGCCCCTGGCGCTCACGTCCGTTGCGATGAGTATATTGAACTCCCCCGCCTTGAAACGCTTCATCACGTCGGTTCTCTTGTCCTGCTCCTTGTCTCCGTGGATTGCATGGGCCTCGATCCCGACCCGGGCCATGGCCTTGACCACCCTTTCGGCGCGAACCCTCGTTCTCACGAACACGATGATCCTTTTGTCCTCGTGCTCGTTGATAAAGCGTTCGAGAAAAAACCTTTTGTCGTCCATTTCCACGCTCATCACGTAGTGGGAGACATTCTTGGACACTGGGTTGTCCGGCGAGATCTGAATCCTGATGGCGGAGCTCTTCACCTGGGAAAAGGCCAGCTTCTTGATCTCCTTGTTGATGGTCGCGGAAAAAAACAGGGTCTGGTGCCTTCTGGTGAGCATCCGTTTCACGTACCGGATATCCTCGATAAACCCCAGGTCCAGCATGTGGTCGGCCTCATCCAGCACGAGGGTTTCGATGCGGCCAAGGTCGATGTGCTTCTGATTGATCAGGTCGAACATGCGCCCTGGGGTGGCAATGAGGATATCGATGCCGTCCTGGAGTTTCTTGATCTGGGAATCCTGCTCCACTCCCCCGAACAGGGCAAAGGACTTGACCTTGGTATGCCTTGCAAGGCTCGTGAACACCTCACCGATCTGCATGGCCAGTTCCCGGGTGGGCACCATGACGATGCACTTGATCCCCCTGGAGCGTTTGCTGGTTTTCTGCCGATGGATCCGGTCGATCAGGGGAATGGCGAATGCCGCCGTCTTGCCCGTGCCCGTCTGGGCGATGGCCAGTACGTCCTCCCCCTTCATGATGGAGGGGATGGATTTGAACTGGATATCCGTGGGCCTGAGAAATCCCAGCTGGGACAGGTTCTTTTTAATCGCCTCTGAAATGTAGTACTTTTCGAACTTCATGTTACCTCGATGATTATGTAAGAGGGCCCGCCGGCGGAACCCTGAAAATCCGACTTACCCGGCACCTTGGCCGGTACGGGGATTGGGTCCGGATATTTACCGGACCCGACTATAGTTTCGGTCAGATACTTTCGACAAAAAGTTTTTCTGCATAGAAAACGGATACATACAGTATGATATTGGTATCGGTTCAATTGACCGGCACTATACTGCGAACAACGCCCCGGCTGCGTCCCTCGAAAAAAATGCCTGCCCGGGGGGAGCGGGTTACAACATCCCCCCGAACCTGTGGATAAACGCGGAAAAAACGGCCAGGACCAGCACCAGCGCGGACACCGCCATGGAGACCATTGCCGTGAGTTTATGAAGATAGCTTTCCCGCCTTATTTCCCGGTAGCCCAAAAGAAAGCCGAGTCCCATGCCGGCGATCAAGCCGCCGCCGTGGGCCCAGTTGTCGATCCCCGGCACCACCAGGCCGAACAGAAAGATGGAGAGGGCCCACCCGCCGGTATGCTTGAAAACCGCCGTGCCGTAATCTCCCCCACGCTTTCTTCCGTAATGGAAAGCCGCGCCCACAAGGCCGCAGATGGATGCCGACGCGCCGATGGTAAGCTTGACGCCCGCAACATAGGAGAGGAGAAAACCGAAGGCGCCCGACAGGAGATAGATCGCCACCATCCGGTGAGTGCCGTATTCCCGGCAAACCAGGGGGGCGATCTGGCGAAGGGCCATCATGTTCAATCCGATATGGAGAATCCCTCCGTGGAGCCAGGATGCGGAAAACAGGGACCACCACCTTCCCAGGCTATCGATGGGATACCCCCCCGTGGCTCCGGTCAACAGCAGGCTCTCCGTCGAGGGAGAGAGAAATCGAAGGGGATTTCCACCCATGCCCGCGCCATTGGGGTTGAGAAACAGGGTGATCAGATAAAGAGCGATATTAAGCTGGATGATCCGCTTGACGATCAGGTCGCCGTCGTTCATTCCAACGGTCAATCGCTTTATGGGTGAACCGGGCCGCTTGAAGTTGCAGTGGGGGCATGCATCGGCATCGGCATTGACCAGCTTCCTGCATTCCGGGCATAAAACCGCCCCTCTTTTATTGTTTGCCATCGCTTTTCGCTTTATATTTCAGGCCGTAAAACCCTTGGCTGTAAACCTTGGGAGCCGTCACCCATAATTGATGGACTCGTAAAAGTCCGAAGTACAATGTGCTGTCGTTTCCTTCCCGTGAATTTTCCCAACCGACCACGAGAAAACGCCCAATCAAAAAAGGGGGTGTCCCTTTTTTTCCCTTGCATAACCGGCCGCCCCATTCAGTGAGATCCGTCCGCCCGGAGGGTGTTTGCCGCTTACCGCCGCATATTAATAGTATCTCCGTAACAGCGGTTTCAACCCGTCAAAGGCCCTCCCTATTGCACTAAGGCGGTTGAAAAACAAGAACATTCTTGGAATTATTTGAAATCGAGACGGACCGGACAATGATCCGAGCCCATGATCCCGTCCAGGATTTCCGCCCCGACCACCCGTTTTTCACTCCCGGGGTCCACGCAGAAATAATCGATACGCCAGCCGATATTCTTTTCCCTCGCATTATGGCGGTAACTCCACCAGGTATAGTTGTCCGGTTCGGGATCGAATTTCCTGAAGGTATCGACGAAGCCCTCGGATATAAACCGGTCCATCCACTCCCGCTCCTCCGGGGAATACCCGGGATTCTTCTGGTTGGACTTGGGGTTGGCAAGGTCGATGGCCTTATGGGCCACGTTGAAATCTCCGCAGAGGACCGTGGATTTTTTCCGGGACAGCTCCTTTGCAAAATCGAGCACCGCTCCGTTGAAATCCAGCTTGTACCCGATTCGCTTGAGGCCGTGCTGGGCATTGGGGAAATATGCGTTGATCAGATAGTAGTCGGAAAACTCCAGGGTGATGACACGGCCCTCGCTGTCGAACAGATCCTGTCCCAGGCCGTAAATCACCCGTTCGGGCTCTTTTTTGGTGTAAACGGCAACACCCGAATACCCCTTGCGCTCTGCACTGTGCCAGTAAGAGGCGTATCCGTCGATCTTCCGAAGATCGGCGGAGAGCTGGTCCGGCTGGGCCTTTGTCTCCTGCACCGCGAACACATCCGGGGAAAGGGATTTCACGATATCCACGAACCCCTTTTTTTCGACCGCGCGTATGCCGTTCACATTCCATGACACAAGGCTCACGGCCCCGCCCACAGGTTTTACATTGGGGGATTTCTTGATTTTCCTCGGGGTCACGCCGATCTTCGGGCAATCCTTTTCGATGACACAGCGGTCGCAATGGGGGGAAACCGGCCTGCAGGTTCCCTGGCCGAAGGCTACCAGTATGGAGTTGATCTCGATCCAATATTTCTCGGGCAGTTTTTTTCGAAGGGCCGTCTCCGTCTGCAAGGGGTTGGCGGTTTTCACGTATCCCCATATGTTCATGATCCGGTGAACATGGGTATCCACGCAGATAGCGGGCTTTCCAAAGGCCACGCTCACCACGAGGTTGGCTGTTTTACGCCCCACGCCGGGCAGCTTGACAAGGGAATCGATATCATCGGGCACCTTTCCGCCGAAGGCGTCCAGTGCCTCGGGGAGCTTTGCCAGGTACCCGGCCTTGTTCTTGTAAAACCCCACGGGATAGATCAGCTTTTGGATCGCGGCCTCGCTCAATCGCCCAAGGGCCTCCCTGTCCGGCGCCTTTTTAAAGAGGCGCTCCGAAGCCTTTGCGGTGGTTTCATCCTTGGTGCGGGCCGAAAGTATGGTCGCCACCAGGACCTTGAAGGGGTCCCTTGTCTGAACGGCGATAAGGTCCACCACCGGTACCTGATAAGTTGCCGTCTCCTCTTTCAGGACCGGAATAAATTTCAAAATGTCGACCATCTTTCCTCCACCTGTTTTCCCGTTTCATTCGCGATTGTTATACAGGGCCGTTAAGCCCTGGGGGAATATTTACCACAGGGACCGCCCGGTATGGAAGACCGTTTTACGACACACCCCTTTACAGGTTGTTATTAAGGGGATTATTGATGGGCCAGAAGTGATTGATTTCATACGAGATATAAAGAAACCACATAAGAAACACTCTATTAGAGAGGATAAACGAAAACTGAAGGAAAGAGTAAGAGGTTGAAAATATAACGAAAAATACAATCAGGATTTTTTTTCGGCCATGGAAAACAGACACTATCAAGGACTTCATGGATACAAGTTCACTTTTCTTGAAGCTTAATATGTAATTATGGGCGAGTTTGAAAAGCATGGGCACTATGGTTTTCACCCATGCCGCGTGTCATATATACTGTCGCGGGGTAGCGCCCGTGAACTGCTTGAACTTGTTTGAAAAATGACTCTGATCGGTGAAGCCTGTTTCAAGGGCCGCCATGGATACGGGCATTCCCTTTTTAAGGAGTTGCTTTGCCGCCTCGATACGTCGAATGGTCCTGAAAACGTGGGGCGGAAGGCCTGTTTCCCGTTTAAAAACACGCAGGAAATGGTAACGGCTGAGTCCCACGGCCCCGGCAACGGCCTCGAGGGAGACCCTTTGGTCCAGGTCCTCGGAAAGAAACTCCCTTGCACGGCGCACCACGTTTCGCCCCCGGCCGGGGTTACCGGCGGGTTTGCCCACGCTGCCGTACATTTCAAGAATCCCGGTCAGGGTTTCAAAAAGGAGAGACTCCTTTTCAAGGCACCCTCCCTCCCCGGGGATCAACACCGTAAGATTCTCGATCATCCTTTTTAATACAGGATTCCGGTTCACCGGGGTTGTGAATTCGGGAAGCACCCCTTCCCTTCGACAAAGATCCGTTGCCGCATCCCGCATCAGGCGGATATCAACGTAGAGCATCCTGTATGTGGCGCGTTTTTCCCTTATCGGCACGCCGGAATGCACCTGTCCCGGGTTGATAAGGGCAATATCCCCCGGCGCGACAAATCCCCCGTCCTTATCGGTCCCCATCAGGTAACTCCCCCCCTCCTCCATGAGGCCGACGGCGTAAACGCCGTCGTGGGCATGCTTGGGGAAAACATGGGCACTGCCGACCACACGACAGCTTTCGACCCCCTGGAGTTTCCGGTCCCTCCAGTATGTAACATCCTCGATTCTTTTCATCTCCCCCCCCGTTTACACGCTCGCCCCGATTATCCCCGAGGTTCAGCAAGACTCCCCCCCCAATGATTCTTTACAACGCTCTGAAATATCCCATATGCATCGACAGGATTCAAGCACGAGCGATTTTAAAACAGCACCCCGGGATTCCATACGTTCATCAGGGTTCTATCTCGGATGCTCTTAAAACAACACCCCAATATATCCCGTACACTTTAGCAGGGTACGCCCCCGGATGATTGCAAAAAATTGCTGCCGCCATATTAAAAATACGTTTCTGAACGAAGCGACCCGGATTTCCCATAACCTTTTGCCCAGGGTACACTTCATGATCTGTTGCCGAATAAAACGTCGAATTGTCCCGGCCATCCCCTGCTCTCGATCACCCGGTATCCCATCCACGCCTCCAACAGCGGAATTGAATTTGAGCGAATTCGCGGCACCGTCCCCTCCACCTTCTCCCGGATCAGCGTGACCGGAATCTCCATGGATTATCAGTCCGAGCATGGATTATCAGGCCGAACATGAAATGCAATATCACAATTATTAATCCATAATTAAAACTATTAATTTCACTTCTGACCTACCGAAGGGTATTGTCTCTCCATGCCGTCACCGGCACGGGGAACCATCCCAAGCGGATCGCTTCGGCCGTGTCGATCTTACATAAACCGTCACAACACGAGGAAAAAAATATGCTGTCGCCTTTTATACAGGGTTTTGGAATGGGGGGTGGGTTGATCGTCGCCATTGGATCACAGAATGCATTCGTGCTCTCACAGGGGGTCAGGAAGAGCTACCCCGTCATGATTCCCCTGATCTGCATCATATGCGACGCGATCCTGATCTGCCTGGGGGTTGCCGGCACGGGTACACTCGTTGCGTCCAACACGTCCATCACCACCTGGGCAACATGGGGAGGGGCCGCTTTTCTCTTCTGGTACGGTTTCACCGCGTTCCGCTCGGCCGCCCGCGGGGGAAGGCTGGAATCGGACGGAAAAGCCGAGGAGACCCTTCGCTCGGCCGTTCTGGCCACGCTGGCCGTGACGCTGCTGAACCCTCACGTGTACATCGACACGGTGCTCCTCCTGGGGAGCGTGAGCAGCCGTTTCGGGGGAAACGGCCGCCTGCTCTTCGGCGCCGGCGCGGTGGCCGCGTCCTTTGTCTGGTTCACCTGTTTGAGCCTGGGGGGACGCATGCTCGCCCCCCTCTTTAAAAGGCCCGTTGCCTGGCGGATACTCGACTCCCTTGTCTGCGTCACCATGTGGTCCATCGCCGTTTCCCTGGTTCGTCAGGCAACGGCGGGGGTATAGCGCGGGCGCTCGAAGCGTTAGAGACCCAGATCCTCGTTGATGAGAATCACCGTGACCCTGTTTTTTGGAAAGGATTTCTCGCTGATCGTCCAGGTGTTGCAGATACGCTGGGGGCTGTCGCAGTCCATGCACCTGCCGCTCTTAACGCAGGGCGTCTTCATGTCCAGACGCATGGCATTGACCGGCCCGGCGTAATCCTTGATGCGGACCATGGCATCCTCGAGATCGGGAACGATCTTGTTGCGCCCCACCAGCACCACCACGTTTTTGGGACCGAAGGTCATGGCCGCCACGCGGTTTCCGATCATATCGAGGTTCACGAGTTGCCCCGCCTCGGTCACGGCGTTTGTTCCCGTAAAGAAAAGATCCACCAGCAGGGCTTGCCGCCGCCTTTCGATCTTTTCCTCCATGGAGATATCCTTGGCGGCGGCATCGATCACCTCGATCCCACCCCGGCCAAGCAGAGCGTCGTAGAGGCCGGTTGCGACAAACGTCATGGAGCCTCCCCAGGAAACGCTCTCCGGGGATATTTCCGGGATCAGTTTCTCCAGGACGATCTCCTTCGCATCCGCGGCATTTTCGGCAACAAAGGCCTGAAAGTTGTTTGATTCAAGGGTTTCCGCAAGCTCTCCGAGGCGCGTTTTCCAGTAATGATCGACGGGATTGTTCATGGTATTCTATTCTCCTTGGGAAAAAATATCGGCAGGCCCCGAAACGGGTTTAAATACCATCCGGGGGAACCGCCCATTTAGCTAAGGAATACAAATTCAATAACTTGAACAATATTTACTTTCAGGTCCGTTTCACCGGTAAGTGCCGATTACATGGAGCCCCGGGGTTGCCAACAATTATGTTCAAGTAATTTGGTTTGCGATCCTAATGTATATCGACAACACGGCACATCATCATAAAAAATCCGCATCGGCGCCCCCATGGGAGCCGATGCGGTTTATTCGAAACAGCTTGCGGTAAACGAAAACAACCACCTGAACCCGATTTCCTGCAGGTCCCGTTTCACTGCCCGGTGCCGGCCGCAAAGCGTCCCGGGCACAGGTCCACCGATGACGGCCCGGTAAAAAGCCGACGTTCCAAAATCCAACCAGACCGGTCGTTGTTTTAATTTGCCGCACCATGGGGTTGTCCAATGAATGACTTTGGGCTTATTACTAAGGGCACCGATTATGTTCTAGTAATATGATTCCGATCCCGGTTAATAGCCACGCTTGAAATCGATAAGGCAGTTCAGTTCCCGCCCCCCGACATAGTTCCGACAATTCTCCCTGAACAGGGCGATTATATCCTCCGGACGGCTCAATGCCGCCGTGTGAGCGGTGACGGTCAAGTTCGGGGTCGTCCAGAAGGGATGTTCCCCGGGCAGGGGTTCTTCCCGGAAAACGTCCAGGACCGCGCCGCCGATCATCCCCCCTTCAAGGGCGGCGACAAGGTCCCCGTCGTTGACGGCGTTTCCCCGCCCTCCGTTGATGAGAAGGGCATTCCGGTTCATGGCCCCGAGCACCCCGAGGTCGATGGCGTTGTCCATTTCCGAAACATGGGGAAGAAGGCAGACCAGGTAATCCAGTCCCGAGGCAAAGCGCGAAAGCGAATTGCCGTGGAAATACCTGTCGATATGGGGACAACTTGCGTCGCTCCTGGTGTAGCCCCTTGTGTTCATGCCGAAATACTTCGCGGTGGCCGCCACATGGCTCCCGATGGAGCCCACGCCCATGATGCCAACCAGCTTGCCCTTCAGGCTGCCGGGCACGGTGTCGTCCCATACCCCCTTTTTTGTCGCGGCGCGCCTTGCCGAGGCTTTTTGCTCATGCATCAACATGTAGCAGAAAACATATTCGGACATGAGGGGCCCGAAAACCCCCTTTACGCCGGTGAGCTGGTAATCCTTTCTCAGGTTTTCACCCATGAAGGGCGCGACCCCGGCCCAGGTGGATTGAACCCACCCAAGCCGCTTCATATATGGAAGGCGGGGAAGGGTCAGGTCCGGGTCCCCCAGGATGATATTGCAGTTCTCCCATCCCTCTTCCCCGTCTCCGGGGGAATCCGGCACCACGATTTTTCCCAGTTCGGGAAATTCCTCCCTCCGTATCAACTCCAGGTAGCGTTCCGCGTCCACGGAGAGAATCAGCAGCTCGTTTTCTACCTGTTTCATCCCTGATCCGCCTTCCCGTCTTTTCCGGTGACCCTGAACCAGGGATTGAGCAGGTTTTCCTTATTGTAGCGCAGGGGAAGATCCGTGCCGTCGTCAACAACCTTTCCGCCGGCAAACTCCACGATGGCTTGCCCCGCCGCCGTATCCCATTCCATGGTGGGGGCCAGCCGGGGGTAGACGTCCGCCGCGCCCTCGGCCACGAGGCAGAGTTTCAGTGAACTCCCGGAGGAGACAAACTCCACCGCCGCATGTTCCTTTCTCATCTTTTCAACGAAGGCATCCAGGTCGGGCGTGGAGTGGGAACGGCTGCCCACGATGGTATAGGCACTCCTTTTTATCCCCTGAACGGGAAGTTTCGCAGATAAAGCGATGATCCGCGAGAGGCAATCTTCCGGGGTTTCCTTTTCTCCAATGGAAAGATCAACACCCTCCTTTTCCACCAACTTGTAAGACCCCACGCCTTCGGCGGCAAAATAAAACACCTTTCCCACGGGTTGATAAATAACGCCGAGCACGGGTTTTCCTCCCCGAATCACGGCGATGTTCACCGTGAACTCCCCGTTTCGTTTGATGAACTCCTTTGTCCCGTCAAGGGGGTCGAGCAACCAGAAAAGCGGCCATTCCTTTCTCCGGTCATAGGGGATATCACGCCCCTCTTCGCTCAAAATCGGAAGATCGAAGGAGAGAAGATCCTTCACGATAATCTCGTGACTGCGTTTGTCGGCAAGGGTCAGGGGGGATTCGTCTTCCTTGTATTCCACCTCGAAACCGGTTTCATAGACCGAAAGAATCGCATCGCCCGCTTTTTTGGCCGCGACCAGCGCCGAGACCGTCAATTCCTTACTTATCGTTTCCATTATAGACAATTCCGTTTCGTATGAATTTCAATTATATGGTCAACCCGCAGCCCATGACGCAACCGATATCGCCAACCGGTTCCTTAACACATTTTCCTCGACAATGGTACGCCATCCTCGATTCCGAGGCCACCGATCAACCGCTCGCGAATGTGAATGCACCATGATCGTCCGGCGAGGAGCGCCTCGGAACTCTAATTTGGCCCGGAGGCCCCGGCATCGACTACCCCCTGGAATCGGTGCTTTGGTACCCAAGGCATGCTTTTAATCAGCTTTTTGGGTTACATGGTGCAATCATACAGCAGTACCGCCAGGTATTTTCATGTTACAACGGCCAACCGCTCGTCAAAGTGAATGCATTTTGATCGTCTGTTGGGCAGAGCCTCCGGGCTCCGATCCGGCCCGGAAGAACGGTTTTTCCACGACGGAATAAAAAGCGGGGGTATTCTTTATTCCGCCGCTTCACTTAGGCCGCCTTATTGTCCGGCCGAAAAGCGACTTGAGCTCCCTCTTGAGATATGCCCACAATAGCTTAGCATCTTCCATGCCGGTTGCCGACACCGCGTAAACGGTTTCGGCCGCGTAAAGCTCGTCCATGGAAGGTGATTCCCCGAATTTGACCCGCGCTTCGCCGACAATTCCCCCCCGGCTCCCCAGGTAAATGGTGCGCCAGTCCGCCGGAAGGGCCCAGATCTCACCGGGACGGCGGGGCGACAATCCCACAAGGGAAAGATCCCCCCTCAGCACATTGATCAGCCCCGGAAGGAATTCATATAGAAAATGATCACCGGGCCGCCCTTTCTCATTACCGTTCTCCGAGGGATCAAGGTAGAGGACCCCGTAACGCTTCCAGAGCCGCCTGTCCCGGCCCGCCGGAAGCCTCACCGCCTCCCTGCGCTGAAAGACGCTCCCCCTGCCCGGAAACCAGCGGCGGAGGGCCATGGACGAAAGAAGGGGGCAGAAGAGAACCAGCAGCAGGAATGCGGCGGTGCGTGAAAAGAGGCTTCTCAAAACCGCTCCCGCCTCCACACCGCCCAGATCGCCCAGGATAAAAGGATCGCTTACCGTTATCTCGGTTTGCAGTTCCAGGTTCACCAGGCAGTTGCCGTCCACCACGGCCCTTTTTACCGACACCCCCTCCCCAAGGCAAGTTCCGGCAAAGACAACGGCCTCCTCCACCATTGCCCCCTCACCGATGATTGAATTTTCCCCCACAACGGCAAAAGGCCCCAGCCGGGCGCCGGACTCGATCCTGCAATTGCCCCCCACATACACCGGCGGCAGCAGCATTGCCGAAGGGTGCAAGGCGGTGCTCATCCCCACCCCCC
>PPCM01001184.1_pt1 | contig 12987 bp, 7 predicted proteins | sample 1555541 | NCBI WGS metagenome assembly PPCM01 (sample SAMN05284479, study PRJNA326546) | Marine sediment metagenome, whole genome shotgun sequencing project. | isolation source: marine sediment | place: Germany: Wadden Sea | collected 2012-09-05 | reverse complement strand
TTCCTTCAACTCCCCTTCCCGGATATTCCTTCAGCTCCCCCTTTCGGACATATGGAGATTCAAAACAGCATATTATCCGCCTCCTTAGCTCCGCGTCCAAGCCTGTCCCCCTGAGAACCGTGAATACCGGAAGAGGAAGCCTTGTAAACCGGGCGGCTCCATGCACCCCAATATTACCTGTAACCCGGCTTCCCGGCATGCTATAGTGGCAGATACCGCAGGGAATCGATCATCCCTCGGAGAAGAGATAAAGGGGCGCGCGCGGTGAAATTCACAGGGGATCTGCATATCCATTCAAAATATTCCAGGGCCACGGCAAGGAATCTCGATTTCGAAAATCTGTTTATCTCGGCGCGGATAAAGGGTATCACCCTGATCAGCACGGGGGATTTCACCCATCCCGCATGGCTTTCGGAGATCAAGGAAAAGCTGGTGCCGGCCGAACAGGGGCTCTTCAAGCTCAGGGAAGAGATCCGGAGGGAATGCGAAAAGGAATTACCCGACTCGTGCCGGGGAACGGTCCGGTTTATTCTGGGCTCCGAGATCAGCAATATCTATAAACGCAAGGGGAAGACACGCAAGAACCACAATCTGGTCTTTTTTCCGGATATGGAATCGGTGGAGACCTTCAACAAACGCCTTGGGGCCTTGGGAAACCTGGGGTCAGACGGCAGGCCCATCCTCGGCCTCGATGCAAGGGACCTTCTGGAAATCCTGCTGGAAACCTCGGACGCGGGCTTCCTGATCCCGGCCCATATCTGGACGCCATGGTTCTCCCTGTTCGGTTCCAAATCCGGCTTCGATACCCTCGAAGACTGTTTCGGGGACCTTTCCTCCCATATATTCGCGCTGGAAACGGGCCTCTCGTCGGATCCCGCCATGAACTTCCGGGTATCGGCCCTGGACGGCCTCTCCCTGGTTTCCAACTCCGATGCCCATTCGCCCATGAACCTCGGGCGGGAGGCCAACCTGTTCGACACGGACCTCTCCTACGACGCCGTGCACTCCGCCCTCTCCTCCGGGGACCCTGATCGGTTTTGCGGGACTTTCGAATTCTATCCCCAGGAGGGGAAATACTACATGGACGGTCACAGAAATTGCAACCTGCGACTTTCCCCAAAAAAATCCATGGAATCGAACGGCATATGCCCCGTGTGCGGAAAACCGCTTACACTTGGGGTGCTCCACCGGGTGGAAGAGCTCGCGGATCGGCCCGAAGGGTCCGCCCCCGAAAGCCCCCGCCCCTTTTACAACATCATCCCCCTTGGGGAAATACTCTCCGAGATAACCGGCGTGGGCCCCCGCACCAAGACGGTGGCAAAGCGTTACAACCATGCCGTAGAAAACCTGGGCTCCGAGTTTTCCATCCTGCACACCCTTCCCGCCGATCGTATCCGGGAAGTGGATTCCCTGCTGGGCGAAGCCGTCCAGCGAATGCGAAACAACAGGGTGAATACCTTCCCGGGCTACGACGGCACTTACGGCAAGGTGACCGTATTCAAGCCGGGTGAGATCAACAGCAAAACAAGGGCAAAAGGCCGGCTTCACCAAGCCGGTGGAAATTATAAGGGAATACGGAAATAAAGGGATAAGGACCACAGGGTTCCCTGTTTTCGAGTTGCGGGCAACGGCGGAACGGCTTTCGGCCGATCACATGATAAAAACCATCACGGGGCTCCGGTTTCCCAGTCGGTCCCGGATCGCTGTTTCAACCACATCGAGCTCTCAGTCAAGTCCAGTCCGGGCAAAGGCTATTACCGCCTCTTTATCGATATTTGCTGCCGCTTTGCCATACAGGGTATGACACAAGATCACCCGAAACCTTATTACCACTGGAATCACCGGTATTAGATCACCATATTCCTTCCCGCGCGCCTGCTGGAAAACAGGGGGAAAAATGCCCGGATTAAAAAAAAATATCTTTATTGTGTCCTCGGTTTGTGAGATGAGATACATCGAAAATCCGGCTCAGGACCGCTGTTCGCGGCCGTCAGGGGACAGCAGCCCCCTTGATTTAGCTGTTTTTGCGCTTTTTAAACCTTTAAGAGTAAAATCCGGAGATTATCATGCAAGAAATCAACGAAACCGATTTTCTCAACGAGCTTCTGTACTGCATCAGTGAGGCGGATGTCATCAAGGCCCAGGCCCTGCTCCAGTTCTTTCCGCAGGTCAGTGCCCCGTTTCAGAGCCGGATTCTCTACGAGATCAGCATTGTCCCCACCGACCTTGCAGGACGTCTCCTCTCCTTTATCGCAAGCCTGGAAATTCATGAGGAGATGGTAAGGGAAAAACTCTATGAGGTTATCCTGGACAAGGCATACCAGGATTCGGGCCTTATCGCCGCGCTTATCAACGAAGGGCGTTCAGAGAACCGACGAATCGTCGTTAAGGTGGTGGGGGATATGAGATTCAGGCCTGCCTGCCCCGAGCTCATCCGTATCCTTAAAACCAGCACCGACGTCATGCTGCTCAAGGACTGCATCAAGGTCCTGTCCAAGATCGGCGACGACACCTGCGTTCCGGTAATCGCCGATTTTATTTTTTACGACGACCCGGAACTGAAAACCATGGCCGTGTTCGCCATGGGAGAGCTTCGCTCGGCGGCCTCTCTGGAGGCCTTGAGAAAGGTGAGCAAGACAAAGAAGGTCGACCGCATGGTGCTCAACACCATCGCCGCATATATCGACGCCATTGAAACCCATCTTGCCACGGAAAAGAAAGTAGCCGTCAGGCCACCCGCAAGGCCTGCGGCGGCTCAGACTCCGGCTGCACAGCCCCAGCCAACTCAGGCCCCGGCAACGCAAGCTCCGCCGACCCAGGCCCCGGCAACACAGGCACCGCCGACTCAAGCCCCGGCGACTCAGGCTCCGGCAACGCAAGCTCCGGCGACTCAAGCCCCAGCAACTCAGGCTCCGGCAACGCAAGCTCCGGCGACTCAAGCCCCAGCAACTCCGGCTCCGGCGACTCAGGCCCCAACACCGGAACCGCCCTCGGCCCAAGCCGATGAACCGGTCTCCCCCCATGATATCTCAGGGGAGACGCTCATTGAGGAAGACGCCCTCACCACGTCCGAAAGGCTGAGCCGGATGCTGGTATCGAACGACTTCGAAAAGCGCCATGCCGCCATGGAACAACTGGCATCCCTTGGAACCGAACACATTGATGAACTTGCCGAATACCTGGAAGGCCAGGATGCCGATCTTCAGGTCAACACCCTCAAAATACTGGATCATATCGGCGGTGAAGCGGTCGTCAACATCATCCGTAAATATCTCTACCGGGAAACGGACAACCCCCTGCTCCGGTTCGCGGTATACGATACCATCGAGCATTTCCCATCCCTGACCTCCGCCATCAAGATCATCGAGGGGATCGACGCCCCGGATGAGGTCGTGCGGATGGCATCGGCCGCCGCTATGAACAAACACCTTTCGGACCTCCATGTGGCGGGCCTCAAGACCCGTGTGGAAAGCGGGGGCGCAACCCCCAGGCGGATCATCGGCGCCATACTCGATTCCAAGTCCCACAAGATTTTCGACGCCCTCTCCACCTCGGACGCGTTTATCCAGTATGCCGCCGAGCATCTGAACCGCGAATCCCACCCCGAGGTGAAGAACTTCTATATGGAACGGCTGAAAAGCAGCGGAAAAACAGCCCTTGCAAGGACCATCGGGGACAAACCCGCCGAGGTGAAGCGAAAGAACAGGAAGGTCGTTTTTGTCGTTCATTATTCACGGGTGATCCTCGATTATCTGGAAAAGATCCTGTACAAGGCAGGGTATCACCCGGTGACGTTCAGATCCCCGGAAAAGGCGGTCTCCCGCCTCTCCAGCATTCGGCCCGATCTCTTGATAACGGCCGTGTTTCTCAACGGAATCGACGGCATCACCTTTTCCGATCATTTCCGGATGCTGTTTCAAAACGGGGAGGTTCCCGAGACGCTCTTCCTTTCCACCAACGAACTCACGGGGGTGAAAGTTCCGGACAAGGGTGTTTTTATCCAGCTTCCCGCAACCGGGCAGGACCTTGTCCAGGCCGTGGAAAAGGCGGCCGCCGGAAAGAAGGTATCCCTTGGCGCGCCCCTTTCCTATGCCAGGGTCAACGAGCTGCTCACCTCCGAATGGCTCTGCCTCAGGTCCGCCGCCATCAACCTCATGGCCAACCTGGGCGCGGATACCGCCCCCCTCCTGAGGATGAACTTCCAATCCGAGGACGGGCACCTGATCATGTCCAGCCTGAAGGTTGCGGAAAAGATCTGGGACACCTCCCTAACCCCGGAGATAACGGCCCTTGCGGGATCTCCCGACAACTCTCCGGGGGTTAGAATCCACGCTTTCGAGGCCCTGAGCCTTCTGGAAACGGAAAGGGCGGACTTCGAGCTTTCCGAGCTGCTGGATGAGGAGATCTACCCCGTGCGCCTTGCGGCCATCCGCCTTATGGACCGCTGGATGGACGACCCCTCGGCCCTGCTGCTAAAGGACCTGGTGGAGACCCCCGGGCCAAAATCCCACCGGATCGTCTCGGATATCATCGACTCCTTTGCCGTGAACGCCTTCAACCGGCTCATGCGAACCGACTCCTTCGCCCATCTGGCCATGTATCACCTTGCCAGGAACGTCCATGAAACCACACGGGATTTCTACCTGGACCTCCTCAGAAGCCAAGGGCTCAAATCCCTGGCAAGATCGATCCAGCAGGATGCGGTGAGCAGGGAGGAGCTGGACGAATATCCCCTCTTTATCATCACGGGCTCGAGAATCCGCCAGTCCATCATCACCACCCTGCTGAACGGACTCGGCGCGCCGCTGATTCCCTTTGAATCCTGGGACGAGGCAATGGAGATGTTCGAAATTTCCACCCCCCTGGGCATCGTCACCGACCTCACCCTGGACAGCACCACCTGCCTCTCCTACCTGAAACGAATCACCCGGGAGCAAGGCCCCGACAGAATTTTCGTTTCCGTGATTTCGGATCTGGAAGCGTTCAAGGGCGCCCCAAGGCTCCGGGATCCCCACCGGATCATCGAAAACACCTGCAACAGCTACGGCATCGACAGGGTCTTCTACCTGCCCGTGGATCTGCCCGAGCTGAAGAAAACCGTGCAGGAAAAGATCCGGGAAAAAACACAGCTTCCCGATTAATTCGACTGCGAAGGTGATAACGGACCCATCGAACCCCAAATTCCCAACGCCGCCGGGGGATGAAAAGCGACAAAACAGAAAACGGCCGAATCCAGAAATGGAATCGGCCGTTTTTTATCGTGATAAAAATCAGGAACGGCATTAAATCATCGCCGTTCCCGGTAATAATCGACGGACACTCCGCTCCGAGCGGAGCCTCCGTCAGAAAAGAAGGGTCTGAATGGCAAGGGCACATTCCACCTTCTTGTCATCCGGTCCCTCGAACTTGATCACCTGTTTGTCCAGGTCCACTTCCACCAGTTTGCAGCCGTGTCTGTGGGTGACCAGCGCCAGCATGTTTAGAAAAATGGTGTCTTTGTTGTCGATCATGGTCTCGGTCCTTATCGCTTTTCCCCCCACACGGCATATACCGGATCGGAGTGCGGGAAGGCATGATAGTATTTATCCCCCCTTGGACGCGGGAGACCCCTCATGGACCAGGTCCGGATCTTGCGAAACCCGCCGGAACGGAAAAAATACTCGCTCACGAGCCCCATCCGTTCGAATTCATGGAGTTCCTTCCAGATCCCGATGGCCTTTGGCGGGAACCAGCGGTTTGAAAAGGTCACGATGAAAATTCCCCCGGGCCTCAGGACACGTTCCACCTCCCTGAAGACCGCCAGGGGATCGGTGAGGTATTCCACCGACACGCTGCAGATCACCGCGTCAAACCAACCCGATATTAACGGGAGTGCGGGTTCCCTGTTCAGGTCATGCACCTTAACGTCTGTCAGCCGGCGATTCCTGTCAAGTTCGTCGCGGTTCATCCCCAGGCCCACCACCTCCTTCAGCCTCCACTTTTCGGGGATATGGGAATAGGGCCCGGCCATGAGATCCAGCACCGCCATGCCGTCTGAAAGATGCCGGTCGTAAATCCCCTCCACCACCTCCAGGGCGGTCCGGTCGAGGTGCTGGGCAAACCTGGCTTTTTTGTAAAACAGCCGGTCATCCGATTCGTCCTCCCTGGTAAAGGGTGTTCCGGACAGGTAATCCGTGGGCCTTCCCCGCCACCTGGCCTGCATCCCCGGCCCACCTGCAACGGCTGCCGGCCAGTCCGTGCTGGTGCCGCCCCGCTCCTCCCCCTTCTCCTCGACCTTGCCCACAACGGCGGACAGGATTAACTCCCTGCCTGCCAGGGGGTGGTTCAGGTCCACCTCCATGTAACCGTTTCCCGGTTCGGTGAGTCGAAAGGGCGCAATGTTGCCCGGAAAAATGCCGGGGACACCGTGAAGCACCCCCTTTGGGTAGAAGCGGCCCTCTCCGGGAACCACCTCACCCGTCAATCGCTCCCGGGGAGCGAACTGCCGTCTCGAAATGCGCATGGGCTCCGCCGGCACGCCCTGCTCCAGGAGCCGTGAGGCATCAAGGGTAACCGTCACCTGGTCCCCCACCTCTTTGCCCATCAACTCGCATCTCATGCTCGAAGGAAGAAGATCCCGCCACATGTTCACCCGACTCGCATGATAGCCTTCGGTATGGGATGCCCCCTCGCTTTTCCATTTCAGGTAAAAAACAATATCCACGCTCGCGTTCATATCGATTAATTTCACGGTGAACCTCCCCCGGTACCGTACCGTCACATGGTTTCCTTGAAACCCGCGGTACAACCGCAATTCATATTTCCAGGAAGAGTCGTCGAACAATCCGGGTTCCCTGTTTCCCACAACAGCCGACAAACACTCCGCAACCATTAAAACGGCAACTCGACACGCGAACTCACTGCGGAACCATATATCGACATATCCGTGACTTTTGCGGTTCCAAGATACGGAAGTTACGTTTCCCAATTGCCGGGTTAATAAATGCCGCCGCACAAAACACAATCTGTTTTGCGCCTCGGGCTTCTATTTAAGGATAGCTTGTATCTGAAATTGATCAATGGGGGTTTATTCAGGTCTATTTAATAGTAATAACCTATCACAATATTTCGCCACCAACGTAAGATGTTATTGGGGAATAAGGTTGCAGCCCCGGAATCATAGCCTCATTAAATCTCCATTCAGGGCATCGGAAGGAACGCTCCATTCAGACCGGTACCAGACTTTCGGCAATCGGCACCGACAAGCCGGAGGGCATTGCCGGTACCGAAATCATAACTTCGAAACACCTTTCTTGAGGGCACCGGAAGGCCACCCGCCCTGCTTCCGTCAGGCGTGGTTTCGAAGCTTCAGGGCAACCGGGTGGGGGTTGAGGTAGGTCTGGTTCTTCAGGTAGGGCTGGTCGTATTTCCGAACGTAGTGGCCGAGCAGGGTCACCGGAACCACCAGGGGAATCTCTCCCTTGCGGTAAGATTCAATATGTTCGAGGAGTTCCTGCTTCTCGTCGGAGGTGAGCTGCTTTTTGAAATAGCCCATGCCGTGCATGAGCACGTTGGTGTTCTTGGCCGGGGTGGTCTGGAGCCTGAGGGCCTCCATAAGCATCTCCTCGTAGCGCCGGAAAGCCGTTTCAACGGGAAGCTCACCCGCGCCGGCAACAAAGCTGCCCATGCTCCGGTAGATCTTCTGGTTGTGGGAGAGGATCAGCATCTTGTTCCGGGTATGGAAATCAACGAGGTTTCCCATGGTCCTGCCCTTTTCGAGGGTATCCCGCCAGCGTTTCATGGTGAAGATCTGCTCGATGTAATTCTCCCTTATTTTGGGATCGTGGAGCCTTCCCTCCTCCTCCACCGGCACAAGGGGAAAATGATCCATAAAGGCACGGGCGAACATCCCCACTCCGGTTTTCGAAGCCCCTCCCTTTTCACCGTACACCCTCACCCGCATCATGCCGCTGCTGGGGGACTTGCTCTTGAAGATAAATCCGCAGAGTTCTTCTTTTTCAAGGTCGCGAACCCTCTCTTCGGCCCAGCGCGTCATCCGGTCCGTATGATCGACGCACGTCTTGGAGGTGAGAAGCCTTGGCTTGTCGGGTTTTCCCACCAGCCTCAGGGTCTCCCGGGGGATGCCGAGGCCGCACTCCACCTCGGGGCACACGGGAACGAACTCGAGGTATTCCCCCAGCGTTCCGGTAATATAGCGATCGTGGGCATGGCCTCCGTCATAGCGAACATTATTGCCCAGCAGGCACGAGCTGACACCGATCTTGATGGGGTCGAGTTTTTCCATCCGCTTCATCTCCTGTTTGAATATCTCCATCGCCCGGGGCCCCACCACGGTGGGCTCTCCCGGGCATCGAAGGTTTATGCCGGCAATTGGCAACCGACACTTAAACCAACACTTAAAACGATAAATAACTCATTAAAACAAGTTGAGCACGACGCGCTTCAGGTTGCCTGTTCACCGGCACCGTTTATCTTCGGACAAACAATCACCGCATTCAGGGCTGAAACCCGAAACGCCGGCTCCGGAAGCCGTCATATAAGGGACATGAGATGGGCCCTGAGGTTTGTCGGGCTGTTTCTCAAGCCGAACTTGATCCGCAGGTTCTTTCTGTGAAAGTTGGCCGTGGCCTCGGAAATAATCAGGATCTCGGCGATCTCCTTGCTGGTCTTGCCGTCCTTGACCAGGGCCGCCACCTGCATCTCCTGGGGGGTGAGGAGAATGTTTGCGTTGGAAAGGCGCTGGAGAAGGGGGGAGATAATGTCCTGGAGGTGGGTATCCACGATCTCCACCAGGGTTTTCTCCCTTGGCTTCAGCGGGGCCTTCTTCAACTTCTCCACGTAGGGAAAAACAAGTTCCTTGACGTTGGAGAGCACCTTCTGCTCCAGTTCCAGCTTGTCGGCATCCCGCTGCTTCAGGAGAACCTTGAGGGCGATATTGACCTCTTCAAGACTCTGCTTCTGCTCCTCTATCCGTTCCCTGCTTTGACGAAGTTTTTCCTCCGCGAGCTTCAGCTCCGTGATCTCCTCGTGGGTCGCCACCACCCGCACCGGCCCCCTGCCCGTCATGGGGATCACCCGCAGGTAATACCAGTGCCGGCTGGTGGGGGAGTGGCAGGGGTAATCGTAGAGAAACTCCTCGAGGGTTCCGTCGATCACCCCCCGAATTCCCTCGGCAACCCTGGCCGCGTCGCCGTCGCCGTTGCTCTTTGAGCTGTTGCAGATTTCAAAGTAATTTTCACCAACGGAATCGTATCCCTCGGGCATGCCCCCACGTTCGGCAAACCGCTTCCAGGCCCTGTTGGTGACAAGAATGGTCCCCTCCTTGTCGAGCACTGCAATATGGGCCGAAAGTGAGTCAAAAACCGTTCCGGCGAGTTCATGGGAAAACAGCAGCGGCTCCACGGGCATCTTTTCCTTGATGCTGTTCATGTCGATTCTCCATTTGCATTTAAAATCAGGATATTTTTACCCCTTTGGTTCCAATGTTTCCCGTGGAAGAGGTACAGGGATCGGGTTTGGGCGGGGCAAAACGCCTGGGAATCCCCACCGTTTCCTTTCCCGCCACCCCGGCAATCCCCTTTAGCAGGGCCGTGAAAACCATGAGATGGGCGGGATAGAGGGCATGCCAGTAGAGCAGTCCAGCCAGCCCCCTGGGAAGAAAACGGGACACCAGGGACAGCTCCGTGAGGCCCTCGCCCTTTTCTTCCAGACGAATATCCAGCAGGGCCTCTCCCGGGGCCTTCATCTCGGCAAGCAGCAGCAGCCTTTTATCCGGCACCACCTCCAGGACCCGCCAGAAATCGAGCACGTCACCGGGCAGGAGTTCGGTGGGATGCCTACGGCCCCTTCGGAGGCCGCTGCCCCCGGCCGCCTCGTCCATTGCCCCCCTCATGCGCCACAGGAGGTTGGACCCGTACCAGCCGTTTTCACCGCCGATACGGCGCACGGTTTCCCACAGCTCTCGGGCCGTGGCCCGCACCGTCAGCCCGAGGCCGCTGTCCAGGGTGGTTCCCCCTGCCCAGTCGGCATCGCCGCACCTGGCCCATTCGGAAGGTTCCCCCTCCTCCCCGCAGTCCGCCGTTGCCCCTCCTTCCCGACTCCTGCCGCCCCTTTCGTGGGCCGTTGCCCCCCCAAGGGCCGTTGCAACACCCTGGGTCCTGTCGTCCCCCTCGAGGGCAGTTGCGGCGCTCCGAACCCTGTGGTCCCCCTCAAGGGCCGTTGCAACTGCGCTCCGGCAATCCATGAGTTCCTGGGGAATCAGCTCCCTGATACGGCTTTCGGTGCAAACCGTGGGGATGCTCAACCCCTCGGCAAGGGGTTGGGCAATGGATGCGGGCACCGGCGACACCAGGTGAATCCAGCGGGCGCTGAGTCCCGGGGTGAGTACCGGAACGGGAATCACCTTTCTTGGCCTGAGCCCCGCCACCTCGGCAAAGAGCCGGAACAGGTCCGCGTAGGTGAGCACATCGGGGCCGCCGATATCATAGGTTTCACCGGTTGTTTCCTCCCTTTCCAGGCAACCGGCGAGGTACCCAAGGACATTTCGAACGGCAATGGGCTGGGTGGGCATATGCACCCACCTGGGGGTGATCATAACCGGAAGCCGCTCCACAAGATAACGGAGAATTTCAAAGGACGCGCTCCCGGATCCGAGAATCATGGCGGCCCTGAGAGCGGTCACCGGAACCTTTCCCCGGGCAAGGATTTGGCCCACCTCGTGGCGGGACTTGAGATGCCTGCTGATCTTCCGACTCCCCGTCTCCCCCAGCCCCCCCAGATAGATGATCCGCTCGATGCCCACCTCCTCGGCGACAGACACCATATTGCGGGCTCCCAGACGGTCCGCCTGGGCATATTTACCCTTTTTCGCGATCATGGAGTGCACCAGGTAATAGGCGACCCCGCATCCCCCGGCCGCCTCTTTCAGGGAGGATTCCTTGAGCACGTCCCCCCGCACCAGTTCCACTCTCGGATGCCCGCCCCAAGGCCTTTGGGCCATCTTCTCCAGGGAGCGCCCCATGGCGCGTACCCTGTACCCCGATTCCAGAAGTGCGGGAACCAGGCGCCCACCAATATACCCGGTGGCCCCCGTCACAAGTACCGATTTTTTCGTCATCTATTCTCCCTTTTACAACGATCCGCTGTTGGAATGGTTTTCACCCCTCGATCAGTAGTTCCGTAACATTTCGGAATCGCGTCACCAGTTACCGGCACCCTGCCGCCATCCGCAACATCGCGGTTGTTGGCGCGATCACGAAATTCCCGAGACGGTGATGTTTTTCAACGTAGAGCCGGTACGCCCCGTCTCTTTCGAGACACCGGTTCAGCCGGGAAAAGCGGTCGACTTTGATCGTCATGATAATTCCTTTAATCGCGATTCCCCTGCCCATGTGGTCAAACCTTGAATCGACCGATGATGCCGTTGACCTTCGCGGCCATGTCCTTCAACTCCTCGGCATTCTCGGTGACCTTTTCGCTGTTCAGGGAGATCTCCGATACGGCCGTGCTCACCGAATCGATATCCCCCGCGATGCCCTGGAGGGCGCCCGAGCTTTCGGAAATACTCCGGTTCACCGCCTCGATGCCGTGGGAGGCCTGGGAGACATTGTTGGCGATCTCCTTCGTGGCGGAGGTTTGCTCCTCGATGGCGGCCGCGATGGTGGCGATGATGGTGTTGATCTCGTCGATAACGGCGGCAATGGCCTCGATCTCGGAGACGGACTCCCCGGTGGTGGTCTGCACCTCGTCGATCTTTTCCCGGATATCCGCAGTTGCCTCGGCGGTCTGGTTGGCAAGGGCCTTGATCTCTCCGGCCACCACCGCGAACCCCTTTCCGGCATCCCCCGCCCTTGCCGCCTCGATGGTGGCGTTCAGGGCAAGAAGGTTGGTCTGTTCCGAGATCTCCGTGATGGTCTCTGTTACCGCTCCGATGGACTTCGCGGAGGTTCCCAGCAGCGCCATCTTGTCCGACGCCCTCGAAGCCTGGGCCACCGCCCCCTCGGAGATGGCGCGCGCTTTTTCCGAGTTCAGCGCGATCTCGTTGATGGTGGCGGTCATCTCCTCTGTCGCCGCGGCCACCACATTGGTGTTGGAGGTGGTCTCCTCAACCGCGCCCGCCACGGAGAGCATGTTCTCGTTCATCTCGCCCGATGCGGCGGCAACGCCGTTTGCACGGGTGGAAGCATCCCCCGCGCCCTCCGCCAGACCCTTGGCGATCCCCAGAAGCCCCGCCGACGCCTTGTCCACAACCGACACATTTTCGGCAAGATCCCTGATGATCCCCTGGAGATTTCCCACGAAGGTGTTGAACCACGCGGCCAGATCCCCCAGTTCGTCGTTGGTGGTAAGCTCCAGTCGACGGGTCAGATCCCCCTCGCCTTCGGCAATGTCGCGTATCATATCGGTGGCGAAGACCACCGGGCGGGCCAGGGAATCGGACAGGAGAAAGGCGACGCCCCCGAACACCAGGGTGAGCACCAGACCGATGATCCCCATGATCCGGATCATGCCGTACACCTCCGCCATGATCTCCCCGTATTCGATCAGCCCCACCAGCTTCCACCCCAGGTTCGGAGAGGTCATCACCTTGGCGGCGAATTTCTTGCCCTCCAGGGTCACCGAATGATCCCCTGAAGCGGCCTTCCCGAGGGCCGCAAAAGCGGGAATCCCGCTCTCATCCATCTTCTTGAACAGAACATCCGGGTGCTCGGGATCGGCCAGTATCACACCGTCGTCCTGGATCAGCATCACGTACCCGGACGCTCCGATGCGAATCTCCTTGATAAAATCGGTCAAGCCCTTGAGGGATACGTCGAATCCCACAACCCCCACCGGCTCCCCGTTTCGCTCCACGGCCCGGGCGGAACTGAACACGGCATCGCCGGTGGTGGAGCGGTAGGCCCTGGTGACAACAGTTTCTCCTTTTTCGGCCGCCGCGGCCTTGTACCAGGGGCGCGTCCGGGGATCATACCCCTCGGGCAACTTGGT
>PPCM01001183.1_pt1 | contig 12993 bp, 14 predicted proteins | sample 1555541 | NCBI WGS metagenome assembly PPCM01 (sample SAMN05284479, study PRJNA326546) | Marine sediment metagenome, whole genome shotgun sequencing project. | isolation source: marine sediment | place: Germany: Wadden Sea | collected 2012-09-05 | reverse complement strand
AAAATCCAAAAATACCTTGAGCCTTGTGTAAAATTGCGATTAACTCACCGTCAACAGTTTCTAGAGAGTCAATATACTCTTCTAGAGCGTTGAAGTCTTCTTGTTTTAACACATACTTAGTCTTCTTAGCCATAATATCTCCCTTAATTATTTTCCAGTGTTTCCACTGATACTTTTTAAATTTTCATTTATATAATCTTCAATCCATAACTTAACATCTAAGTTTGTTAGCGGAACATCTCCTAAGATTTCCAACAACTCAGACTTGTCATAGTCAAAGGTGTTACCATTAATATTGTGTTTGTAAATTATATTACTATCTCCTAGTGATAAAAGATAAATTGTTTCTGCCATGTTTCCTAATGGACTTCGGTTAATGTGATCATACTCGAACATTACTGATAGTATAGTACCCACACCTTCCTCAGAATCAATCATTAAGTATCCGTTGCACTGCTCTGCATGCATTTCTAATAATGAGATACCTAACCCTACTCTACGAGTAGTTCTGGTTGTGAAAAATGGATTTCTAACGTTTTCTACCATTTCTCGTGTCATTCCATACCCATCATCTTTTACTGTAATAACGAGTTTATTATCATCTATTGCTTCATCAATGTAGATCCAAACATTTTTTGCATTAGCACGAACTGAATTTTGTACTATATCGTAAATATGTAATGATAATTCATTCATCTAACTCGTCTCACTTTTTTTAAGAATGCTTCTACGGTTTGCTCTTCCAATTCAATATAATTAGATCTTCTTGATAAACTCGTTACTGTATGCGAATCAGAGTTCTTATATATCGGTATTCCTTGCAGTAAAGGATACTGATACAATAGTGATTCCATGTCCACATATTTCGTTACTTCCATCCCATCAATAAAATCCATATCATCTCTAGTTAGTATATCTTTTAAACTATATGCATCCTTATCTACGTGAGCTAGAATTGTAACTCCATTATGTTTTCTTATTATTTGTAACATTTGATGTAAAGAACAATTTAAATCTCCTGCCAAAGAATAGGGATACTGTTCTACTTCTAAGTCAAACACATCCATAATAACTTGTTCTTCAGTTGGTGCAATATGATTTATATATTTTTCTAATTCTAAATCAAATGCCTTATAATCTTCTTCATTGAAGTAAGCAAGTAAATGCCCACCTTCTAGTTGTAGTTCCACCCCAGGTACTACAACAAAGTCATAACTCTCTGCGATATCAAAAATTGTAGGTAATTGTTTAAACGAGTTATGATCTGTAACTGCGACTATGTCTAATTCATTTAAATATGCCATATTCAGGATGTTATTTGGTGTAACTAGTTCATCAGCACAAGGGCTCAAAACACTATGAATATGAATGTCATAGGCAAACTTCATTACTCTAATCCCTTTTTGTATAAAGAGATTACAGTGTCTTTTGCGCTCAACGTAGTTTTAAATAATGTTATGTTCTCTAATTCAGCCTTTTTAATAAGTTCATCCGGTATTTGAACACCATCAACAAATATAATTGCTGGAAAGTTTAACAATGAAGCAACCGCTAATGTATTAATATTAGTTAACACGGTTATCAACACGGTTCCATCTATAGCTTTCCCTAGAACATGACTTAACAAATCACCAACAAACATTGTTGATATGTCAGTGTCTTCACCACTGTTGGATGTAACAGGTATAAACTCCTCACTCTTTATGTTTATAACTTTCATAAGTTAAATCCTATCTTAAGATGCGTTCCGTCAGGTGCACTCATCAACCCAAAATCATCTGCACAGGCCTTAATGTTTGGTAATCCCATTCCTGCACCAAAACCATTTCCTCTAGCAAAATCACTTGCGGTTGACCACCCTTCAGATAAAGCCATTGGAATATCCCTTATTCCAGGACCAATATCATCAAATTTCACTTCTAAATAGTCGTCAGCTATATGTACTGTTGCTTCTCCACCTTTGGAGTGAATCACAACATTAATTTCTGCTTCATAAACTGCGATTGAAACCTTGCGTATAATCGCAGGATCAATGCGCTTTTCCTTCAATATCCTTTTTACTTTGCTGGCAATAATACCTGCTTCGGACATGTCATTACTTTTTATCTGGTAATGGAGCAACATACCCTTCAACTCCTTGTAAATTTTGAGCAAACAATAACCCATTTGATTTATAAGTACTATAGCCAGTTCCAATAACCATAATTCCTGATTCTTCTGCCACTTCAATCATCTTTGAAGAAGGCTTCTTCCCTCTTACTAAGCAAATAATCTCAACATCTAACATCTCTGCTGTTCTTACAGATTGAATCGTAGCTAGTCCAGTAGTTAAAATGATATTTTCCTTTTCCACTGAGGCATCTCGAGTGATCATTAACACGTCACTCATTAAATCACAACTAAAAACATACTCTATTCTTTTATCTAGAGTAATATTGTTTGTGAAGGCTTCGGCCTCTAATAAATTCATTAGGTCTTCTAGTCTCATGTTGATACCCCCATTGTATTAAATTTATGTTAATTAAATAGTTAGAATCGATAATAAAATACACAAATATTTTAACGTTAACAATATCGTATTAAAACCCTTTTTTTACAAGAGTTTTGTGAAACCCTTTTTATACATTCATAATGACAAACAATTCGGACACGAACTATATTTTTTCATCCATTTTTTCGCATCAATAAGCGAAAAAATCAGTGTCTACTATACTGCACAAAAAATGCAGTATATTTAGCGCTAAAATGAGCTATTTTCATTATTTTCACTGGGTGTAACAATTGTTACAAACACCAATCAAATGGAACAAAAAAAAGCTATATTATAGCTTTTTCATCTTTGCATCTTTGTTAATAGCTACCACTTCAATTTCCACCTTTGCATCCAATGGCAAATTTGCAACTTCAAAAGCGCTTCTAGCTGGATATGGAGCCTCGAAAAATGTAGCATAGACTTCGTTCATTAAGCTGAACTCTGTAATATCATCTAAGTAAACAGTCGTTTTTACAACATCGCTTAATTGTAATCCTGCTTTTTCTAAAACTGCCTTAACATTTTCTAGTGAAACCTTAGTCTGTTCTTGAATACTCTCAGGCATTTCTTTAGTAATAGGGTCTAGAGGTAATTGTCCCGAAGTATAAACAAACTCTCCTACTTGAATCCCTTGTGAGTATGGTCCTATTGCACCAGGCGCGTTCTCTGTAACAATTGGTTTTTTCATAAAAATACCTCCCTTTTCTACAAATAATTATACCATAGCGCCACATTTTTATCTCATTATTATCGGAACGAGTAATTTTTGTAAAAAAAAGAGCAAAAAAAATTATTTTTATATAAAGATTTTAAAGGGTTTTTGTTATAATAAAGAGTAAAAGATTTTATGTTGAGAGGATGAGAGAATGAATATTCGTTTAGAAGGATTATCAAAAATATTCGAAGCAAAAGATGGTGGTCAGACGATAGCTGTTAACAAGCTTAACTTAGACATTCCATCTGGAAAACTTATTGGTTTATTAGGCCCATCTGGCTGTGGTAAATCAACAACACTATTCATGATAGCTGGCCTTCATGAACCTAGTGAAGGTAGAATCTTCTTTGGTGAAGAAGATGTTACAGAATTACCGCCAGAAAAAAGAGGGATTGGTTTAGTGTTTCAAAACTATGCCTTATATCCACATATGACTGTTCGTCAAAACATCGCTTTCCCACTTACAAATTCAAAAAGTTTTAAGGCTCAATTTAAACCTGATCCAAAAAAAGTTGCTGAATTAAAGGAAGCTGGTAAAGAGGATGAGTTGAAAGTATATCAAGAGCAATTCAAAAATGCTAGAAAGCAATATAAAGAAGAAATTGAACGTATTGTTGTTGAAACAGCTGAAATTGTTGATATCGAAGAGTTACTAGAAAGAAAGCCTGCTCAATTATCAGGTGGACAACAACAAAGGGTAGCAATCGCCAGAGCTCTAGCGAAAAGCCCTAAGGTTCTTCTTTTGGATGAACCACTATCAAATCTTGATGCGAGACTTCGTTTACAGACTCGTGAAGAGATTAAGAGAATTCAAAGAAAAACAGGAATCACTACAGTATTCGTAACGCATGACCAAGAGGAAGCGATGAGTATTAGTGATGAAATCGTAGTTATGAAAGATGGATTATTACAACAAATCGATCACCCTCAAGCTATGTACTTAGAACCAATAAATGAATTCGTTGCGAAGTTCTTAGGGAACCCGCCAATCAATACATTTGATGCAAAAATCAAAAACGGTTCTATTATATTAAATAAGAAAGAAATTGTTAAGGTTAAAGAATCGGACCAAACTGTTACTTTAGCTGTTAGACCTGAGGCGTTTAAAGTAGTAGATAAGGATGGTATTGAAGTTATTCTAACGAAAGTTGAACATATCGGTAGAGATAAATTAGTAGGATTTGAATTAAACGGTAAAGCTATCAACGCCTTAGTTGATGCCAACATCGAACACGAAGTGGGAGATACTTTACGATTAGAAATCTTACCAAGAGGTTCTTACATCTTTAATTCCGAAGGTGAAAGGATTTATATTAAATAATGGTTGGAAAAACTAAGAGACAAAGATACACTCAGGCACTATTGTATCTAGCTCCTGCATTATTCATTATATTCACGTTCGTAATTTACCCGTTGGGACGTTCTGTTTGGATGAGTTTCTATACTGATTATAATATCTTCAAAGGTACTGGTAGTGGTTTTGGTTTTCAAAACTACATAGAAGTACTTGATGACGCTAACTTTTGGTTGGCTTTAAAAAATACATTTTGGTACACAATATGGGTAGTGCCTATTTCTATCGCAATCGCATTATTCATAGCTGTATTATTAAATAACAAAATGAAAGGTATGAAAATTTTCGAAACACTGTACTTCTTACCTTATATTACAAACGTAATCGCAATTGGTTTAGCATTTAGATTTATATTCCATTCTCAATACGGGATATTAAATATTATTATGCAATCATTCGGGGCGGATCCAATCCAGTGGTTGAACGACCCGAAATATTCATTAGCTGCATTAATCATCTTTGGTATATGGGGTGGTTTAGCATTTAAAATTGTTGTATTCCTAGCAGCATTACAAGGTATCGACAAACAATATTATCAAGCTGCAAAAATAGATGGCGCATCAAAATGGAGAACATTTTGGAAAATTACCATGCCAATGTTATCACCTATGGTTGCCTATATCACAGTAATCTCATTAATTGGTTCATTTAAAGTTTACGTTGAGGTTGTTGGATTATACGGAGCAAGACCTGGACCTGGTAACTCGGCTATGACGATCGTGTACTACATTTATGATCGATTCTATGGTGCGAATGATCACGTAATTGCTGCTACAGCTTCTGTACTAATGTTAATCATTATCTTGGTAATGACTTATGTACAAAGACGTATCAGTAATAGACAGGTTCATTATTAGGAGGTCAACATGGAAAAAGCTAGAAAAATATTAATCTATGTTCTCCTAACAGTAGGAGCAATTTTAATGGTCTTCCCGTTCTTCTGGATGATCACAGGTAGTATCAAAACATATACTGAAATTACGGCCAATCCAATCGTATGGTGGCCTAAAGAAGTTCAATGGGTGAACTTCAAAACAGCATCAGAGTATGCACCGTTCTTAACATATTTCAAAAACACTGTAATCGTGTCGTTTGCAAACACAGTATTCACTTTATTTACGACAATACTTGCAGCATTCGCATTCAGTCGTTTAGAATTTAAAGGACGAGACACTTTATTTGGTTTCTTATTAGCAACTTTAATGGTACCAAGTCAAATGTTAATTATTACAAACTTCGTAACAATCGCTAGAATGGGATTAATGGATACCATGGCTGCGTTAATCATTCCATTTACTGCTAGTATTTTTTATATCTATATGTTGAGAGAATTTTTCAAACAAATTCCTCATCAACTATACTTAGCAGCTAAAGTAGATGGATGTAGCGACTGGAAATATTTATGGAAAGTAATGGTTCCAAACGCTAAAAACTCATTAATCACTATTGGTTTATTCAACTGGATCGCTAGTTGGAATGCCTATATCTGGCCGTTACTTGTTACATCAAGTGATGAAAAACGTGTATTATCAATCGGTTTAAAGTACTTCTCTGGAGAAGCTGGTACAGACTATGAATTATTAATGGCAGCAGGTACAATCGTTATCTTACCATTATTAATCTTGTATCTATTCGCTAGAAGGTACATAATTGAAGGGGTATCAAGAAGTGGAGTTAAAGGTTAAGTCCATTTCAACAGATATAAAAAACAAAAAGGAGAATAAGAATGAAAAAACTTTTAGCACTAGTTTTATCAGTAACTTTATTATTCGCTCTTACTGCTTGTGGTAGCAGTGTAGAAGGTGACCCTAATGACGTTACAATCGAATTCTGGCATGCAATGTCAGGACCTAACGGAGAAGCATTAGAAAATGTAACAGAAAAATTCAATGCTGAAAACGAATATGGAATTACAGTAAATTTAACTTACCAAGGTGGTTATGGTGACTTACATCAAAAATTGGTTGCAGCTTTAACAGCTGGTCAAACTCCACATATGGCGCAAGCTTATGGTAACAACATTGCTGTATACATGGATTCAGATGCAATCGTTCAATTAAACGACTACATCGATGATAGAGAATATGGTATCAAAGATTTCGAAGATATCGTTGAAGGATATAGAGTTGAAAACAGTTCATACGAAGATGGTATGTTCTATTCATTACCATTCAACAAATCAACTGAAGTTCTTTACTACAACGAAACTTTCTTTGAAGCAAATAGTTTAGAAGTTCCTACAACTTGGGAAGAGTTAGAATCAGTATCAAAAGAAATCACTGCGATTACTGGTCAACCTGCATTTGGTTATGATTCATTATCAAATTTATTAATCACTTGGACTCAACAAGCTGGTGGAAAATACACAGACTCTGATGGTAAGGCATACTTCAACAGTCCTGAAGGTTTAGAAGCGTTAAACTTCTTCGTAAAAGGATGTCAAGAAGGTTACTTCAGAATGGCTGGTGAAGATAGATATATGTCTGGTCCATTCAACGACCAAAACGCTATGATGTTTATCGGATCTACTTCTGGTTCTAAATACGTTGGTACAGATACATTCGAATGGAATTCAGCACAAGTACCATTCGGTAAAGAGAAAAAAGTTATCCAACAAGGTTCTAACATGTTCATGATGAAATCAACTGAAAATGAACAATTAGCAACATTTATTTTTATGGATTTCTTAACTCAAACTGAAAACACTGCACAATGGGCAACTGAATCTGGATACTTACCAGTACGTGATAGTGCTCGTGAATCTCAAATTTACGTTGATTATGTTGCAACTGGTGAAAACCCAACAAAAGTAACAGGTACTTCTTACGATGGTAGCTGGTACATCTTTGACCCAATCTTCCCTGATAGTTATGACTACAGAGTTGCTGTAGAAAAAGCTGTTGAAGAAGCGGTATTAGGATTAAAAACTCCTGAACAAGCATTACAAGATGCTTACGATAGTGTAAACTAATTCGGGATTATTAACTAAGGGAGGGACTTCCTCCCTTTTTTAAACTAGGAGAGACAAATGAAAAAACTAACAATATTATTATTAACATTAATTTCTGTGTTCTCGCTAACAGCGTGTACAGTAAAAACTAATGAGGAACCAGAAACAATTGGAATTACAGCACCAACGTTACCTGATATGGACTTTGAAGGATTAGACTTCTTTGAAGACGGTTATCAAATCGTTGAATTAGTATCTTGTACTGATGGGGATACAGCTGTTTTCAAAGTCAATGGCGTGAGCCAACCAACAAGATTTTTAGCAATCGATACTCCAGAAACATCAAATGGTGTTGACCCTTGGGGATTTGCTGCTAAAGCCTATACATGTAGTGCATTAGAAAATGCAGGACAAATCATCTTAGAAAATGATGATGAAAGTGATGTATGGGATAACTATAATCGTCTTCTGGCATTCATCTGGGTAGATGGTGAATTATTACAATACAAACTAGTTGAAGAATCACTAGCATTCGTAAAATACTTATACGGAGATTACAAACACAACATTTCTTTAATCGCATTAGAATCAATCACTCAAAAAGATGGTAAAAAAATCTGGGGTGAAATGGATCCTGATTATAACTACGATGACACTGTGAAGGAAATCACTTTAGGTGAACTAGGTGATGTTAATACAGGAAATGCTGCTATCGTAACTGGTATTGTAACTGGTGTAATAGGAAACAATGCATTTATTCAAGACGAAACTGGTGCAGTGTACGTTTATACAAACAATAGACCTTATAGTGCTTTTATTGCTGGACCAGGTACTGAAGTAACATTTGAAGCTACAAAAACAATTTACAATGGGTTAACAGAATTATCTAATATTAAAGATAACAAAATAACTATTCTTTCTGAAGGCAATCCATTACCTGACCCAGTTGAACTTCTTCCTAATGAGGTTACTGAGACATGGGAAGGATATTTAGTTACTTTGAAGGGTGTTACAGTTGTTGAAATCCAACCCGACTCTAACACAGTTGGATACAATGTTATTATTGAAAAAGATGGAGAATTAGCAACACTGAGAATTGATAAATACCTAAATCCAATGATTGAACAAGACTTTTTCACAGTTGGAGAAGTTATTGATGTGGTTGCCAATGTTGGGCAATGGCAAGATACATACCAATTAATGATTAGAACTACTGAAGATATAACAAATGTTGAATAAAATTAAAGAGTACGACTCAGTCGTATTATTTACACACACAAGACCCGATATGGACGCCTTAGGTAGCCAGATGGGTCTTAAATCGTTATTAAAGGACAACTTCCCCAAAAAAGATATTTATGCAGTTGGAGAAAAGAATAAATATGACTTCAACTATGAACTAGATGATATTTCAGATGAGATGATTAAGAAGTCTTTAGTCATAGTACTTGACTCAGGAAGCACACATCTAATATCTGATCAAAGATTCTCGTTCGGTGATTTTGTGATTAAGTTTGATCATCACATCAATCGCACACCTTATGGAGATTTGGTAATAGTAAATGAACAGTCTGAATCAACTTGTGGTATGGTTGTTGATTTTGCGTTAGAAAACAGTTTACATATTTCTAAAAAAGCAGCTGAATTTCTATTCGCTGGGTTAGTTACTGATTCTGGAAGATTCTTATATAACAGCGTTACAAACAATACATTTAAAAATGCTTCCGTATTAATTGATACGAGCATCAATACTGAGAGTATTTATTCAAAAATTTATGTTCAATCATTAATGTTTAAGAAATTACAAGGGTATGTGTTGAGTAATTTTATTGTTGACGGTTCAATTGCGTATATCATCTACGATGAAGACATAATCAATCGGTTTAACACCAGCCTTGCAGAACTAAAAAGTGGTACAGTAAATCAAATGTCTAACATAGAAGGTATAGACGTTTGGGCTACATTTACCAAACATGAAGGGAAAATTTTTCTTGAATTAAGAGGAAAAGTCGACTGTCTAGACATCGCATTAAAACATGGTGGTGGTGGACACTTAAGAGCCTGTGGAGCTACCCTATCTAGTGAAGCAGAAATCCTGGAAGTACTAGAGGAAATGAAACTATTATGACAGAAATTATTGATAAAATTAAAGAATATGAGAAGATAATTATCATTATGCACATAAGACCAGATGGCGACTGTTATGGTTCTGGGTTCGGTTTAAAACAAGCCATCCTGGATAATTTTGGTAAAAAAGAGATTTATGTCTTAGGTGAGAAGTTAGAAAATAAAAGTCATATTGGTGTCCCGGAAGTGGTCGAAGATAAAGCATTTAGGGGTGCTTTAGTTATCTCAATTGATACTGGAAATCGCGCAAGGATTGCCGACAAACGTTTTGATACTGGGGATTTTTTGATTAGAATAGACCATCACGTTCATATAGATTATTTTGGTGATATTGATTATGTTGATACTTCTGCTCCTGCTACTTCTTTCATCATCGCAAGGATGCTTATAGAGAATAGCTTTACAATCAGCAAGAAGACTGCTGAGTGTTTATACACCGGAATAATGACGGATACAGGTAGAATGCGTTACAGGGGAGTTTCAAAGGAGACATTTGAAGTGGTTTCAGAACTCATTAGTACTGGAATCAATCAACAGGAATTATTGAGAAAACTGTATAAACGTAGTTTAAATGAGTTAAAACTAGAAGGAGATGTTCTAAATCAAATCAAAACTATTGGCAACGTAATCTACGCAACTATAAATGGGTCATTAATAGACGAATATGAACTAGAAGATTCTGTAGTTGCAGAGTTTGTGAAACTTATGGAAGATTATGAAGGATATCCAATTTGGGTGTTATTCTATGAAACGAAAAAAGATGTACGATGTAGAATTCGCTCAAAAGGAATTGCAGTTGATAAAATAGCCAACAAGTACGGTGGTGGAGGTCACTCTTCTGCTGCTGGAATTATGTTCCGTTCATGGGACAATATTGAACCACTATTGAAAGACTTAGAAAAGGCCGCTAAATAAGCGGCCCTTTATATTATTTTTCTTCCTTTAAGAATTCTCTATTGATGTAAGATGTATGTAACATCTCATGTGCTCTATGTGAGTTTGGTTTATCCAAGAACTCTTCATATGTTACCATCATAGCTTTATTGTCATGTGATTTTCGAATCTCCATTGCTGCATCTTCATCATATAACCCTTTTGCTCTAATTCCTGGAACATCTATATTTTCATAAATTTCAGGCAACGTGATTGGTTGTCCACCACCATTTACACATCCACCAATACATCCCATAAATTCAACGAAGTGATATTGTTTTTCACCCGTCTTCATTATTTCAAAGAATTCCTTAATCGCCCTACCACCATTTACAACAGCGATATTTACATCGGTTCCTGCAACTGTTAAAGTCGCCTCTTTAATTTCTTCTGTACCACGTGTCATTTCATATTCTACTCGGTCTATAGTGTGACCTTCTAGAATTTCAACAACTGTCCTTAAAGCGGCTTCCATTACTCCACCAGTAGCTCCGAAAATGTTAGCAGCACCCGTAAATTGTGCCAATTGTCCTTCTGCCTTAATTGGTTCTAAATCTCTAAAGTTAATGTCATTATATTTGATCATTCTCGCAAGTTCTCTTGTTGTAATAACAGCATCAACATCTCTATGACCATGTGATTGCATTTCAGGTCTCTCGATTTCGAACTTTTTAGCAATACATGGCATTACACTTACAACATAAACGTCATCTGGTTTAATTCCCACCTTTGGAGCATAGTACTGTTTTGTCATCGCTCCTTGCATCATATGTGGTGATTTACAGCTTGATAGTGATTCTAGATAATCAGCTTCATAACCTTCTATATATCTAATCCATCCAGGACTACAAGATGTGAACATTGGGAATGGGCCACCTTTTTCAAGTCTACCTAGGAACTCGTGACCTTCCTCAATAATAGTTAAATCTGCCGACCAGTTAACATCTCCAATATCATTAAATCCTAACTCTTTAAATGCTGCGTACATTTTACCTTCAACATTTGTACCTACTGGATAGCCAAATTCCTCTGCTAATGCCACACGTACGGATGGTGCTGGCTGTATAACAACAAATTTTGACTCGTCGTTTAATGCTTCCTGAACCCTCATGATTCCATCTTTTTCACTTAGTGCACCTGTAGGGCATGCTTGAATACATTTACCACAATATAGACATCCTGAGTTCTCAATCGAAATTGGGTCAATTGATTCCACAATAGAATCTGCTCCACGTTTGTTGATTGATAAAATATCTAATCCAGTGTAAGTATGACATGCGGCAACACAGCGGCCACATAACACGCACTTCCCACTATCTAGCACCAACGACACAGACTCATCCTTAATTACTCTTTCTTTTCTAATATGAGTAGGGTCATCTGCAATTGGGTTTGCAACATTATTTTTCTTTAATAACCTTAAAAACTCACAGTTGTCCTCTCTAGAGCATAACCAGCATTCAAACGAATGATTGGCAGATAACATCTCTAATGTGTTCCTTACGCTTGATTTTACTTTTGCGTTATTTGTTACGACTTTCATTCCTTCGTAAACTTCTGATTTACATGATGATTTAAGTCTCGCTTGCCCTTCAATATCAACAACACAAACTCGACAATCACCATCGTCATTTATTCCTTCAAGAAAACAAAGCCTTGGTATATATATTTCATTCGCTTCTGCTACTTGAAGAACTGTTTGGCCTTTTTCAGCAGCATAGTCTTTTCCATTTATAGTAATATTTACTGTAGACATTATTTATCCTCCCCAAAATTGTATAGTTTACTTTCAAAATCAAATCTAAATTTATCTAATCCTGATAATACAGGGTTTGGTGCTGATTGACCTAATCCACAAAAGGCACTATTAATCATATAATGAGAAAGTTCCTCTAACTTTTCCAAATCCTCCTCGACACCATTACCAGATTCAATTTTTTGCAATAACTCATGGATCCTTACTGTACCCTCTCTACAAGGGGTACATCTACCACATGATTCCTTCATATTAAATTTCATAAATGATCTACAAAGTGAAACTATGTCATTTGTTCTATCTAACACTATTAACCCACCAGCACCCATTTGAACACCATTCATTGCCAATGTGTCAAATCCGGTACGTCTAAACAATTCGTCTTCTTTCAAAAAGCCTCCAGATGGTCCACTAAACAACACAGCCTTAAACTCGCTACCTACTTTCATTCCACCTGCTACGTCATCTAAAATTGTTTTTATTGGTGTCCCTGTAGGTACTTCATAATACCCAGGCTTAGCAACTTTTCCGGATATAGTATGGATTTTTGTTCCTGGTGTTGAAGGATTTCCAATCTTACGGTACCAGTTTCCTCCACGTTGAATAATTTGTGGAACAATACAAA
>PPCM01001182.1_pt1 | contig 13006 bp, 11 predicted proteins | sample 1555541 | NCBI WGS metagenome assembly PPCM01 (sample SAMN05284479, study PRJNA326546) | Marine sediment metagenome, whole genome shotgun sequencing project. | isolation source: marine sediment | place: Germany: Wadden Sea | collected 2012-09-05 | reverse complement strand
CATGTTAAATGGAATTATTTGTTGCCGATATTTTTAATTAGATGCGTTTGCCCTGACTTCGCCATTATCAAACTGCATTAATACCCAAAATTGTTCATCTTTATAAAAAAAACTCTTGGCAGACTGCTTAAAGCTTTTATCAAAATCAAGTTTTGCTCTTTGTAATACGTTTTCACACTCTGGCACTTCAATCCATTGTCCCCATGTAAATGTTTCTTTTTCTGATTCAGTTTTGGAGTACTCAACTTGATTTTTACGTTTTTGCAATAAGACAAACTTATTATTTGCCTGAACAGTTTCATAATTACTTATCAATTCAAGCATTGTGTATGGTTCATCATTTAATATATAACGAGAATCTATACTATTAAACTGACCTCCATTAAAGCTATGTTCTTTTGCAACTCCATGCCATATTAGGAAATTTGGAGCATCTATCGAATTAAAATACTCAGCATTTTGCCTGTCAAGCCACGATGTATAAGATGCATACGACTGTATAACAACTCTTGGCTTCCACTTTAGATTATTAGCTGGGATTATTGAGTAATCCCATGGATAAATATCAACCTCTGACTCACCAACTATTGTTAATATTTCATCTGGTAATTTATTTCCTTTTATATTATTTGCAGATTGACTTTCCAGATTGATGAGAACATTTTTATAATCCGTGACAAATTCAATAAAATTATTTGCTTTTAACAAACTATACGAGACCTCTCTGTAATTTAAGGCATTTGTATTATTATATGCAAGTAAAGCGATTGCAATACAACTAAGAATAATGTTTTTTAAACGATTCTTTGTAACAAAAACATTAAATATTATTAAAACTATAATTAAGTAAACGAGTAAACCTGTCACATGATAAATATCTTCTCTGGCCATACCATGTTTCCATGCTGCAAAAAGACTAAGTCCTGCAATCAACCCAAAGAATATTGATTTTTTATCTTTATTGGTAAATGGTATAGCTATAGTAGTTATGATAAATATTGTTAAAACCCACCAGTTATTTGCAGGGTAATATGATGCTGCAGAAGAATTATCCTGAGCTAAATTAAATAAACCTACAAAATAATTAAAAAAACCATGAAATGTCCCGAACATAATTGCCCTGAAAACAAACAATGTAATAAACAATATGCCTAAATCAATGAAAAAATTCTTTAAGCTTCGTTCTTTTATTAATAAATACACTAAAAAAGCCCCAAACATTACTAATGATAATATCCCTACATATGATTTTACAAAAAATGCAAAGACGACCAAAACTAAAGCAACATATTTATAGATGTGATTATCTGAGCTGTAAAAGCATACCAACATTAAAAGCAAAGAGCTCAATAATAAGTGGTTAAAAGGTGCAATAATTGATATAACATAAGCTACAATAAAAGGAAATAAGATTGTATTATTCTCTTTGTCCCAATTAACAGTCTCATGTAGCCCATAAAGTAGCAAAGTTTTTAATACTGCAACAGTTAACATTACCAAAATAATATTTTCTGGTAAAGGGTACATAAAAAATGCCAGTGGTCCATGTGGGAATATAATTGTATGCCCATTACTAATTGAAGTACTTCCAAGATGATTAAACACCCATACCAAAGATGGATCAATACCTGTAGAAAAAGTCCAGTCAAGATTTGGAAATGTAATAATACTTAAAATCAGTCCCAATAAAATAAATTTGGCAAATTGCATTACCCGACTACGTGTAAAGACATTTAATACTTCAGATTTATTCCTAATCAATTGCTTAAATTTATGGTTCTACCACGAATTTAGTGGAAAGAATTGCTGCATTGTCAAAAATCACTATGTATTTATACTAATTAGTTGTCTTCCTTTCTTACTTGATTAAGAAAGGAACAAAGAAATCAAGAAGAACCAATCCTTCATCCCGCTCTTTTGAATCAATAGAACTGTAAGCAAAGCGGGATAAACCTCGTTGCAACAGTTCTAATTGTTTCAAAATTCACAAGGCTAGTGCTGGCTCGGTGGTTCTTCGTGTCCAACGCACATCGCTTCGAATACAATTTTGTGCTTAATTTGTCAATTTGCATCTCGTAATATTTATCCAATTATCTTAAAAGTTATAAATATTTTAAAGTGTTACCCATTAAAATAAGGGTAGAACCAAATTTATTAAAAAAACTCATATTCTGTAATTTGCTACAAATATAAAAAACAATAACTAAACATAGTCATCAAAATGCAGATACTTATCGTTTTATCGTTTCAATCAGCTCTCCAAATTCCCCCATTATCTCACCCAATAATATCCTCATCAGAGTTATTCCATATATAAACCTTTAGGAATCCCCCTCTTCTGCTCTTTTCAAGAGTTAAGTAATTATTTATATTGCTACCCACAAATACTTAACAAAGAATATATTGCTTATATATTTTGCACATATTAAAATATTGTGTAATTTTAAATTAAATTCCACATTATGAAAAAGCTATATTTAATACTAATTATAACATTTTATTCATTAAGTGTTTTCTCGCAAACTCCAATCGCAAATGCTGGAAACGACACTATAATTTGTGGTTTCTCAGGTAATCTAAACGCCATCCCTTCTGTTGGAACAGGAATTTGGACATGTGATAATGAAGACGTAGTAATTTTAGAACCCAATAATCCTAATACTGAAATTACTACTACTATTCTAAATCCAAATAATTTATCTTATCCCTATTATGAGTTTATCTGGACAGAAATAAATGGTAGTGAAACCGACAGAGACACTATCAAAGTTGTTTTTGCAAGAATCCCAGAATCTACAATGGACATAATCCCTCCTAAATGTTTTGGCGAACCTGCTACTATTGCAGCTATTGAGGATTCTCTTCAGCATTATACATGGAATTTTAATAATGGCATTATTGATAATACTTCAATCAACTTTCAGGGAGGTGAATTCCAAAACTTTGTTTATTGGAATAGCGAAGATATGCTTCATCCGGTAAGTCTAATTTCAACAAATTATTGGGGATGCCAAAGCATCCCTACAGTTGATACTGTTTATGAACCATCTATCCCGGATTTTGGAGTTACCATATTCCCGGATACTTGTATGTTAGGTAAAGGAGGTATTGCTTTTGATGACTCAGGAACAAACTCATTCTTCTGGCTGAACACAGTAGTTGGACCTATTTCAGGCACTTCTATAACCAGTGTATATAATTTACCTGTAGGAGAATATGACATAAGAACTTCATTTTTAACTGAAAATCAAATATATTATGTTCATTACCTTACTGTATTTGGAACAGCAAATTGTCATGATACTATTACAATCGGAATTGAATCTTCTGGTACTATTGAAGCTAATTTTGATTTTTCTTCAGATCTTGAACAGCTTAGTGCTCCTGAAGCAGAAGTTACATTTACCAACAATACTATTTATGATAATCCTGATAAAATCTGTGAATGGCATTTTAATGATGGTCTAATTGAATACAACTGTGAAAATGAGGTAATGCATACTTATATTGAGGAAGGATGTTATTCCCCATATCTTATAATAAAGAATGAAAATCTACCTGAATGCCGTGATACTGCTTTTATTGAAACTTGTATAATGGTAAATCCTAACTCTATTGATAACCATTTAAATAAAAATAATAATCAATACATTGCTTACCCAAATCCTCCTAAAGATTATTTTTCAATAAAGCTACCTCAATCACAAAAAATAGATTTAACTATTTTTGATGCAAAAAGTAATGTAGTACTAACTATATCTGATTACTCAGGTGAAGACATTTCAACAGATAATTTTAAGAAAGGTACATATCTGATAAAATGTAAACACAACAATTTCTATTATACATCAAAACTCATTATTCCATAAAAAACGCCAGCAAAAAGCTGGCGTCCAATTATAAAAAATCGCTAAGCTTACTCACATATCATTCCTGCGGCCATTGTTTCATTTGATGCTTCATCAATTAAGACAAAACTACCAGAAACAGAGTTGTCTCTGTAATTGTCTATAAATATCGGTGAAGCAGCTTTAATAGATACATTTGCAATATCATTCATATTCACAAGTTTGTCTTCATAATCCTCTTCAAGAGTATTGATATTTGTTTTGGAATTAACATCTGTCAGCATACACTTTACCTCGTTAGTAGAATGTCTTAAAATGTATTTTCCTCTTACTTGTAATGGTCTTTCGTTAAACCAGCACAACATAGCTTTAAAGTCTTTTGCCACCTTAGGTTGGTTCTCGGTAGGTACAATCATGTTACCACGAGAAATATCTATATCGTCTTCAAGACATAAAGTAACAGACTCGCCAGATTTGATCTCATACAAATCCTGACCAAAATCTTCGATACTCTTAATCTTACTGGTTAACATTGAAGGAAGAACTGTCACTTTATCCCCTACAAACATTCTTCCTGCAGATAATCTTCCTGCATAACCTCTAAAATCGTGATATTCATCTGATTGAGGACGAATTACATACTGAACAGGGAATCTTGCAATTTTACTATTATAGTCATCTGAAATCCTTACTGTTTCCAATAAGTATAAAAGCGTATCTCCTTTAAACCAGTTCAGATTTTCTGAGTTATCTACAACATTATCTCCATATTTTGCACTAATTGGAATAATATGAATATTTTCAGCTTTTAATTTCTTTGCTAGTTTAGCAACATCTGACTGAATTTCATTAAATCTATCTTGCGAATAATTAACAAGATCCATTTTGTTTACACAAAAGATAATATGCTTCATATTTAGTAATGCTGCAATATATGTATGACGAATTGATTGCTCAATTACACCATTACGTGCATCAATCAATATCACAGCAACATCAGCAGTAGAAGCGCCTGTAACCATATTTCTTGTGTACTGAATGTGCCCGGGAGTATCAGCAATGATAAACTTACGATTTGGAGTAGAAAAATATCTGTAGGCTACATCAATTGTAATTCCTTGTTCACGCTCTGCTCTTAATCCATCTGTTAATAAAGAAAGGTCTACTTCATCGTTTCCTTTTCTCTTAGATGTCTCTGTTATATTATCAAGCTGATCTTCAAAAATCGATTTACTATCGTATAATAATCTTCCTATTAAAGTACTCTTACCATCATCGACACTACCGGCAGTTGTAAATCTTAATAATCCTATTTCTGGTTTTGTTTCTTTCATTCTGATTCTTTTTATCTTTAATTTTTCGCCACTAAATCACAAATGCACGAAAATGATTTTAACTAAATTCCGAATTTTGAATTCCGAATTTCGAATTAAAAATAACCTTCTTTCTTACGATCTTCCATTGCAGCTTCGCTACGCTTATCATCTGCACGACCACCTCTTTCTGTAATTCTGGAAGCAGCAATTTCAGCAACAATTTCTTCAAGAGTATTTGCTGTTGACAAAGTAACACCAGTACAAGTAACGTCACCAATAGTACGACAGCGTACGTCAAGTTCTACTACTTCCTCTGTTGGCTTTAATTCCATATATGGCTCATGAGCTAACCAAGTACCATCACGTTCAAAAACTTTACGTTTATGAGTAAAATACAAGTTTGGAAGATCTATATTCTCACGCATAATATACTGCCATACGTCAAGTTCAGTCCAATTACTAATTGGAAATACTCTAAAGTGTTCGCCCATATTTTTACGACCGTTAAAGATATTCCATAATTCAGGTCTTTGATTTTTAGGATCCCACTGTCCAAAATCGTCACGATGTGAGAAGAATCTTTCTTTAGCTCTTGCTTTTTCCTCGTCTCTACGACCACCACCTATAGCAGCATCAATTTTATTTGATTCTATACCATCAAGTAATGTTACTGTTTGTAGTTTATTTCTACTTGCGTTCACACCAGTTTCTTCGACTACTTTACCTTCATTGATAGAATCCTGAACATAACATACAATTAGCTCTGCACCAAACTTCTCAACTAAATCGTCACGAAATTTAATTGTTTCATCAAAATTATGCCCTGTATCAATATGCATCAAAGGGAAAGGAATTTTTGCCGGCCAAAAAGCCTTGCGAGCTAAGTGTACCAAAACTATAGAATCTTTACCTCCTGAAAACAACAATGCAGGACGTTCAAACTGAGCAGCAATCTCACGCATGATAAATATTGCTTCATCTTCAAGCTGCTGTAAGTGTTCACTATTTATTTTAAAATTTTCCATTCAAAAAATTATTTTATTATTTTCCATGTGTGTGTAGTCCACACTCTTTACCTGAATTATTTTCCCACCACCATCTACCGGCTCTGAAATCCTCTCCTGGTTTTACAGCACGTGTACATGGCGCACAACCAATACTAATAAATCCCTGGTGATGAAGTTGATTATATGGAATATTTTTTTCTTTAAGATAGTTCATCACCTTATCAAGTGACCAATCAAAAATTGGATTCATCTTAAACAAACCATAACCTTCGTCATATTCAATCATTTCCATCTCTGTTCTACCTGATGATTGGTCAGCACGAATACCAGTTACCCAACATTCATTATTTTCCAAAGCTCTTCGTAAAGGCTCAACTTTTCTGATATTACAGCACTCCTTACGATTCTCAATTGATTCGTAAAAACTAAGAGGACCTTTATCTGAAAGCAATTTTTCAACAGATTTTCTCTCAGGGTGGCAAACTTTTATCGTCTTTTTGTATTTTTCGATTGTCGAATGAAAAACTTTATAAGTTTCTTCGAACAACCTTCCTGTATCAAGAGTTACAATATCAATATTGATATCATTTGCAAATATCAAATCTGTAACAACTTGATCTTCAACACCAAAACTAGTTGTAAAAACAGCTTTACCATCAAATTCATTAGCAATATATCTCAACTTTTCAACTAAGTCAAGGTCTTTAATTGCGTTTTGTAAGTTATTTTTTTCCATCAAAATTAATCGTTAGAAGGATTTAGCGAAATTAACATTTTTCTCACAACTCTACGCCTAATCATGTTATAATGTCTAACATAAACTCGCATTTTTCCCCAGCGTACAACATTCCACGCTCTCTCATGTAAAAAATAAAGAAACATTTTTATTACTGCCTCTGCTCCCGCTACACCAGATGCTTTTTCTGTAGCTTGAGGATCGTCATGAAAAATCATCAATGTTAAAGTAAATGTTGTTGCAGAAGCAATCACCCTCCAAGTTATTGTTTTTGCAATACTTTTTATAGGTCGTTCACGTACTTCTACGGAATCTGTAGGTTTATTTTTTTTCTTAGCCATAAATTGCCAGATTAAGCTACAAAAATACTTGTTACGAAACTAATCCAAGTCAGATAAAATACCCGTTTATATGCGTATAAATACCTAGTAGGGTTTGTAGATACTTAAAGTTGGAATACTTAGCGTTTAAAAAAACATAGTATCCAGTTATAAACTCGAAAACCAATATTAGAACTTTAATAATGTCTCTAGGTAATGTTTCTCAATTCCAAACATTTTCTTTAGAGATTCTATTTGTTTTTTAAGATCTGGCGTATCAACTTTTTGATTTGTTTTTTCAGCAATAATCATGATATTTTTATGAGTATGGGCATCTGCAATAAACTCAACAACTTTGGTTTTATAGCCAAAATATTCCAAACCTAAAGATCTGATTCCATCAGTTATTAGCTCTGCTTGTCTTTCGAGAAAAATCCCATGTTTGGTAATCAAGGAAAGCTCATTTTTCATGTTTGATTTCTCAATTTCTTGTCTAATTTGATGTTGACAACAAGGAGCCACAACAATCACCTTTGCTCCTGCTCTAATTCCTTTAGCTATTGCATCATCTGTAGCAGTATCACAAGCATGCAAAGCGATTAAAACATCCAATTTCTCTATATCATTTTTTTCAATTGAACTTTCGATAAATTTTAAATTATCAAAATTAGATCTTCTTGAAATATCATTACATAAATCTACCAAATCCTTACGAAATTCTACTCCGTCAATTTGTGCATTTAATTTTAGAGAGTTTGTCAAATAATCATACAAAGCAAAAGTTAAATATCCTTTACCACTACCCATATCAGCCACAGATATTGATTCATCTTTATTAAATTTTGATAATACTGGACTTAAAATTTCAATATAGTGATTTATCTGCTTGTATTTATCCTGAGATTTCACATTTACTTTCCCTTTAGCGTCAGTAATTCCTAGATAATGCAAATATGCTTTTTCTAATTCAGAATCAATTTTTCTTGTTTTTTTTCTATCATGACTTAAAGATGGCAATTCAGTGAAAGTTGGTTTTTTCTCATGAATTCTTGCTTTTACATCACTATGTATTTCTAAAATAAAATCTGAATTTATTGTAAATATTGTTGACGTATTAAATCCATTAGATAAGTAGTCAGAAATTATTGCAATAGCTTCTTTAATGCTATAATTTTTAACTATATCACGAGTTTTATGTCTATATGTAAAACTAAGTTTCTGCTCAGATTTAATTATTATTCTTTTAACAATAATTTTCTTCAGATCTTTCTCTTCTCCTCGATAATTCGCAAGTGAAATCCTCACAAAAGTGTTTTCCTCAAGTGAATGGGATAATTTTCCAATAAATTCGGCAATACGTTCTTTTTTAATTTCCATGATGCAAAAGTAAAAATAAAAAAAATGGGAATCGCATAACAACTCCCATTTTATCAAATTTATAAAATCTTATTAATACAGTGATACATTTACAATAATTTCTTCGTATACACTACCTGCACAAACTTTTATAGTTGCAGTTCCTTCTCCAGCTGCCATAATTAAACCTTCAGAGTCAACGCTTGCAGCCATAATATTATTTGAACAATATACCAAATCATAAGAAAGCTCTTCATCAGCTGAATCAAATGCTGCAGCATCAATCTGGAAAGTCGAAGTTCCCATCATATTTAGATTTACAGTATTCGCATTTACATTGATATAACTGATACTTGGATCACCTTGCCCACAATCGCAATCATCAGCAACTGCAGCAATAATTGCAGAAGCACCCCCAACATAAGGATTATTTGCATCATATGCCACAACATAGGTCATCATGCCAGCCATAGCATCAGATTTCATGGTAACCAGTCCAGAATTGTTAACAGTTGCAATATCAAACATTCCAAAACCATAAGTTGGTATATCCCAAGTAAAGTTCACACCTGGTAGTTCAGTAGCTGAGGTTCTTGTAATATGATAAGCAGTTGCTGTAAACTGTCTTGTTCCACCTGCAGGAATATTTACATAAAATGGATCAACAACTACAATAGTATCAGGATTTACAATAATACTAGCCTGACCAATAATTCCATCAATCGTTGCGTAAATACTTACTTCTCCTGGATTTACAGGCGTAACTAAACCTGAACTATTTACAGTAGCAATATTTGAATTTCCAGATGTCCATACAGGTGTCTTTCCACTAACCAAAGCTCCATCAAAATCATAAGCTTTTGCTGTAAGTTGAGATGTTTCATTTTGAAATAAATCTGCTGATGGAGGATCAACCTCTACTCTTACTACTGGTAACGGAACAGTATAAGGAGCGATAACTGTTACTGGAATAATATTTTGAGGACTTCCATCAATACTTGTTGCAGTTACAGTAATATAGCATGTTCCTGCAGCATTAAAAGTAACCAATCCATTTGTACCTACCGAAGCAATACCTGCATCACTAGATGTGTAAGAACATGTTGGCTCGATTGCACCTGTTGTTGTTAAATGAATAGCTTCAAGTTGAATTTCGCCACCAACTTCGTATAATATTGCACAAGGTGCAACCGTAAACAATGAGGGAGCATAAACTCCTAATGGAGCAGTTGCTGTTATAGTCACATCATCAATAGTTACAGAAGCTGTTACAGTAACTGTTCCTTCACCAGCTGTTGCAATGACTCCACTTGAAGAAATTGTTGCTATCCCAGATGATGATGTTGACCAAGACACATTATCTGGAGTCGTTGAATTTCCTTCCTTATCAACAAGTTTTGCAGAATAAGTTATTGAACCGTCAGGTGAAATCTTTTGAGCACCATTTTCGATTACTAAAACATAGTTTTTTTCAGCTTGTTCTTCCTCTTTTTTACAGGAAGATGTACCAATTAAAAGTGAAACACTAATTAGAATAATTGCAGAAATTGCAAATAATGATTTAATTTTTCTCATATATATAAATTTTAAATATTACCCTACTCTTAAGGATTTTCGGACACTCCATAATTATCAATTATTTTATAAGGTTAATCTATTATCAAAAATAAAACCAAAACATTAAACCTCCAAAATATTTATCACTACAAACATCTCTACATAAAAATATTGAATCAAAAAATCAAAAAAAATGGGAATCGAAATTCGATTCCCACAATAATTTATATGTAGCAGTTTTACTTCTTTGTTTTTTTATCAATTGGAATAATACCAGCCATTTCTCCAATAACATTAGTAAGATCAGAACCCGTTGGAACAACAATTTTAGCATTGTGCTTAAGAGATTCTTCTAATGTCTCTAAACGCTTAAGAACTTGTGCATTTCCAACAAAATATCTCTCAGCAGCTTCATTCACAAGTTTAATCGCTTCAGCTTCCCCCTCAGCTCTTAGAATAGTAGAACGTTTTACACCTTCTGCCTCTTTAATTGCACTACGTTTTGTCCCATCAGCAGAAGTTTCTGCAGCAGTTGCAAAATCGACAGCTGCTATTTTCTCATTTTCAGCTTTTACAACTTTGTTCATTGTTTCCTGAACATCTCTAGGTGGGTCAATCTGTTTTAACTCGGTACGAACAATATCTATACCCCAAGTTTTAGTTTCATCACAAAGAGTTCTGTGTAATTCTGCATTAATTTTTCCTCTTTCACTATTTGCAGACTTAAGAGTAAGTGTACCAATAATATTTCTAAGAGTAGTACGGGCAAGGTTTACTATCTGCCATTGGTAATTATTTACATTATACTGAGAAGCTTTTACACTCTCCTCATCATTATTAACTTTAAAATATACCTGAGCATCTACACTAGCATTAAGGTTATCATTTGTAATAATTTCCTGAGGTTGTGCATCAACCATTTGTTCTGTGATGTTTACTCTATACATTTTATCAACAACTGGAATAATCCAGTGAAATCCTGGATTTGCTAATTTGTTATATCTACCAAGTCTCTCAATAACAGCTCTATGAGTTGGACGGACAATACGTATACCAGAAAGAAGGAATGCGAGCAAAATAGCTCCAAAAATAAAATAATACTGAATTTCCATAATTTATAAGTTTTAATTTAGTTTCAATGATAACTCCTCAAAGTTAACACAATTTCTCTAATTCTCTCTATCAAGATACAGTATTAACATATTTTTTTAGAAAAAACTCAACAACTATTTTTTATAAGTTTTAATAACAAATCCCATGACAATTGTTCCAACTATTCCAACAGAAATTACAATTAATCTTATATAATTTTCAGATATTAAAAATATTGTTGATAATGAGATCATTATCCACATTAGAGAAATTGAGTAGATTTTTGTTCGCAGTGAAATTGCTTTATCTTTCTCATAACGTCTAATGTATTTTCCAAACAATTTATGTTTTATAAGTTTGTTGTATAAGCTTTTGGATGACCTAAAATAAAACCAGGCAGCCAATAACATAAACGGAGTTGTAGGTAATCCTGGAACCACTATTCCAAGTATCCCAAGGCAAATACAAATTGAGCCCAATACTATGTAAAGCACTTTTAACACAGAGCACAAAAGTAATACATGAAATTTAATTCTTTCCTATTCTCAGGGCAAACTCATACTTTTATATTTAATACTTTGAGCAAGTAATCCTCATTCCATCCTGCTTTCAGTCTTTTACCAGCAATTCCTTGTTTTTCTGTTTTTTCATTTTTCAATAAGTTTAGTGCAATTTTCAGAAGTATAGAATAATTCTGAGCAGCATTTTTATTTCTTTTTCTGGAAGCATCTTCAGAAAATGCAACATCTAATGTCCAATGAAGTTTATTTTCAACTCCCCAATGAGAACGGATATTATTCTGGTAGTTTTCAGGGGTTTCACTTAAACTTGAAATGTAATATCTAATAGACTTTTCTACTTCTTTATCGCTATTCTTAAATTCTCTTATGCTTTCTATTCTGATTATCTGATTTAAATTATTCCATTTATTGTCAATGTTCTCAATAAATTGAAATTCAGATATGACACTGCATTTTCTGGTTTCAATTCTTCCATGACCATAGTCAACATCTGTACTTATCTCTATATTTTTTGAAAACCTGAATTCATCTTGAATTTCCTCTAATAATTGTTCTTGATTTTCTTTTACTGCCAATATGTAATCAGCTCCGTTTTCAATAATTTTATTTGCAATATTAGTCTGGGTTCCCATTGCATCGATAGTAATAATATTTCCTTCTATCAATAAAGTGTCTAGAAGCTTAGGAATCGCTGTTATTTCATTAGACTTTTCATCAACCTTTACTTGTCCTAAAACTAAGTTGTTTTGATTTGCCCAAGCACTAACCATATGAACAGGCGATTTTTTTCCTTTTGTTTTTGCGCCTCTTAATGTTTTACCATCAATAGCTATTACCTGACCTTTTGAGAGTACTGATATTGTATTAACCCAATCAATAAAACATGTCTCAAATTTAGAACTGTCAATTGATGAAAACACTCTATTTATTGTGTCTTCGGAGGGTATCCCATTAGGCAAATCAAGAAACTTTCTTAGAAAATCTTCTTTTGAAGTTGCAAACTCAACCATTTGCTTCCAGGTTTCTGCCCCACAAATAACTGAAATTATTCCTATGAGAAGGATGTCAATTAAGTTGTGTAGTTGGTTTATATGGCTTCTAGGATCTTCTATAGTGCCAAAAATACTTACTAGTTTATTGTCTGTGCTCATGATGTATAACTATTTGATTATCAATACAATATATAAATAATCATTGACATAAACAACTATAAATCAGACATTTTCATAAGAAAAAAGTATGCGTTTGCCCTG
>PPCM01001181.1_pt1 | contig 13021 bp, 11 predicted proteins | sample 1555541 | NCBI WGS metagenome assembly PPCM01 (sample SAMN05284479, study PRJNA326546) | Marine sediment metagenome, whole genome shotgun sequencing project. | isolation source: marine sediment | place: Germany: Wadden Sea | collected 2012-09-05 | reverse complement strand
CTAATTGATCCCCGCATTAAGCCCTCTATCTGACAAATAGCCCTTCTATTGCCGTTTAGTCCTCTTTGTTTCGCATAAGATGCCCCCATTGTCTCGTAATGCTCGGCCTTTTCAAGCAATATAAATCAATATAGATACGATTCATCAGAAGTATGCTCCTCAGCACGGGCCGACGCGATCTCAGCTGGCTGGGTCCAACCCTGTTCGTGTACTGTGACTATTTTTTGCCTTATAACTAACGGAACCTCCACTAATTTCTTTTGCAATTTTGTCTGTTTGCAAAAGGACATTTTATTTTGGGGCTGTAATTGGACAAAGTTGAGGATCAAGTTGGGTGCCCTTGCCAGCACCGGGCCCACCGAGCACGAATACCATCATGCTGTCAGGGAACTTTGAAAGATCGGCCACCATATTGGGGTTGTTGCACGTGGTACTAATGTGCATGTTTATAAGATCTGCTGAACCTACAACCCATGGCCGGATGAGACCGGGTTACCTTACCTTACCTTACCTCTGCGTGTGGGGGAATGGGACCTAAGACACAACCAAGGGCCACACTAGTAAGGGGCGTGCGACGGCCAAGTTCGGGGAGTTGGGACTCACGTGAGGCGGAGGCGGGGAAGGGCGCTACTATCGTGGACTGAATGTGGACCTCGAGGTCGGTGGTAAACGTCATCTCAATCCAGGGGCACTATGTTCAGTTTATGTCCTTCGGATCAAACCATGTGTCCTTCATAATCGGCTCCACCGCCAGCGCGCAAAAGTACGCACTGTGAGTGGCCCATCTGAGCTGCGACGAACATGGGGGTGGCGCCATCAGACTTGGTCTTGTTGACATCGGCACCCAGCCTGTGAAGCATCTCGACGCACTGTAAGTGGCCCTTAGCGGCTGCGATTAACGTGGGGGTGGCACCATCATTATCGGCCTTGTTGACATCCGCACCAAGGCTGTGAAGGAGCTCCAAACATCTGTGGTGGCCAAGGTAGGCACTGAAATGCATCGCAGTCAATCCATCCTCATCAGCAGCTGTGACATTGACGCCCTGGCTCGCAATTCTGGAGATCTCGGCTTCATTCCCGGCCTTTGCTGCTGCCCACAGTTGTTCAGCAGACATTTCTGCTGTTTGCAATATCTGGTTTTGACACCTGACTCAACATGACTCCGAGAGTCGCGGCTCAGTGGGCATAACCAGAGACACAAACGCCACCGACACCAGCCAGTCATGGCCAGTCGGCGACCAGACCTCCCCGGCCGATTCAGTCCCACAAGGCGCCGTCCAGTGCCACACGACGACCAGCACGGCAGAATCCGTTCTTCCCAGCAGTATCCCTGCCCCAACTCCATCCAGCCTCCGCCATTTACTGTCGTGTGGGTGCATCTCCCAGGGCTGCAGCCCGTGGCTGGCGTGATCCTGATACCGTACCTTTTCGACGTGATCGGGGGCCTGGCAGCACCCATGGCCATCAACCATCATACAATAGCCATCATAAGACCCATCAAACACGCATGCTGTGCAGTTTACAAGTATACATATTGTCGCCACTCCATCTAGCACGAGCACCCTGTGGCAGTGGGGGGGGCTTGGGGCTTGTGGAGGTCGAGTTTGCCGTCCCATATCCGTCCCGCCTGGGTCAACGTCGTGGGGGTCTGGTCTATGGTGCGGGTCGGGGTGGCTGGGCCTCCTGGTGGTGGACTTAACGCGCTGCGGTGTTTGGGCTTAGCGCCCCTGTTTTGCACGTAATCCCGGAATACCATTTGGAACAACTCGCGCACGTTGCTGCCCGTGAGGGACGATGTCTCAACCACACCGGCTTTCTCCTTCTTGGCGAACTTCTCGACGTCGGCAATCGGTACAGCGCGTGGATTGGTTGATAGAAGGTCGGCCTTGGTGCCAACAAGGAACAACTTGCATCCGTCAGTGTGGGCCCGCAGCGCGTCTGTCCAGAACTTAGCAGCTCGCTCAAAGGATTTGTAGTTGGTCAGATCGTAACACAACAGAGCGGCCTTGGCGCCACGGTAGTAGATCTTGGAGATGCTCTCGTACTTCTCTTCACCAGAGGTATCCCAGAGACTAACCCCAATGTCCTCACCGTCCACAGTCTGAGTCGTGGACGAGAATGCTGCGCCAATCGTCGGAACCTTGGCACTCCCGAAGTCGTTCACCAGGAATCGCGTCACAATTGCGGTCTTACCAGTATTTGAATCTCCGAGAAGAACGATTTTCAATTCAATATCCGGCATGCGGGCTGTTTCAGACGGTTAAGTCCCGGATTCCCATGTTTTTATAATGATCTGGGAAGCCCACATATTGTAAGTACTGTATTCATAATAGCAAATGATATGGTTTGAGACGCCGTTTCTTTACAACGTCAAAATTTTATTTATATTGGCTTTATAAAGCAAGAGAGATGGAATCGGTCCGCCAGACGTTTATAGAGGCGGTAGAGCATGTTAATGTTTGTATACTATTTTCTCGTGTTCTTACTATTAGTCTGCGCGTCATGTTGAAGCGAGTGAGGTTCTCCATCATCTCCAACAGACCCCCGAGACCGCGTTTGGACTGTTGAACGATATTCTAACCACACCCGCGGACCCCAAGGCGCTATTTCACGCGACAAACTGTTTCCGCAAGTGTATTGCGTCGTGGTGGGCTTCCTACACCACCGTCCATCCCGAGGCACGCCAGCTTCCCTTCACCCTCATCGGAGCGACGTCAGACGTCCCTCGCTACGTCGCCCTTGAGCTCTCACAGACCGCGAGCGAGCTATGGCTGGCTGATTACGGCACCATGAGTGAAGGTGACCGGGATAGCGTCATCCAGGCCATCCTTGGCGGCCCGCCTCTCTTGACTGCGGCGTGTCTCACGTCACTGCTAACTACCATAGGCAGGGATGTTATGGAGCAGCGGGGTGAGTCTGATGGCCAGGATGGGTCTGGTCGGGATCGTTCAGGTCGAATGACAGAGCTGTACACAGTCCGAGCTCATTTTGAGACCCGATATCTTGATGCCGTGCTCGATCGCCTGGTCACTCTCCTGGACGGCCCCGAATCCCAACAGCTCGCCGTAATGCCCGCCCTCTCCGCCGTAGTCACCTACCCCCTGGTCGCCGGACGTTCCTTCGCCATGTACATGGCCGCCATCGAGCGGAACCACCCCGCGCCCCCCGCCCCGGCGACCTGGGGTGATATCCTGACCCCCGCCATCCCCCACATCCTGTCCGTTTATCACCAGCCCTCCATCAGAGGTGACCCAGTTCGCGCCGCCGCCCCCCTCGAGCTGATAAGGGACCTGGCCGCCCTCCAGGGCCTTCCTACCATGCACGCGGCACTCGTCCCGGGCATCGCGCGGTTAGCCTCAGCGTTCTTCAACGGCGATGAATATTTCATCGTTACGGCAGCCCTACCGCTCTCCGTCTTCGCTCTCGGGCCCGCCTTCTTCACGCTCCCCAGTGTGTCCGACGTGATGCACCTCATCGAGCGCGCCACGTCCCTTTCCCTCAGCGAGACAGTTGCCGCCTTCGAGACGTTTGAGATGGAAGGATTCATCAACCTGCTCGCCGTCTGGAAGGCCTTGGCGCTTCATATTGACACCGCACCCGCACTGGCTGGCCACATCATGTCTGTATTCACCACGTTCATCACCCAGCGCGTCGAATCCGCCGAGTCTGACCTTCTCTCATTCGACTTTGAGAGTGAGCTCATGGCCGACCCAGACATCACCGAAACGACCCTCGTGGGTGTCGGGTGCCTGGGCAGGGCTGTGGCGGCCCAGGCACTCCCCTTCATCGTCGAGAAAATGCGTCTCGTGGCTGCCCCCGCCCCCGCCCCTGCCGCCCTCGAGGCCCTCGGGTGGCTCCTCGGTGTGGCCGGCAGACTCCTGGCTGACCCACCCGCATCAGACTCGGAGGTCCCCATAGAACTCATCACGTGCCCATCAGATGTCATGACCACAGCCGTATCTGAGACCTGGCGCCATTGTATCGCGGCGATGCCCATGTCACCGTACCTGGCCGGGGTGGCCGCCGACACCCTTGCCCGCCTGGCCCCTGTTTATGGCAAGGATCTACCCTACCCTACCCCAGGACCCGCGGGGGTCGAGGCCTACCTCAAGGCCGCGGTGGAGTTGCTCCCCACACTTATCGGGGACGACAGTCAGATAAACGTCGCCCGGCTGTTACAGGCGACCGCACACGCATTCAGAGCCGACCTCAGCCACAGCACCGCCTGGGCCTCCGCCCGCGCCTGGTTCGACCACGGTGGGTTATGCACACTCCACTTCGACGCCCTCCCCCTCGCAGCCGAGGCATTCTACGCCGTCACACCCCCGGGGCCCGAATTACTTGACGAACTCCACCATAAACGGTCCATGACGGGCCTAGGATTGGCCATAGGCGCCGCCCGGGCAGGAGTCGACCTGACTCAGGCGGTCGGGTTGATTCTTGACTGCATATCTAGAGATAGTCTCGACAAGGCCGGTATGGCCGGAAGAACGATCGTTGAGATCGTATCGGGTCTCAAGATGGCCGACGACGCCGCGGTGGCTGCAGTGATCGAGCTATGCAGGAGAGCCACGGCTGTATTCCGGCAATGTCTCCCATTCCGGAATATGATTGACCTGGACCTTGGCGCCGACCTCGCGCGTGCCGTACTGGATGCGGTAGGGCTCACGGTGCTGCTCGATGTCCCGACTGACGCGTGGCCGGAGGTCATCGTGTTCGTTGACGCCGTGGAGGGCGCGTTCGGGGATATACCGTCGGTGATGTCCCGCGTAGGGGCGGCGCGCGGTACGATAGCGGCTGGATAGGCTGCTGGGCAGATGCTTATGCGAAAAGACAAATCTTCAAGTCTATAAATTGACTCGGTTTTTGTACGTGTAGTTTTGGGTGGGTCGCTTCATTGCCCAGTAACTATGCCATTGGCGTCTTTTACTCTTACACTTGCTTTTTGTTCGAATTTGTCTGCAGACAAAAATCACCCCTACCAATGTCAGAAGGGGATAAAATCGAACTAATTGAACAGTTGCGGAGAGAAAACGCGCTACTAGCGTCTTTCGTCAAGCGGCACGAACATATTCTGCAGTCAGAGGAGATTCCTGAGGCTGACGACGTCAAACAGGCCAAGGGGAAGAAGGGGCGCGGCAAGGAGGAGAAGGCGATGAAGCCCCTGTCCATAGAAGACAAACTATCACTAGCCCTGAAGGAGATTGAGGATCTGCAGGAAGATGTGACACAAGGCACCAACGAGGGCGAGAAGATCAATCTCCACCTCCGCGCGATGATCACGGCGGCCGACGCGCTCATATCTGACACCATGAAGGAGGCGCACGACTTCAAGCGGTGCGTTATTGTCGGCGAGGGCGGCTCATCCAACGTTTCTGCAGAAAAGGTCATTCAATACTTTGAAGATCACACGAAGACACTCAACGCGCGTGTTGAGAAGCTTGGCGTGAAGAACACGAACCTCATGCGGTCCGCTGGTAAGCTCAAAAAGCAGCTCCAGCAGAAGGAGGACACGGGCGAGGTGCTCCACGCGATTGACTACGACCAGCTCAAGATTGAGAACCAGCAACACCTGGAGCGCATTGAACAGAAGAACCAGGAATTGCTGAGGCTCAAGATCACGTCGGGAAACACGATCCTCGTGCTCAACCAGCTCAAGAAGCAGCTTTCGGCCCTGACGGAGGAATCCACATGGCTCAAGGCCGAGCTCAAGGCACGCGAGGCCGTCTCCCAGAAGCTGCAACAGGACATGATCACTGCTACGCGCCAGGAGCACGCTGTGATCTCCGTCCAGAGGGGCCTGAAGCAGGAACAGCACGGGGCCAACGAGCCGCAGCCCATCGATTACATCAAGGTGAAGGCGAAGGAGGCTGACCTGATCAAGGCGCGCGATAATTACAGGCGGAAGATTGAGATCGCGGAGGCGCGGGTGAGACGCGGGCGGACGGGCGGGAGGCTCGAGGGTGCGACGATAGACTAAATGAACTGTACTATGGGGCGGGCAAGGGGATTATTTTTTGAAGGGTTGGATTTTTTCAGCTCATCCCCAAGAAGATCTGAAAAAATCTTAAAAAGTGAGGGAGGCGAATTTTTCTACTGCATCGATTGTCTTATCGGCGCCACTGCTGCCAAAGAGCGCTGACGGCTGAGCAACATTATAAACTTGACGACATCGGAGGATTTTGTCAGTTCTAGCCACCATGGGCGAATCATCCGGATTAGAGGGCGTGGACGCGGTATTTGCTACCAGTCTATGCTTTGTGATCATCGCAATTACCGCCATCATGTACATGATGGACTTTTTCAAGATTCATTTCATCCCGGAGAGCATCGGTACGTTTTCCAGGCCACTGCACCCGCCCTAACACAGTAACGATCGGTCTAGGATCTTTATTCGGCCTGATAGTCCGTCTTATCGCCTGGCGGACGGGGTACGACGACCATGCGTTGTCGATTCTCTCTAAGTTCAATCCAGAGATCTTCTTCCTCCTTCTGCTCCCCCCAGTGATGTTTGAGGGCGGTTATTCGCTCAACAAGGAGCATTTCTTCCGCAACATCGTCTCCATCGTCGTGTTTGCCGTCGTCGGCACTCTCATTTCTACTCTAGTTGTCGGCGGCGGCCTGGCTCTCTTTGGCAAGATTGGCATCTGCTACGACATCGGTTTCCTCGACAACATGATCTACGGCGCGCTCATCTCGGCCGTGGACCCCGTCGCCACCCTCGCCATCTTTAACGCGCTCGACGTCTCTCCCATGCTCAACATGATGGTCTTCGGCGAGTCAGTGCTCAATGACGCAGTCTCCGTCGTGCTCTTCCGCACCCTTCTCAACTTCAAGTCCCACACCTTCAACCTCGTCGCCCTGGCCGTCGCTCTTGGCCAATTCCTCGTCATTTCTCTCGGTAGCGTCGTCCTCGGCCTCTTCACGGGCTTCACCACGGCCTTCCTCTTCCGGTCCCTCCCCCTCCACCGTAGACCCTCCATGGAGGTCGTCCTCGTCCTCGTGATCTCCTACATGTCCTACTTCGTCGCCGAATCTCTCCAACTGTCGGGGATCATGACCATTCTCACCATCTCCATCCTCATGAACCACTACGTCTCATATAGCATGTCGGACATCGGGAAACACACCCTCGAGGAGGTCTCCAAGTGCCTCTCCTTCATCTGCGATTCCGGCGTCTTCGCCTATCTCGGCGCGTCCGTCTTTACATTCAATCACCACATCAGATTTGATTACATTATTGCTGCGATCGTGCTCTGTATCCTGGGCAGGCTCCTCAACGTCTACCCCCTCACAGCAGTCCTCAACTGCTTCAGAACGTACCGCATCCCGCAGAAGTTCCAATTCATACAATTCTTCTCCGGCCTTCGCGGTGCAGTCGCCTTTGCATTGGTTTTAACCATCACTGGACCGTCCGCCAACATCCTCATCACGACGACCCTCGGAATCGTGCTGTTCACCATCATTGTCTTCGGCGGCCTCACTTTGCCGCTCCTTCAGATCCTTCGGGTCCGCCAGGTGGTCGTGGAGCCCGCTGAGAAGCTGTACGAGGCCGCACTTCGCCTGCCCATGCTGAGCAGCGTGTCGGCGCTGTTCGCCCGTCTTGGCCTCTTGTCGCAGCACGCGCTCGCCAAGAACGCCGTCATGGGCGCCCAGCCGGCCGAATACCATTCCTCGTTCGAGAACTTCGACATCCGTTACCTCCAGCCCCTGTTCCGGAAAACAGTGCCATTGGGCACAGCCCTCAGCAACATTGTCAACAGGATGGCCCGTCGCCAACTCGTAAAGCCCGTCGAAGTCAACGATGACCCCGACGCCGGAATGTCCATCACCGTGTTCCCGGACGACGACGCGCCCCAGGCCCACGTGATGGGGGGACCGGGCAGCCCTGTGCTGTTTAACGGGAATTCGATGGATACCCCGACTGATTCGCCGACATCGCCGACTGATAAGGCGCTGGGCGCGGGAGACTTCGCCGATATCAACCTAGAGTGATTGGACGCTGGACATAAGTGTAAATACGCGATACATTCATGATTTTTATAAACCGTACGACTAAATCGAAGTTATAAAAAAATGCTTTTGTGAGTTGAGAGAGCGATATGGCCTTTAAGCGTTTTGTCGAAGTCGGTCGTGTGTGTGTTGTGAACTACGGTCCCGAGGTTGGCAAGCTGTGCGTGGTTATCGATGTTGTCGATGGTCGCCGCGTCATTGTTGATGGCCCCACCACTGGTGTGGACCGCAAGGTCATGAACCTCAAGGCTCTGTCCCTCAGCAAGTTCAACGTGGACATCAGCCGCGGCATCCGCAACAAGGCCCTTGTTGCTGCCCTCGAGGAGCAGAAAACCATCGAGAAGTTCAACGAGTCCGCTTGGGGCCTGAAGAAGGCCGCCGCTGCTAAGCGTTCCGCTTGCAACGACTTTGAGCGCTTCCAGGTGATGATCCTTAAGAAGGAGCGTACCAAGGCCATCAACAAGGCTCTCAAGCAGTAAAACGGATTGTAGACTTGTATTTGTTCGTTTTAGCCAGCCGCAAGTGCGGTATGTGCATTATATGCTGTTTGTAGGTCTATCTCCGACCCCTTCATATCTCTGCCGACCCGTTTTAAAAAAGTGGTTTATGGAAGGAGATCTCAGAAGTAACCCACACGTCCAGCGAATGAGTGTTGAGCTCAAGATCGTGCTTCTTGGCGAATCAGAGGTGGGCAAGACCTGCATTGTGAATCGTTACATCACTGGGCGCTACTCTGCGAGCACTGTCACCACTGTTGGCGCTGCATTCGCTTCCACAACACGCAAAATTGACGGTGAGGACATTGTCGTCGGTATCTGGGATACATGCGGTATGGAGCGGTATGAGAGCATTTCCAAGATCTACTACCGCGGCGCCAAGGCCGCCATTGTTTGCTACGACCTGACAAAGGCCGATACCTTCAGGGGAAGAGCACAATTCTGGGTCGGTGAGCTGCTGAAGAACCTCTCTGCCTGCAAGATCTTCCTAGTCGGCACCAAGGTGGACCTCCTTGCCGACCACGCGCGCGGCACGCCCGTCGAGGAAGTCGAGGCGTATGCTGAGAGCATCGGGGCCACCATGATGGAGACGTCGTCCCTCACGGGCACCAACGTCAACGAGCTGTTCGACCTCGCGATTAGAACGTACGTCAAGGAGCGTGGACCCAAGGCGGCGCCCAAGAACGTCGTCAACCCGGCGGCAGCAGCATCGAATGACGGATGCGGGTGCTAAAGTGTATATATCAGTAAATTTGTTGCATATGGTGGCAGGGGCGGGTAGGCTGTTGATATTGTGGCGGTGAAAAATGCCGCCAAGCATGACGAAAAAAAGAATGGCCGGAAACATAAATCGGATAAATTGGATTTGTCAGATGTGTTGCTGGAACATGCGAGTTTAGCAGGCATATACGGCCTCGCCGCGACGTGATACGCCGTCTAATGGCCTGTTTCTTCATTGCCATCAAATCGCATACTTCATCTCAACTCACTATTGCTGATTCCTGATGGGTGGCACCAGTTCAAAGGCCCCCGATCCTGAATTCGTTACGCAGCTCCCTAATGGAGCAACGGTTAGTTTCCTCTTGGCTTTCTTATTCAGACGCTTCATGAGAATTTTCGCATCAGCGCGCTTCAACACAGCGATAGGCCTTGTTTAGGCGTGCGAACGTTCCGTTCTGACTTCAGCAGAGGCCCTTACAAGTGGCTCACGTACTCGGAAGCCTACCACCGGGCGGAACGCTTCGCCTATGGGCTCAACATCCATGGTCTCGGCAACGGCTCGCACGTGGCCATATTCACAGCATGCAACAGCCCCGAGTGGGTTATCGCTGAAGCGGCGTGTAACCTGCTCGGCATCGTCACCGTTCCGCTCTACGAGGCCCTCAGTCGAGACCAGGTGGCGTTCATCCTACAACACAGCGACTGTAGCGCCATTATCTGCTCGGCAGACAAGTCTGAGCAGGTCCTGGACCTCATTTCTGCCAGCTGCCCGTCTGTATACGTGCTTATCGAGATGGATGACGACTATCTCGAGATGCGAGCGGCCGGATGCGACGTAAGTTTGATATCAGAGGGCCACGTCACCAGACACCATCTGAGCCAGCGTATGAGGACCCTAGCACCCCACCACGTCCGTTCCTTCAGCAACTCTGTGTCATCCGGCTTCCTCAAGTCTCGGGGCCAATCCCGCGTCCCCTCCCACGAAGATCTGCCCATACCGTCGCCAGAACACGTTCCCGGCATCCCCTCAGACCCGAGAGACATCATCGGCGACCCCCAGGATTCCCTCGAAGTCATCAGCGTCGCCTCGAGCGAAGATTCATCACACTCAGCCCCAGACTCCCGACCCGCACCCCTCACCGTACCCGCAGCCTCACCCCCACCCGCCTCCCAGGACGTAGCACTCCTCCTCTTCTCAGACGTCGAGGTCGAGGGCGGCCGCCGCCTACAGTCTCTGAGTGAATCCCGAACAAACGTCGACCTGCCCCCACCTGCCCCCCACGACGTCGCCTCCATATTGTATAACGCCGGCGACTCGCCCGAGCCTAGGGGCTCCGTACTAACTCATTCCAACTTTATAGCAGCGGCGGTGGGTTTTATATCTGGGACTTCTTTCTCCCGCGGTGGTGATGTAACACTTTCCGTGCTCCCTCTCGCACACGCGTTCGAGAGACTATCGGAGGTGGTTGGTCTGTACTCGGGCACGGCGACTGGCTTCCCCTCTGTCGGCGTGACCTCCATGCTCGATGATGTTAGACAGCTCAGACCCACGTATATCGTCGGTGTGCCGCGGATATTCTCCCGTATATGCACGTCAGTGACCAAGGAGATCAGGCAGCACACTCTCGCTGTCCGCAGCATGTATTATTCCGCGTACTACCTCAAACGAACCGTGTGTCTCCCCGGTGAGCCTCTCCCGTTGCTCGATGACGCTATATTCGGTGATATACGCGCCATTCTCGGCGGCAGGCTCGAGTACGTCATCTCTGGCGGCGCACCTCTCCCGTCGTCAGTTCAAGACTTCTTCACGGTGTGTTTTAGCGCCGTCGTGCTCCAAGGCTACGGTGTGACAGAAGCGGCCGCCGCATGCTGCATGACGTCGTTCGATAACCCTGCACCAGGATGCGTAGGAGCCCCGCTCTCAGCCTGTTGTGAAGTCAAGCTCATGCCAGTCCCCGTCAACGATCGTCTGTACCGCCCCATGCTCGGCTTTGGTGAGCTTGCCATCCGAGGGGCGAACGTGTTCCGCGGATACCACAAGGATCCTGATATGACGCGATCAGCGATGACGGCGGACGGGTGGTTCTTGACGGGTGACATTGCATGCCGGAATGCCGATGGCACGTTCACCATTATTGACCGAAAGAAGCACATCCTCCGGCTATCGTCCGGCGCACACATTGCTGTGGAACAAGTCGAGGGCATCTACACGCGCTGCCCTCTCATCGGCCAGATCTTTGTCCACGGTTCAATGTATCACTCTGCTCCAGTCGCTGTCGTGTTCCCATCGTATCCAGAGCTCAGAGACAGGTTGCTAAGGACCAATGATACCCATCTGGCTGATCTCCCGCTCCAGGAAATGTGTAGAAACCCTGAGATCGTCGCTCTGGTCACTGATACTCTCCAGGAATTCGGGAGGTCAGCAGGACTCCCGGGATTCGCCATCGTCACCGCCACGTGTCTCATTCCCGCCCCATTCACCACGGAGAACGGCATGCTGACGGCTAACTTCCGTCTCAAGCGATCGGCCATCACGGAGCATTACACGAGACCCATCAAGGACATGTACCGCCTCACAGAGCACAACAAGATCCCCATGCGGTCAGCATCGCGGAGAACGTCGGTCGCTGGGTCTGATACGGAGACTCTCACCGAAACGGCGCCCAGCACGACCACCGCCAAGGGTTATAGCGTCGTGCGGCGACAATCAACCAGTATGAGCCATACAAGCTTCAAAACGCCGCGGAGAGGCCGCATCAACTGGGATTATGCGATCCGGTCGGCGATGGACCGGCAGCCATCGCTCAGGCTCGGGAGGTGATCTCGTTCTTTTGGCAGGGTTAATATGGAGAAGGGTTTCTGGTTTTGTATAAAGTTTCTGTCAGGTTGGGAGGGGGAGAGCCTGGATAGCGCGCTGGTAGGCATAGTTGGGCCTCTTTACGATGCAGTCTCGAACTGAATCACAGCTTTTCATAACAATAATTTATAGAACACAAGTCAACTGGCCAAAACATCAGGTCAGAGGCCAGACTGTCTTTATTACTCAATGCAAGACAATGCTACAACTACAAAAGATGTGTTTAAGACGGTTTGCCAGCTGATACTTGGCTCTCGTATTTCAGAAGAGCACCTCAAGCTACAGAACTACGTCAGCACGCATGCTCTTCAGTTTAGGGAGAGCCGTATGGTCTCTGATGCTCTAAAAGACACGTTTGCCACCACACACTCATCACCAAGCGCCGTGACGGTCGATATCGTCGCTCTCCCAGTCCAATCAGCTCCGTCGCCCCATTTCATCCCCTCTTCGAACGCAGAGGGCTACGTCATTGAGCGATGGCAGTTCCAACGCCCTGTGAGTGCTCCTATAGTCCGTTCACAGGACCGTGCGGCGCTATCGACGTTCTATCGCCATTTATACACACGCGTGCGGATGATGCCGGCCGCCAACGTCCCAGCGATGGTCGCTGCGGCTGATGCGACCAACACGGCCACTGGTGGGGCGGCGGGTGGCATGTTTTCCCACCTTCCTCTTGTGTTTTCCGTTTCATGCACGCTTCGGGCTCCTTCCACCCTTAATTTCCATGCCAAGACCGACAGATTATTAATGGCATCGGCGTCAGGCGTGAAGGCCAACGTAACCTTCATCCCCCGCCCCACCCTTGAGGCTCTCGTCAAAGGCATCCTTCGTGGTGAACGACCCGCCCCCCGCCCTCTCCCCGCCCCCATTCCGATACACATTCCCGACATGAGCGGAGTATACGACGAGCCGTCGCCCACACAGTCCGTGAGTG
>PPCM01001180.1_pt1 | contig 13024 bp, 9 predicted proteins | sample 1555541 | NCBI WGS metagenome assembly PPCM01 (sample SAMN05284479, study PRJNA326546) | Marine sediment metagenome, whole genome shotgun sequencing project. | isolation source: marine sediment | place: Germany: Wadden Sea | collected 2012-09-05 | reverse complement strand
CATCTGGGCCCCGGATTGTCGTACGGTATCGCCAACCTTCACAACGCCCGGCGTGCCGGGACCCCGATCCTCAACGTGGTCGGTGAACATGCCACCTGGCACAGGGAGAACGACGCCCCGCTGGCCATGGAGATCGAGACCCTGGCAAGAACGGTTTCCGCGAGGGTCCGAACGGTGGAAAACGCTTCCCAAATCTCCCGCATGACGGCGGATGCCGTAGCAACCGCCCGCGCCAAGGGGGTTTCCACCCTTGTGGTTCCCCATGACTGCCTTTGGACGGTCGCCGATTCGAGTACGATCCTTTCCGGGGATTTTTCGCCCGATCCCGTTGATCCGGCAAGAATTCAATCCTGCGGTACGCTTCTTTCCAGTGGAAATAAATCCGCCCTTCTCCTTGGGGGAGACGGCCTGAGAAAAAAAGGGCTCCTTGCGGCAAACCGCATCAGGGAGAAAACGGGATGCGACCTTATCACCGACACCTTTCCCGCCGTGATGGACAGGGGAGCGGGTCTTCCCCCGGTTGCCCGCATCCCCTACTTCCCCAATCAAGCCGCCGCTTTTCTTTCCGGATACGATACCCTCATCCTTGCCGGCACCCGGGAACCGGTGAACTTCTTCGGATATGAAAACACACCGGGAACACTGCTTTTACCCCACCAGAAAAGGGCTTCACTGCTTTCCGAAGGCCGGGATCCGGCCAATGCCCTTACGCTTCTCGCGGACGAACTCGGTGCCCCCCGGCACCCGGTACTGCCCGTGGAGCTTATCCGCCCGGAACTTGCCGCAGGTCCCCTGACACCGGAAAAGGCAACCTCGGTGCTGGCCGCACTCCAGCCGGCCAACGCCGTGATCGTGGATGAGTCCATCACCTCGGGCGCGGGCCATTACCCCCTTTCGGCCACCCTTGCCCCCCACACCCTCCTGACCCTTACGGGAGGGGCGCTGGGTCAGGGCATGCCCTGCGCCGTCGGGGCCGCCGTTGCCTGTCCGGAAAGGCCGGTCATAAGCCTCCAGGCCGACGGAAGCGCCATGTACACGATCCAATCCCTCTGGACCCAGGCGCGTGAATCCCTGGATATCACGACCCTTTTGTTTGCCAACGACCGCTACAACATTCTGAAGATAGAGTTGTCCCGCTCGGGCATTTCCCCTCTGCCGGCAAATGCCGCAAACCTTACGGATCTCCATCCGCCGCCCCTCTCCTGGACGGAGATCGGTCGTGGAATGGGAGTTCCGGCCGTTTCCGTGGACACGGCCGAAACCCTTGCGAAAGAACTTACCCGGGCATTCGGGGAGCCCGGCCCTCACCTTATCGAGATCAGGGTTTAGTATCTTAAACCCTGTTTTTTGCACTTTTTGGCTGAATATGAAGGAATAGACATGGATTGGAGAGACGATCAGGCTTCCCCTTCCGGGAAGGTGATGGTGAAGGTGGTGCCGCCGGCGGGGGTGCTGGTGCAGTCGATTCGCCCCTTGAGTTTCTCCGTCACCAGGGTGTGGATGATGTGGGTACCGAGGCCGCTCCCGCCCTTTGTGCGTTTCGTGGTAAAATACTTGTCAAAAACAACCGCAAGTTGGGCCTGCTCCATTCCCCTGCCGTTGTCCCGGTAGGTCAAAACGACGTTCCCGTTATTCTTTTTAACGGCGATACGGATCTCCCCGCCCTTGATTCCCTCGAACCCATGGATCAGGGAGTTGATGACAAGGTTCGTGATAATCTGGAAAAAGGCGCCGGGATAACTGTTGACCATCAGGTTTGGGGGGCAGTCGACGTTCACGCCGTGATCCGTGTGCTTGAGGCGCGGCATCAGGCTGAGGACAATGGTGTCGAGGTATTCGCCGAGGAGAAAGGTTCTGCGGTCGTCCCGGCACTGGTCCACCGCCACCACCTTGAGGCTACGTATGAGCTCGGCCGCATGGGTCAGGTTTGCATGGATGATCTTCGAGGATTCATCGGTTATTCCGATAAAGCTTTCGAAATCGGAACGCGCCATCCTTCCTTCCCGGTAGAGTTCACGGATGTCGCGGTTCTTCTCGCCGAGAAAAGAGGCGGTGGTGATGCAGCAGCCGAGGGGGGTGTTGATCTCATGGGTGGAATCGGCCACGACCTTGCCCAGCCCCGCCATCTTTTCCATCAGTATCAGCCTGTTCCGGGTATCCCTGACCGTTGCCATGGACTCCTTTAATGCATCGTTGGTCCGCATGAGTTCCTCGGTGCGGCGCACGACTTCCGCTTCCAATTCCGAGTTCATCCGCCTGATCTCCTCCTCCGCCTTCTTTCTCTGGGTTATATCCTTTGCAATACCCTGGCTTCCGAAATATTCCTTGCCGCCCGTCCCGTCACCTTCGTACAGCCCTTCCACCGAGACACTGAACACCTCGAAAAAAATCCCCTCCTTTGACCTGTTCATCAACCTGACCTCGTAAGACTGGGTCTTCCTCGATCCGGTCCTTCGTTCCAATATTCTCTTTTCGGCGGCCGCCCTGTCTTCCGGGTGGACGATATCCAGAAGAGAGTTTCCCAGAAGTTCAGCGGGGGTATACCCGTAACGTTTAACCGCGTCACTCACGAATGTGAGAACGCCCGACGGATCGGATCGGTATATGATGTCGGGAACCGTTCGTATGATGGAATCCAGTTCCTGTTCCGTCTTCTTGCGAAGTACTATCTCCTTCTGCAGCTCCATGTTGCTTTGCTTGATTTTCAAGGTCCTTTCCGAGACCCGCGCTTCGAGGCGAATTCGCCGGTTCGTCAAATCCTCTTCCACGCGTTTTCTTTCCGCGATATCCCGCGCCAACTCTTCTCTCATGGTATTGATGGAAAACGCAAGCTGTCCAAGTTCGTCCTTTTTCTTTCCCGGCGCGCGCTTGAGGATAAGAGGCCTGCTCAGCCCCGTCGATTTCATGCTTCTTGTATACTCGGCCATCCGCTCAAGATGCCTGCCCACCAGAAGATGAAAGATAAAGAAAATAAAGGTCGATACAAGCAGTGTCTTAACGGTCTGGGTGGCGAGGATCACGACCACCCTGTCCACAAGCCTGCGGTAAACGCCGGAAAGGCTCACCACCGCATGGAGGTTTCCCAGGAATATTTCCCTGCCCCTGTAAGCATGGTGCATGGGATAACTCCTTTTAACCATCCTTTTCGTTTCACCGGGAACGGCGCCCGCAGCCATGAGAACCTTCCCGTTTTCTACAATCTCAAGGTACATTAGGTCCGGAAGCCTCAGGATCCCCTCCAGCTGAACCCTCAGAAGATCCTGATCGGCAACCCAGAGACTCGTGGTGATCCCCTCAAGATGACTGGCCTCTATCCGCATGAAACTTTCATCAACCAAGGCCATGTCTCGCCTGTACTCCATGAAGAGCTGAAGCGATGTCCCCACAAGGGTCACAATGGAGCTGAAAAGGAGGATCCAGATGATCAACCTCCTGGCAATCACGTTTCCGAACTCCTTAAAAAACGTTATTCTTCCACCCATTTCTTAACCCGATACACTTGATTATTCACGGTTGAATCAACAATCGACGAGTAGGTGCCGTCCGCCTTCATCCCCTTCAGGGATTCCGCCACGAGTGGGACAAGTACCCGGTGTTTTTTATGTAGATAAAGAAAGCCCGCCCTATCCACCACGGGCGGATCGAGAACATGAATTCCCTGATTTTTCATGTGGGAAAGTGCTTTGTAACCTGAAAACCGTTCATAAATCACAAGATCCACCCGGTTGTTCACCAGAAGGTTGAACAGAAGTTGCCGATTCCGAACCCTTGTCAATCGGGAAGGATCGATCTTTTTTTCGAGGATCTTCCACCCGGTCACAATTCCGATATAATACGGCGTTAGCCCCTCCCACCCGCCCGGCCATGATCGGACGTGCATGCTGAAGGCCACCATTTCAATATTGATCAGTTTTTCAGGAACCCTCCTGAGATTTGGATACTTCCCTCTCAGGCCGGCGACGCGAATTAAATCCCCGTCGTTGATCCCCTTGTTCGCGTTGATCAATGATCGCTCGGCAGGAAGAGAGATGATAACGACTTGAATCCCGATCCTGTGAAACGCCTCAGTCACGATAAGATCGACGATCCCGGTCTGCCCGCTGTCCGAAAACGGCGCTTCACCGGCCGAACCGAGATAGAGGGGGGAACCGGTTGCAAACGATACAAACACATTAAAAAACAGCATCGTCACAAGAGCAATCCGCCGTTCTCCTCTTCCGCGTCCCCGATCCACCGCATATTGTCTTGTCCTTGCCGGAAATAAGGCCGCACGAGTTTTCATCCCCTCAGCACCTTTCGCGATCAGGTGGAACCATTCACATGGAATCGGGCTCCCATCGCCTCCGCGGCCGTTGTTAAATCAACGGATCATTCCCCGATGTGCTTACAGGTGCCCCGCCCCACCGTTTCCCATGGGAAATACCGTCCCTCGCAACCTGATACGTGTTCAAAGCAACTCTGCCCCACCCGTTTTCTTTTTGGATATATGGCCGCACGGGGGCTGATAAATGTTATAAAAATGATGTTGCCTGTCACAGTCATACTGTTTCACAAAGGCTGCGGGAATTAGCGGAGAGCTCTTTTAAATGCGGTTTTTCCGTAAACGTAAGAGGTTATGCATCGGAAAATTCGACCTTATTGGATTTTATAATTTTATTTTAGCATTAAGCCCGGCATATCGCCAGCGTTAATAAGAAACGGGACAACTCCCTAAAATCCGGTGTGACATTAATTGTCACCCCAGATGACAATGAATGAAACTCAAACGGCAGGGGGGCCTCTTCGCATCTAAACCGCAACGCTGTTCTTCCCTTTAATGGGGATTGATCGGTCTTTTTGAGAACAATTATTCTTCCGGCACGGTTCTTGGAATGGGTATCCGTAAACGAAAAACGTTTCCGTGAATACAATTAACGTTTCAATTACGTACAAACCAAAGGAGAGAATAATGAATCAGAAGAGCACCAGCAGATTATTTCCGATAATGGTACTCGTTGCAGCGGCATTTTTATTTGGCGGCGCCTCAAAAGTCGCGGCCCTTGAATGGAATGTGCCGGAACCGCTTGTGAGCGTTCACGGATTTTACGAAGAGAACGAGAACATTCTCTTTTCCGATATGAAGTTCGTCAATATTCCGCAAACCCTGCCATCGGTGGATGTTTACATGGTGCTCAAGTCCGTGGCCGACGACAGGACCTGGTATGTTACCATTGACCTCCTGCACCTAGCCACCACCGGTGATTTCCACGGCGCAAGCAAGGTCACGGAAAATGTGACACCCTATTTTCAAGGGTTGAACTTTGCGGAACTGGGGCTGACACGCATCGACCTGCCCGGTTTCCCCATTCATGTGGGCGATCTGCCCATTTCCCAGGGGGAATACCTTATCATGCTCGCACTTCTTGAGGCGGGCGCTGATCCGGCCACCGCATCGCCCATCGGAAATGTTGCCGTTTCGGCGGTTGAACTCCCCGACATTCAGTTCCCCCATGATCCCTGTGATTTTAACGGCAACGGAGACGTTGAAGAGTGGGAGATTCTTGAATGCGAAGACAAGGAGTTCGATCCTTGCGACTTCAACCACAACGGCGACGTGGAGCCCTGGGAAAAGGAAGAGTGCGAGGACGATGAAGAGGAGTTCGAACCCCTGCCGATAGTTTTATCCGATACTAACGATTAATCCGCTAATAATTTGTTGAATTCGTCTTTTTACCCGATCCCCTTACGGCGTTGAGGTTTCATCGGACACTGCAAGGGGATATTATCATCAGGCATCCTTTCCCGATCCATTAGTCTCGCGAGGGATAAACTCCCGTCAGAGCGATACAGTGGTAAATCCCCAAAAACGGCTGTCTGTTTTCCACGGCCTGTCCGCCACCTGTATAGCCCACGACGATACTCAGTGAATCGGCCTGCATCGTCACTTCGGGAGCCGCCACATCACTGTAATCGTCGTTGCGATTCTTGCTTGCCATGACGTTTCCGCCGGGTGTTTCACGGTTCCCGTCGGTGTCCGTTGCCTTGATTGTACCAGCTGCAGTGTGGTTGTGTGACGGCAGTTGGGAAACGGTTAGGATATTGTCCTGTTTGCCGCCCTTTTCACCCCAGTGAATACGCGATAGTCCGCTTCCCGTACCCGCATGAACGGCAACCCGCCCCCGCAGGTCGGGAAGTGCAAAAGTTGTTTCTCCGTCTCCGCCGAATGTTGTCCCAAGAAGTGAAAACAGCGCCTCGTATTCCGATATAAAGAGGGTTTGGCCGTCACAAAATGCCCAGCCCCTGGGGGCGAAATTAAACCCCAGCATTCGGATCTCACCGATATACGGTTCCGAAGCCGGTGCCGGGGAAGTCACGCCCATGGCTATGAACATGGTTAGTGAAACAATCGCTGCCGTGATGCATTTAGAAATAACTCTTTTCATAATCCACCTCCCTTTATTGAGTATCGGTTCTGTTTTTTTATTATTTCTTTGATTTGTACGCTATTTCTTGAACAGTAACCTGATCCGATATAATCCCGCGATAAAAGGAAAAAATGGCATTTGGAAATTTCAGCACCGGACACAGCTGTTTTGCAATGGTGTTCCGCACATAAAATCTGAAAATAATTCATTCAGATTCTCGCGCAAGGTCCGGCAAGTTCCGCATCCGTTACAACAGAAAGGTGGCTTTCCTTTATTTCCGCCGTTTCAAGAACTGCCGTTTCAAGAGTCGCCGTTTAAAGCAACCGCTTGGAATTACCGGACACGGTATCGAGAATGGTCTATCCAGCCGGATTAATAAAGATATCATATATCGGGAAGGGAGTCGCCGCATCGGACCGCCTCCCGGAAGCGCCGTAGGACGGAGTCGATTTTGCGGAGGTGTTCGAGCTTTTTCCGGTCCAGTGGTGTTGTATGAAGAATTTTGACGATACCGCCGTTTTTGACAACCAGCCTTCGATCGGCCATCAATGCAAGGATGGGATCGTGGGTGGCCATCACAACGATCTTCTCTGTTTTTACCAATAGGTTGAGCGCCTTTTATCGATCCACGCCGGCATTCTCGATCTCGTCGATGAGAATCACGGGCGAGGGACTGAGATGTGCGGTGTCCGCCACCATCAGGGCACGGGACTGTCCGCCGGACAACTGGGTGACGGGTGTTTCAAGGATAAAGGGTTCTCCCGCCAAGTCGTTGGCGGTAGCAAAAATTCGCATTACGGTCTCTTCCAGGCACTCCACCCCGCGGCTTTCCGCATGCATGATCAGAAACTCTTTCACGGAAAGGTCCATGATAAAGTTCATGTTCTGGGATAGTTGTGCCACGAGTTTGCGATCGGCTGAAAAGCACGGGGTATCGGCCACCGGTTTGTCATTCACGAGAATCGTTCGGCCCGTGGGGGTGTCCCCCTGTGCAAGGCATTCGATATCCTCGAGGAAACGGCTCTTTCCGGAACCGGTGGGCCCCACCACGCAGACCACGTCCCCCGCGCTAAGGGAAATATCAACCATCTCCCTGTCACCGGATTTGTCCCGCCCCCCCTTGATGAATACAGTTTGTACCCCGAGGCCCACACTCTCCCTGAACTCTTCGAATGAGTCCATGAATCTTTCAAACCGGTCCAGCAAAGCCGAAGGTTCCATGCCGATCCTTTCCAACTGCTCCTCCGAAAGGCCCTTGATCAGCTCCTTCATCGTGAGGGACACGGGTGCATCGGCAAGTTCGTGGGCGGAAAGAAAATCCCCCACGGCCATGGAACGTTCCTTTAGTTCTCCTATGGTTTTTAACGCATATGACATGGGTTCAGTCCGTGAAATTGATTCTGCGTGTGTATCCGATCTGGCTGTCCCTGCCGCTCTTTTTGCGAAGAGCCTCCGCGAACCTCTCGAAAGTCCTCGTAAAGGGCATTTTCATGCCGCAAGGCATCAATGCGACCATCGTCGACTCGCCGCCGAGCGCAATCTCGTCAACAACGATTCCTTGCCCTTTCGTGGTTTATCCGCAATCCTTTCGTTCAGTAATTTCAGGAAGGGTTCGGCGTTTACACCCGCCGTACTCAGCGCGGACTTGAGCTTAAGGAGCGGCCCCAGTGTCGCCGGCAACTCCTTGTTTTCAAACTGCCCCAGGCCGTGCCCGGCGAATAGGGGCATCAACTCGGGATGGGAAGAAAGCACATGGGAAATCGTCATATCGGCCGAAATCATATATGCCTTTCTACTCATGACGGCACCCGCATGCCGCTTCGGCATGATCCTGGATGCCCGAGGCGGTTTCGATCATTCTTTCGATCACCTCCCGGGTCATCTTCTTTCTTTGGTATCCGTCAAAAACAGAACAGATTGTTTGATATTGTTCATATTCGAGAAGGTCATCGGCAAGTTTTCCGTCGATCCCCGAAACCCGGTCAAGGGCCTCCACCAGGTCAGAGAAAGTGTGGTTGTCCGCCATTTCCCCGCGATGAATCAGCATGCCCATGATGTTTTTTTCGATGGACATGCCGATGATGTTGTAAAGAATCTCCTCGGTAAACACCGAGGGCCGTTTCAGGCCGCCACGTGCCGTTTTCAGATATTTTCCGCCCTCTTCAAGAAACGCCTTGTAAGTTTCGCCCATTTGATCTCCTCCCTGTTCAGGTATCGTTATTCTATACAAAGGAGCAAAGCATCAAACGTGCCAAACAAATCGAATCAAACGAAATCAACCATATACACTTCAACTTCGGGACATTGGAAGACATTTGAGTATTAACACCCCCAACGGGCGAAATACATATTTGTAATACACAGGAGGCTGTAAAACATATTTGTAATTTCTAAAAATGAGTAACTTGCCGCGACTTCTCCAAGGGAGTTGACTCGATGCATTGACTGTTATGGTAACGCGGTCCCCGGTGCCGGAAAAAACCGCCCGCCTTTTTACTCAAGTCCACATTCGTTTCTATAGTATCTCCAAACCTCGCATTTTTTGCCGGTATCGGAAGCCACGCAGAGATGATCGGTGGTAACGCCGTTTTTCTTCAGGGCTACGGTTTGATAACCGTCATCCAAGCATTTTCTTACGGCGGGATTGGCAACCCTTTTGGACGGGGGGGCTCCCGATTCCCCTTTCCCGTGCCCGGCTCCAACGTCACCACCGGATATCACGGGTTTTTCCGATACGGATCCGCCGGAAGCCGTCGGTATAAAACGAACGGTTGTTCCGGTCTCCGGTTTTACAACATGACCGGAAACAGGCTTCACATAGGTACCGGGCGCTGAATGAACCTTCTCGCCTGAAACGGACTTCTCCACGGTGCCTGAAACTGGTTTCACGTAGGTGCCGGGAGTGGAGCGGGTCGTCTCTCCGGACACCGGCTTCACAACGGTTCCGGAAACCGATTTCACGTAGGTGCCGGCTGCGGAGCGGACCGTCTCGCCGGAAACGGGCTTGACCACGGTGCCGGATACGGGCTTCACATAGGTACCGGGCGCGGAACGGACCGTCTTACCGGAAACGGGCTTGACCACGGTGCCGGATACGGGTTTTACATAGGTGCCGGGCACGGAGCGGACCGTCTTACCGGAAACGGGCTTGACCACAGTGCCGGATACGGGTTTCACATAGGTGCCGGGCGCGGAGCGGACCGTTTCGCCGGAAACGGGCTTGACCACGGTGCCGGATACGGTTTTCACATAGGTGCCGGGAGCGGAGCGGACCGTCTTGCCGGACACGGGCTTGACAACGGTGCCGGATACGGGTTTTACATAGGTGCCGGACGCAGAGCGATCCGTGTTGCCCGATACCGGTTTTACCACCGAACCCGATCCGGGTTTTTCCACATGTGTGGGCCGAGCCCGGTACTCCGTGTTACCCGCGCACCCGCTAATCAGCGCCACGGCAGCGGCTGTTGCCGCTGCCGTGGCGATACTGCCGAAATTCTTCATTAATACCTCAACGATCAGGGCATGGGCTTTTCGCCGGCCCTTGGGAAAATCAAATTGGCCTTTGACGCGTTCCGCTTTGTCATAACAGGTTCCGCTTCCGTTTTCCCGGGAAATGTTGTTGTTTTCTCGGCCGTCTTGATGCGCCTTTCCCCATTCGGGGTTTCGACGATCTCGACCTTTATCACCGAAAGGTCTTCGGGAATGGTCTTGCCGTTGTATGCGCTGCCGGCAACATCCCCACTCCCTTTTTTCGCCTTTATCACTGCGGTTCGTTTTCCGCTCCTTGCACCGGGTACCAGTACCGTCCCCCAGCTGTAAGAACCGTTGTTCAACTCGTTGCTCTCCTGGAGCACATTCCGGTCGTCCACCCACAGGGCCATCATGTAGGTCCCCGGTGAAACCGGGTTACCCTGGTAATCCCGCAGGAGGTTGAAAGAGGCTGCGGTGGCGGCATCCCTGAAAATCCACTGCCCCGGATCCAGAAAATGCCCTGCCGCCTCGAAGAAGAGGTAAATCTCGTTCCCGTTTCCGGTCACCTGGTCCAGGTCTAGAATCAGGTTGATGTCCCATTGGTCCGTTGTGGTGCGGGATGCACCGTCGTTTGCCACCTGGTAGGTGAGCTGTCCTTCGCCGACGCCGTTCCACTCGGCATACCAGGTGCGCACCGTCAGGTCCGGAAGGGTGTTTTGGATGGTCACCTGGTCACGGCCGGGTGAAATATTGTCGCCCTCGTTGGATTCGGCAACCACGTCGAGATCGTCCACCCACAGTGCCATGTAATAGGTGCCGGCGGGAAGGCCGTCGGGAAAATTGAAGGAGATGGTGTTGGAGGCGTCCCTGAAAACCCTTTCTCCGGGGGCCAGGTCAAAGGGGATCTTTTCGTATACCACGTAATAATCGCTGCCGGTAATCTCGGGGTTGTCCGAGAGCATGAAGTTGATGTCCGCCCCGGCGGGCGCAAGCCCCGCTCCGGCATTGACAACGCTGTACTCCAGGGTGCCTGTTCCGCCGGGCCTGGGGTCAAAGTTCGCGTTCCAGGATTGAACGGAAAAGTTGGGCGTCGTGTTCAAGTCCGGTTCGGGCTCCGTGGGGTCCGTTGGAACCGGCACGGGATCGCTTCCGTTTTCCGCATCGTCCAGAACATATGCCTGGGATATGATCTCGGGCGCGAAGCTGTAAGGAATCCAGAAATACCCGCCGTCTCCCCACCCCTGTCCCCAGGAGTTGATGATCTTGAACGCGCCGCCGTAACGGTTGTCGTCGTATCCCACGATGGTGACCGCGTGACCGCCGTCGGCAGCTCCGGTCTTCGTGTTGTAAACCGGGTTGTCGCCGGTAAGCTGGTAAAGGGACTGGAATACCCCGATTCCCACCACCACGGGTTTTCGGTTCACAAGGGCCGCCTTCATCTGGGAGGTGTCGTTGACCCTTCGCCACTCCTTGCCCTTGAACTTGAGGGCCGCCTCGAGGGCCTGGGCCGACGGGGGTGCTGTAAAATCCGTTTGTGAATAGCCCATCAGGGAAAGTGGGGCCGCCCCTTTGTCCACGATCAGCTGAAGGGCCTCGTGGATAAACGAGCCCCTGTCCTGGCCCCGGTTGATCTGGTTGTAGATAAATGCCGGGCTGAAAAGATGGTCGGCGGTGTTCAGGGACCAACCGATTTCAACCTTCTCCTGGTAGGATTTCAGGGCGTAACCCGTTGCCCATCCAACGCAGCTGGACTGCCTGCCCTGATCCCCCGGAACGGGAAAGTTTGGACTCAGGTCAACCGAGGGAGGGGGCGCCGGATCGTTGCCGAAGGAGCCCAGCAGATCGCTGCTGAAAGTGCTGTAATCAAAGGTCGAATAGGTCTGTGGGTCCACATCCTGGCTTCCCAGGTCCTTTTCATCCTCCTGGCCCTGATCCACCGCGATGGTCACGGCGGCGGGATCGCTGAATATCTTTCCGTCTGTCACCCTGTAGGAGAGATTGAGGGTAACGGCGCCGACCGGCTCCAGGGTTACATAGAGCATCCCCGATCCGGGACTCAGGTATGCCTGGGAATACCCGGTGCCCGACGTGGGAGAAACCAGTTCGTACGTCAGGGTGTCCCCATCCGCGTCGCTGCCCATGAGCTGCTTTTCGATATAGGGAAGGGTGGAATCACCGGCAAGGGATACGGGGGAGGCAACGGGTTTGGTATTGGCGCCGTCGGCCAGGGGGGTTGCGTTGGATAAGCGCCAGTAATAGCCCGTTGGATCGTCGGGATTCGGGAAAATCGTCATGCCCAGTGAATATTTAGCGCCAAAGTACTCCCCGCAAAAGACGGAGACGTCGCCGTTGGGCTGTACGCTGCCCCCGGGCGTACACGTTCCGGAAGGAACAAAGCTTTTCAATTTAAAATAATAATTGGCGGGATCGGCGGGGTAACTGTGGCTTTCAAAAACCACATCGAGCCCGGAACCGGAAACGTCGATACAGGGAACGGAAATGGTGATGTGATTGGATGCATCCACATCAATGCTTCCGCATTGCGCAAAAACCGACCCGGAAAAAAATAACAACAAACTGCATACGCTTGCGATAAATTTCATATTTCCCCCTTGCATATTCGGCTGAACATAAATCTATATTATGGTTTATGGGGATACCATGCCACCTGCAAAACGGGCCGTGCCGAGTTCAATATCCTGCCTGAGAGTTGCCCGTTCCTCGCGGGTTTCACCGACAACATTCCATCCGTTTCTCAAAAGGCGAATTCCGCGCGCATTGCAACACCGCTCTTTTACGCATCCAAAAGCCGCGCGGTAAACCGCGATATCCGTCACGGGGAGGACCGCGCCGATTTTGGACACAATTAAATTTTACACCCACATGAAGTCCGACACAACAATTATTAATCCGCCCTTTAGACCGCTTTCAGTCCCGGGGAACGATCCACATCCCTGCCTTCCCCGGGACTTTTCCCTTGACCCTTTTACGGGATCTCTTTAAATACATTAACAAAAGCGATTGAATCACCCCGCATGTGAAGGGTAATCCCAAGTAACTCCGGCACACCGCCGGCAGTTCCTAAAATCGCCTGGATGATCCGCCGTCAGTATATAACGGCATGAATTCATTGGCCTGAGAATCCATAT
>PPCM01001179.1_pt1 | contig 13025 bp, 13 predicted proteins | sample 1555541 | NCBI WGS metagenome assembly PPCM01 (sample SAMN05284479, study PRJNA326546) | Marine sediment metagenome, whole genome shotgun sequencing project. | isolation source: marine sediment | place: Germany: Wadden Sea | collected 2012-09-05 | reverse complement strand
GGATCCCCGTGCTCACTGGGGGCGGGAGGCTCGGCAGGTCGTGTGTGGACAATGTTTCCTGTGTCGTCCGGAGCGATGTTGGACGGTCTAACTCGAGAACGAAGAGCATGCGGTGACCGGACACGACGGAAAGATGTCAGTTGAGACGGTGTGGTGGGTGTGAAGGAGCTTGGGGGGATTGATGCATCGTCTGCGTTGGGAATTGGAGATGAAGCATCAGCAGCTCCGCTTGTGTTAGGTGTTAACGGAATATTAACCGCTGGCCCCGTGCCAAAATCATCCCTGGATTCAGTTCTGCCGCGATCATCGCCGGGCGGAACCGGAACCTCTGGATAACGCAAAGGAACCATTTTCATTTTCCAAATCCAAGAACACAGCTTCATTGTGGCGGCAAGGCGTTCCCCACATAGTATACCCCCGGCACACGGTATGCTACACGTAAACCTACAACAAATTTATAATAAATACACCTTGTGAGTGAAAACACGTCATTAGTTCAAGAAGGTCGCGCCAACGACCGAATCCACTGAGAAGACATCATTGGACGCCGCTCCTACTGTGCCCTCGTACTCGTTCCATGTCGCGGTCGTAGACGTGGACCCGGTGACGCCCTCCTTAACGTAGCCGACAGTGTACTTAGCCTTAAGGCTTCCCTCGTACGTAGAGGGGATGTTGACGTACGTAACATGTACCGGGGAGTCCACGGCGATGACCTGAGCGATCCCATCCAACAGGGTGACGCCGGCAACACTCTTGATCGTGAGGCCGGGCGCGACGCCGCCGCTGAGGGATGTGCCCTGGAAGATGGAGGCCAAGGCGTCGATGGAGCCGGGCAAGGAGACGATGTCGGCCGTCACGAAGCTCGCGAGAGCCTTGGAGGTGAACTGGGTGCCAATGATGGCGTTTTTGGTCTGTAGGGCGGTGAACACGGTGCGATCCTGGAAAAGCTTGCCCGTAACGTCGAGGCTCTTGATGGTGACATCATCAACGGTGAGCCAGGCGACGTAGTGAGCGTTGAGAGCGATCGAGAGATCGACGCCGGACGTCGGGACCGCGACAGTCACGATAAACCGGGGCGCGGTAGTGATGAGGGTAGAGATGGAGTTGTCCAGGGTGCAGGTCACGGCGTTGGACGTCTGGGTGGTCCCCACATCAACAGAGTCGAACTTGGTGTCCATGGTGATGGCGCCGTTGTAGGTGGCGGCCACACGGTCGACGCTGATCTTAACTTGGTTGGTGAGGGTCGCATCCTTGGTGACCTCGACCTTGGCGTACGGTACGTCGATGGCCAGGTCGTACGTGGCGCCTGACATGAAGGTGTACTCGGTGAGGGGGGCGTGCTCGATGCTGGTGGCAAAACGATAGATGCCCACACCCGCACCGGCCGAAAGAATGACGGCGGCAATGGCGAGGCAGCAACAGCAGAGGCATGCCACCTGGCATAGGCAGAAAGCAAAGGAACGGCAGTTGATGATGGCAAACAGGCCGCAGCAGCCGCTGCCAGAGCTTTTCTTGGACTTCTTGGACTTCTTCTTGCCCTTCTGGCCGCGATGGGGACGGCGCTGGGCGGGGCCGCGACGAAGAGTCGATTGCGACGTCATGTAGCCCGGCATAGCCATCATACCATACTGCGCCATCTGGGGATACACTGGTTGCTGCTGCTGCTGCTGCTGAGGTGCCGCAACTGGTGCGTACACATACTGGGGTTGTTGTTGGACGTAGAACTGTTGTCCTCCTTGGTTGGCGTACATTCAGTTTCTTGTTGTTGGCTTTTGTCGAATTCTATTTTCGGAGGTCTGTCGAGCTTTAGAGAAATCATCCGCGATCGAATGTGTGGCACATTATGCATCCCGCAGACACACATGCATGCTTATCATGACGACAACAATCTATAAATAAAGATCTTTTGTCAAGGATTAACCCAACCCGACCAATATACAAAAATTTACACCGCGGTCGCCCTTTCCGGCCTACCCGTTCACGTCGCTGGGCGGCATATGCTCCTTGATGGCGTTCATCCACTCCTCGCGATCCTGCTTACACTCAGCACCCAGAACGTAGCTCTTGGGGGTAGCGAGCAGGCTGAAGGCATCCTTCTTCTTGTCCTCGACGACGGAGACCTTCCCCACCTGTTGGAGCGGGAGCTTGTTCTTACATCCACCGATATCAATATCGTTGTCATCGGCGAACCAGAACAGCGTCTCGGTCATGAGCACAAAGTATCTCTTCTGCCATGAACGCCCGAACATGCCCCCCTTCTTCCACAGATACCCCTCCTTGACGGTGCCCGTCTTGGTGGAGAGCGTGGGCATGAGTTCGTTCATGATGTCCTCGGTGGGGGCGGGGATGGCGGGCTCCTGGGCCGGGGCGGGGGTGGGGGTCTTGGCGAGGGGGGAGGGGGGGAGGGCCGCGAGCTCCTTCATGGGCGCGGGCTTGGCCTCCTCAGCAGCGGGCTCCTCCTCAGCGGCCTTAGCAGCGGCTTCCTCTTCAGCGGCCTTAGCAGCGGCCTCCTCCTCAGCGGCCTTGGCAGCGGCTTCCTCCTCAGCGGCCTTGGCAGCGGCTTCCTCCTCAGCGGCCTTGGCAGCGGCCTCCTCAGCGGCCTTGGCAGCGGCCTCCTCAGCGGCCTTGGCAGCGGCTTCCTCCTCAGCGGCCTTAGCAGCGGCTTCCTCCTCAGCGGCCTTAGCAGCGGCTTCCTCCTCAGCGGCCTTGGCAGCGGCCTCCTCCTCGGCGGCCTTAGCAGCGGCTTCCTCCTCAGCGGCCTTAGCAGCGGCCTCCTCCTCAGCGGCCTTGGCAGCGGCTTCCTCCTCAGCGGCCTTGGCAGCGGCTTCCTCCTCAGCGGCCTTGGCAGCGGCCTCCTCAGCGGCCTTGGCAGCGGCCTCCTCAGCGGCCTTGGCAGCGGCTTCCTCCTCAGCGGCCTTAGCAGCGGCTTCCTCCTCAGCGGCCTTAGCAGCGGCTTCCTCCTCAGCGGCCTTGGCAGCGGCTTCCTCCTCAACATCAGCTGCGCTGATCTCTGATTCGTCGGGGCCCTGTGAATCGTGCTCTACGGATTCGTCCGCCTCAGCTTTGCTCTTCTCCTCGGTGGCGTCCGTGATCTCGGGTGTTTCCGAAGTCATAGCTATGTCAGAACTCGCGTCGAGCACCTCGGGAGCTCCTGGCGTCTCTGTATCGCTCATTTGGGCGCTTTTTCACACTCACGAAAACTCAGAATTTAATCATGCTGTTTATAGCTCGGTATTCTCACTGTGATGTGAATAATTCGGTTCCTACATTGTATCTACTGCCACACCAGTGTCACGACACGACGAGCATGCTGTTTTTCATGCGCTGACCATGTGTGTTACCGCCAACACGCTCCAAGTTTGTCTCACCTCATCCGTTTATCCACTCCTTTCAGCTTAATTGTGTCCGGGGCATTTCTCAGCACACGCACACGCTACAGGCAGCACGACGTCCGCGCCGCCCTTGTCCATCACGCCTCTGCCGTACTCGCTCCATGATCCATCGTACAGGGTCGACCCGTCCTGCCCATCGACGCCGCCCCCCACGCCGCCAAGCATCTCCAGCACAAGGGAGAGCAGGGCCGCGGTGACGCCAGACCCGCATGTGGTCATTATCGGGGCGTGCAGGTCGACCCCGGCTCCGATAAACATGTCCCAAAGGTCGTCGATGGACTTGAGGGTGCCTGTTTCGGTAAGGAGAGCAGCGGCGGGAACGTTCATGCTGCCAGGAATGTGGCCGGCCTTGAGTCCCGGCCGCGGCTCGGGAGCAACACCGGTGAATCTGCCAGGGGAGCGTGCGTCGACGATCTGGTCGATGGGCTGCTTCTTGCGGACATCGAGGGAAGATGCGACCGACCTGGGGAGAAGTCCGCGCTCAATAAGGTAGTGGCAGACGTCGCTCAGGTCGTTGACCATGTGGGGCTGGTCGACGCATTCAATGTCACCCATCTCAACCTTGTGGGGTGCTCCACCTTCGAGCTGGCCACCGAGTTTCACCCAATCGTGCATGCTGCCGTTCATGACGCTGACGTTGTTGTAGCCGAACTTGCGGAACATCCACCAAGCCCTGGGTGCGCCAAACAGTCTCTCACGGTCATAGACGACAACGCGATCGCTCTTCTTGACACCCATGGCGCGAACCTGACTCTGGAACTGTTCCAACGAGGGCAACGCATGCGGGAGGTTCGAAGACACGTCACATACCTCATCGATATCAAAGTGTTGGGCCGTAGGGATGTGGTGGAGGCGGAACTCATCAAAGGAGAAGCCAGGGGAGGCGGAATGCTGCATGCGGTAGCTGCAGTCAAGAACCTTGATGCCAAAGCCAAGATTACGCTTGACGTAGGCCGGTGTGACAGTAGGGGCGTATTTCATCGTTAATGAAAGTTTTGTCTGAGTGAGGTGCCATGACAAAAAGTCGGGGACTTTCTGCCAGGAGATACAAACGGACACAGCGCAGTGCCCACCAGGCAATTTTTTTCTTGTCTAGACCGTCTACCATCTCCCTCAACAAATCTTCATCCCCCTCCCTTGATAAGAACATCTTTACTGCTCCGCCAAGAAGTATCATTCAAGGCCAGTCACGGCCAAGTCCAGATTAATATCATCATCCACCCGTGTCCTATTTGGCCACAACGGGGGGTTCGCCGCTCTGGATCAAGTCTACTAGAAAGTCAAACTGAGGTGTATCCCGGATTGTCTGGACGACATCATGCACTGAGAGCGTGGTTTTCGCTTCCCCGAGCCTGTCGGATGCGCGTCGAGTGAGATCGATCACAAAGACCTCACAGGCTTTGGTCATGATCGCTGTCGCGTCCGCAGAGATCATACGGACATCTGGATCGGCCCGCATAATGCCTTTAATTCGTGTTGACGGGAATTTGGACGTAGTTTTCAGGTCTGTGAACTTGTCGACTCCTTCCATCTGCTGGTGTATGAATTTGCGGTATTCTGAGGCGTTTTCAGGGAGTCTAACGCCAGTTGGCGGTCTTGGTCCCCTCTTCTTCTTTGTAGGCGTGTTTCCAACACGTTTAGGCATGGTTAGAGTGTGTTATGGTTGTTTTTGTGGAAATTGTATAAACAAAATAAATACACAGAGAGTGTGAAGCGCGAAATACGACGCGGTAACATGTTTCTCAGCTCATTGCATATGGACTCCAGCTACTCCCATTGGCAGATGATCCGCCGTTCAATTTATAAATATAAATTGTACGTATTCGTTTGTTGTCTGGCCATCAGCTCTTGAGAATCTCACCAATATGACCAGTCATCCCGTTGAGTTCATCAACTACATTGTTCACCTGTTCGATTGCCTCACTTCTTACCCTTTTGTACCGTATTTCATTAATTCCCTGCCTTGTACGTGAATCGCACATTTTCTTCAGCACTGTCTGCGTTTTTTTGAATTCATCGAGCTTCTGAACGAACTCTGTCGATATCCTCTGCATATCTGCCCCGACGGTCGCCATCATGATTGCCAGTCGGTCGACCCCAGCAGGTGTGCTGGCAAAGTCATCGAGGGCCTCTGTAAGGGGAGCGTGGGCGGGAGGGATGGCCGGGCGAGTGGATAAACTCGAGACTCGAGCGAATGAGATTGGGGGGTTGACCGGCGGGGTAGGGTTGGGTGAGACGTGTGGCGGGGTGGGCGGGGTGACTGACCTCGAGGTTGGCCCCTTCTCGTCCGGGTCACGTCTTTCTTCACCGGCCTCTTTGTGTGGCACCATAGGCATGCTGGACCATGGAACGAGATTGTCCACCGGTTTAGCACGCCCTTTCTTCAGGGCTGGGGCGACCGGTGGACGGGTGGGGGTTGGAGGGTCACCCTTTCCGGCGTCTGTACGCGGCCTCTTCCCCACCTCTGCCTCTTTACCCGCCCCCTCACTAACCTTTCGCCCTTCATCCAAGTCAGCGCGTGCCTGCCTCAACTCAATGCGTCGCCTCGCTGACGTCCGTTGGCGGTCCTGGACGATCTGGGCCTGTGCTATCTTGGTCGGCAGTGTGTGGTATTTGTGTGAAAACATGAAAGCGTGATCAAGACACACAGGACACGTTTTCTTGCGCGACTTGGAGATGCGCGGGGAGTAGCACGAGTGGTGCCAGAACATTTTACACGCCGAGCAGCTGTATACATCCTTGTTGAGCACTGAGACGGTCACCGGCTTCTTTGTCGACTTCTTGCGCGGCCGGAACCACACGACTTGGCCGCAAACAACACAAAACTCACCCTTGCATACTTTGGCCCAGCAGCGTGCGCAATGCGTTCGATCAGAGTTTGTGTTGGCTTCACCACATCCCTGGCAGTCCGTTGAGCCGGAGGCTAACGCCACTTGCATCTGATCTCAATAAATCGACAGAGTGGCAAGTTGGCAAAACGCACCTGGTTCACGGGATGTTCGGGTGTTGTGTTCATCCTTCTGGCAACATTTACAAGTCGTCTTATCATTAACAGTGGCTATATTTATAATTTGATTATTATTTTCGTGTCGACGGCCTCATTGTGAAGCTCACCGGTGTCACGTCCCCCAAGACGGCCGCCTCCACCGCCTCCTCCACCTTTGGCACCTCTGGCTCGGGCACCAGCTCGTAGTACAGCTTGATGGACGGCGTCCCGCCCGCGCCCGTCCTCGTCATCAACCCTTCCGCGATGATCACATCCGCGAGCTTCGTGGTGTCATCCTCGTCGAAGTGACACGCGTCGTCGCCCGTTCCCCTCATGTGTGGGAAGATCCGCAGCGCTGTGGACGATATGACGGCATCGAACGCGCTGCCTTTGTCAGCACGCCCAGAACTCTTGTGCCACCGCTTCCGGAGCACTCCAACGAGACCCCGTACGTCTCCCTTCGTTTTTGAGCACGGGAGCATGAACTTGGCGACTGGCTTCGTATCATGGGCTCTAAAGAATTGCGCCGTCCCGCTGCGGGTCCCTTGGCGGGGATGCAGCTCCACCTCAATGTTACCCGCATTAGCGAGCAGCGCAGTGATGTCTTGGGTGCTCGCTGGCCTGATCGGGAGCGGGGAGTTGCGGGCCGACGGGGAATCGAATAGAATGCTGTTGAATCGGGCGGGCCCGGAGGTGGGGGTCTGGATGGGGGCGGGGGTCGCGCCGGTGCCTGCTACAGGGGTGCGGAGCTCCCGCGCGGCCTCCGCGACAGGAGTTGCATTCTTCTTTTGACGTTGCAATTGCATCCGCTGTAGAACGGCGGATACACGCTGGTTGAGACGAGTAAAAACCTTTGAGTCATCGGTAGGCATGATGTCCAGTAGGCCTTGCTTGTTGAATTTCTTCGACTCCTTCAGAGCGTTGAAATACTCTCGAAAAACAACAAACCGGTGACGAGGATCGCCAAAAGACAGCGCGTGAGGCTCTGAGTAAGACAATAAAGGGGCTACATGCGATCGTATGACTCTAGACGCGCGAGAAGCTGTCGCGAAATTGACCGATATAGCGTTCTGGCGTTTTCTGGGGTGAGCGGGTTCTTGTTCCGGCCAAGCCCAGGCACCACCTCATTCCACGATGCCCCGCGATGTTTGATAACACGTTCAAAGAAGAGCCGGCGGCCTGCAACAGTGTCGCAGAAAGTTGACATTGACGCCGCGGCTGCTTCAACGAAAAACTGATTTACTGTTTAGAGAAACAATGGCTGCTGGAGAATAAGCACATGTGTAATGTGCGCCACGTTGAGTCCCCGTTGCGATGGCGCCTTACCAATTTCTAGCTCGCCGACTATAATTCTCCTCGCGATTCAGGCAATTGATGGTCTGGTTTTGGGAACAATTGGGAACATCCCACCAGAGAAACCCACCCGCCAAAGTCGGAGGGGCGGGGGCAAATCCCATCTCACAGCAGGAGTGACAGGCAGACTGCTGAACGGAACGGTAGGCAGCCCTAGATAAGCTACAGGCGTTTTGATTCACATCGTCGATGGCCTCTTTGCGAAGATCACCGCGAGGTTACGTCCCACAAGACGGCTGCATCCACTGCCTCCTCCTTCGGCACTCTCAGTCGAGTACCAGCTCGTAATAAAGCATGATGGAAGGCCTATTGTACTGTTTATGAAAATTGAGAACAGCTGCTAAATATATTTACCCACCGCGTTATGCATTGCAGTGAGCATCTATTAGGGCCTCGACACACTCGTTTGGAACAAAGTTGATTTAGATTGTTTTTATACCAGCCGTAGCTGTTGACATTCAAACCGCGTGAGATGCCCGAACCTAAGCATGATGAGCATGTAGAATGGCCGTCTAGCGACAGCGACTACGAACTAATCGAGCTGATTGGTCACGGCGCTTCGGCCAATGTGTGGAAAGCGAAATGTAAGACAAATGGCGAGTTGGTTGCCGTGAAGGTGATTGACCTTGAAAGTGGCAACAGCAGCTACCTGGATGAGATCAGGGTAAGTTACAAACCCATCAACCCCTTTCTAACACAGCAAGAGATCCAAACCATGACGATGATAGCTCCTAACGAGAACCTGCTCCGTTTCCACTGTGTATTCGCCACGGACCAGTACCTATGGATGGTGATGCCTCTCCTCAAGGCCTCCGTCCTCGATCTGATGCAGTGTGTCAAGAAGGACGGCCTCCCCGAGGAGTGCATTGGCTACGTGCTCACTGAAGTGTGCAAGGCGCTCATGTATTTCCATTCCGCCGGCCGAATCCATCGAGACATCAAGGCAAGCAACATCCTCCTTGATTCCGACGCCAACGTCCTCCTCGCGGACTTTGGCGTGTCGAGCGTCATGATGGAGGGCGGATCCCGCCTCAAGAAGCGCCAGACGTTCGTGGGCACGCCTTGTTGGATGGCGCCGGAGGTCGTCGAGCAGAACAACAAGGGGTATGACCAGAAGGCGGATATATGGTCTCTTGGGTTCGTTTCTTTTCTCTTTCGAGAGATAGTGATTATGATTCTTACTTAGTATCACAGCACTCGAGATGCTTTATGGCCAGGCACCTCACGCAGAGCTCCCGGCAATGAAGGTCCTCATCAAGACCCTCCAGCGTGAGCCCCCCGCACCCCCTGAAGGGACCTCGAGCAAGATGAAGGGCATCGTCACGAGCTGCCTCAAGAGAAAGCCCGAAGAACGCCCCGCAGCAGCCGATGTGCTCGCCCAGCTGGCCCAGTGGGGCGCCACCCGCAGCAAGACGCGCCCCGGCCCCAAGGAGGGCCGTGAGAAGCTGCACCACATGCTGTCGGGCTACAAGGAGCACCGCAGACCACTCGCACCGAAGCCCAAGCCCACAGCCATCAAGCTGCAGACCTCAGGATGGAAGTTCAGCGGGCCGGGACCCACGAGCGATCGGGAACGGACGTCGGACACAGCCACCTCTCCCCAAGATAGAGACAAGGGCCCCTGCGGAGGGCGGGAGAAGGAAGAGAGCCAAAAGGCACGGGAAAGGGCGGAGAGAGGCGACGGGCGGAAGGGGGACACGCCGACGTCGACCAGAGAGGAGAGTCGCCCCCCCACCCCGGCCGAGGGGAAGCGGGAGGGGCAGGGCGAGGGGACAAGAAAGGGGAGATTTACAGTTCGCCGGAATATGGGGGAATCTTCCACAAAACCTGCCGGAGTTCGGGACCGACCCGGGGATAAGTCGAGTCGCGAGGAAAGAGACACCCCCGCACCCACACCCGCCCCAGGCCTCGACGACAGGCGCGTCAGTAAGGAACTCGCAGGCGTGGCCGGGGCCAGGGACAGAGAACCTAGCATACTCAGTGACGATGAGGGGTCACTAAGAGACGTCCGCGACGAGCCCGTGCCCATGATGCCGCGCCCCTCCGTCCCTGCGTCGGCCCACGGGACATTGTTATCCATGGGGGCGCCCCAGGCACTCAACCTGCCGGGTTTGATGAGAGATCAGCTCACAGCGATCGAGATGCTCCTCCGCCCGCCTGCGTTAGACGCTAAGATCCCTGACGACGCCACACCAGCCATGTTGAGAGGAATCATCGCCAACCTGACGGCTAGAAACAGAGACCTGGCCGCTAAGAACGAGGCGCTGAAGCAGCAGGTCGACGTGTTGACGGCCGTCGGGGCGAGGGGCGAGGGGAAGCCTGGAGACTTGATCGACCTGACCCAGGGAAGGTAGGACGGGGCAGGGTGTATATGTATTGGTGTAATGTATAAAGTATAGCTTATGTGTGGCCTGGCGGAATCTTCACGGGGTGCAAGCCGATGCGGGTGCAGAAAAACAAAAACAAAAATGTGTGCACACAATAATGCTGGGCTGCTTCTCAGGTCCTTGGGTGTAAGTCGGCCAGCCAGATGACAGCAATTGGCCTGAACAACGATGGCGTTTTTTATGGTTTGATCACGCAAAACGCGTGAAAATGAACAAACTTCACAGGATTGCTGCTGCTAAAACAGCTGGCACGCAATTATCAGCGCTGAAAACTCACCACAAGCTCCATGAAGCAAATCTAACGACTCTGGAGCTACTTAGCGAGTCTTCTGAAGAAATTAAGGCCTTAAAGGCTGAACTCAAGGAGCTGCGTGAGTCGCAAAAGGGCTCAGTATCACCGCGAACGGAAGCCAAGAACCGCGAGGAGCGCCGCCTGATGATTGAAGAGAACACATCCCTTCGAAAGCAAATTGCCGAATCAGTGATCACAGCGCGAGACTCGGCCCGGAGGCTGCACGACACACGTGTACACCTCCAGGGCCTCGAGAGTGGCCGGGCGCTAGCCATTGATGAGGCCAAGGAGGCTGTCCATGGCCAATATCGCCAACAAATGATGAACATGAGGCTTGAACACGACGCTGAGGTCGACAGGCTGACGGCCCACACCGCAGAGATCACACAGCAGTTCAAGTCACTGCAGCTCACCGAGCGCGGGCTCCGGGACGAGCTAGCTCGCATTCGGGCCGATTTATCGAGCCAAATGGATATGTCTGGTGATTCAGCAGTGAAAGTATCGACCTTAAAGGCCGAAATCCAGCGGCTGAACAACGTACTCACATCAATGGAGGCTGAGCGGCGGGAACAGGCTGAGACCGAGGCTGAGCTCGACACTGCCCAGTCGCGCGTCGCCGAACTTGAAGCGGCGTCCGAGTCATACAAAAACAAGATTTCCTCACTCCAGAAAGAGATAGCGGACCGCCAACACGAGGAGAAGCTCAGCACGGCGCGTGTGAAGGTCGTCCGCGGTGCCTCGTCCAAGGGCCGAACCCTGCCTCGGACTGAATCTGGGGTGTTGGCCCAGCTGTCAGCACAGCGACTCAAGGCCGAGATAGACTCGCTAAAACTTAGGGAAGCGCGACTCGTGGAAGATGTGAGGCACGGGGAGGCGCGTATCGCTGCTCTGGACAGGTCTGTCGGTACTTTGAGGGCCCGTTTATGCGGATTGGACGAGGAGAACAAGGAGCTGAAAGAAGGCATCGAGCGGGCTCGGGATCGAAAGGCGCGCGAAGGGGCGGAGAGCGACAGGCTGAGGACGGATGTCAAGCGGCTGACGGAGGAGGTGGCCCGGCTTTCGTCCAGTAAGCAGTTCACGACCCACGTCGAGCTCAAGCGGCGGCTCAGGGGTGCCCTCGAGGAGGTGGACAGACTGCGTGGGGTTGTTGAGGGGGGTGGGCGGAAGGGCAGGACGGGGCCGCTGCTGGGGGCGACCGTGCGGTGAGGGCTGGGGAATGAGCTCAAAGGGTTTTTGTCTGCTGCACTCTATAAATCTTTATTGAAGTGTTCGCACTGGGGGCTGTTCCGGTTTTACAGCTGGTCCGCAGATGGTTTACCTTACCATACCATACCTTACCGCAGGTGCACCTCAAGGTGTGCACCGTCTAGCATCAGGTAAGCGACTGACCCAGCCCACCAAGGACGCCGCGATCCCCTACCTCGCCGTCATTCTCCTCGGGGCCGTCCCCATGCTCGTGATGCCAGCACTAAACTCATGTCTGAGGGCTGAAGGTCGCATGAACATCGCCATGGCACTGTACATTGTCTCGGCGGGCATCAACATTGCCCTGGACGTGTATTTCATCCTCATTCTTGACTGGGGCACTTTGGGATGTGCCATCGCAACAGTATCGGCCAATATCGTCCCCGTGCTCTACTTGATCGTCAGATATCAGACGGAGGACTTCCAGGTTCATGTCACAATGAAGGGAGTCATACCGAATCCCAAGATACTGTGGAAGATTGCGTCGGCCGGCGCCTCGCCTCTCGTTGACAAGTGGGGCGCGGCACTGATGATGGTTGTCCTCAACGCATGCATATCGCTAACCACCGACTCACCCGATGTCTGGGTCGCCGCCAACGGGGCCGCCACGCGAATATCAATGTTGGCTATGATCCCCATCATCGCCGTGTGCGTGTCAGTCGTGCCGCTGACTGGGTTCAACAAGGGCGCCGGCAAGTGGGGCCGCGTTTGGCAGACAGTCGCTATCGGTGTCGTCTTTAGCTTTGGGCTGAGCAGCGTCGCTGTCGCAATTATTATTTTCGCGTGTCGATACATATTGCGGATATTTGACTCGTCGCCCGACTTCCTCACCAATGGCACCTACACCTGCCGAGTGCTGTTCGTCGGCCTCCCGTTCAGCAGCGTGCAGATGGTGGCGCGGATGGCTGCGATCGGCCTGGGCCACCGGGTGTTGGCGGGCGTATTGTCCACGCTCCGATGCGTTGTGGTGATGATACCGCTGCTGTTGGTGTTGACGGCGGTGCTAGACAGCGTTGAGGTGTAGTTTGTAGCCTATCCCGTTGCGGACGTTGCTGCGTTCTGCATGACGTTTATTGTGATTACCTTGATGATCGTGTGGGCGGGGACTGGGCGTGTGTTGCATCGCGCCGAGGCCCGAGTCGATGCGGTCGTGCAGTGATGTGTGGACTACGAGAGAAATTAACTGGCTTGTTCGGTTCATAAGTCAACGTGACAGCTAATTCTGAGACCACCGCCCGCCAGCTGCCGGTGCACATGGTAAAGGCCCGCGATGCGCTTCACGACGTGAGCCAGATCAAAACAGAGCTGGACACGCTCTCCAGCCGGTGCGTGCTCGCCGAGAAGAAGCTGGCCAAGTCCATCACGGCGAT
>PPCM01001178.1_pt1 | contig 13038 bp, 18 predicted proteins | sample 1555541 | NCBI WGS metagenome assembly PPCM01 (sample SAMN05284479, study PRJNA326546) | Marine sediment metagenome, whole genome shotgun sequencing project. | isolation source: marine sediment | place: Germany: Wadden Sea | collected 2012-09-05 | reverse complement strand
AGAAGTATGGGATTAAATTATGGAATGAAGTAAAGAAATTACCATGTAGATATGTTCATGGGGATTTGCATAGTGGTAATCTGATTAAGTCAGTAGAGGGGAAGATATATCTTATTGATTTTGATAGTTCCTCTTTAGCCCCAGCTATTTTTGATATTATGGTTATGTGTGATATAACCGATTATTTTGAATTCAATGAACAGGGATTATCCAACTCGATGAAAGCCTTAGATGAGTTTCTGGATGGTTATAGAAAAGTCTGTGCGATCTCAGATGATGAGATTCAAACATTTTGTAAATGGATTGCGATAAGACACTTTCAACTTCAAGCAACTATTATTGAAATTCATGGTATTGACTGCATTAATGACCTTTTTATTGATAGGCAATTAGATTGGTTAAAAAAATGGAAATTGCAAGTAGATGACTTTGATGTGGCTAATTCCATAAATTTAGATGGTCAGAATGGCAAGATTTTGTAATTATATCTAAAATATTCTAGAAACACACTCAGTGTTTCTTTTTATTCTCTAAGAATATTAAGTGCTATTTAATCAAATAAAATTTTTGACAGAGTAATAGAAAATGTATTTAGTCATTTACTCGAATTTTTTACAACATATATAGGAGGTATTAAAGTGGGAGATATTATTGTAGAAAACTTAAGCAAACAGTTTAAAATATCAAAGCGTAAGAGTGGGCTAAAAGCCTCACTAAAACACTTTGTTAATCGCGAGTATGAGACTGTTAATGCTTTAGAAAATGTATCATTTCAAATAAAACAAGGAGAACTTGTTGGGTACATTGGACCAAATGGAGCAGGTAAATCAACATCTGTGAAAATAATGAGTGGGATTTTGACTCCAACATCTGGTAAATGTGAAATTTCAGGATTGGTTCCTTACAAGCGAAGAAAAGAGCATGTAAAGAACATTGGTGTAGTCTTTGGACAACGCTCACAACTTTGGTGGGATGTACCAGTTATTGACTCTTTTGAGTTATTAAGAGATATTTATAAAGTTGATCAAGAAGATTATCTTAAGATGAAGGATGAACTAGTTGAAAAGTTAAATCTTAGTGGCTTACTAAATACACCAGTAAGGCAACTTAGTTTAGGTCAACGTATGAGGTGTGAAATAGCAGCTAGTCTCTTACATAACCCGCAAATACTTTTCTTAGATGAACCAACAATTGGTCTTGATGCTGTTAGTAAGTTGGCAGTAAGAAAAATCATTAAGGAAGTTAATCAAAAATTCAATACAACAGTTATTTTAACTACTCATGATATGGATGATATCGAAGCCTTGTGTAAAAGAATTATTGTGATTGGAAAAGGAACTATCTTATATGATGGTGATATTAATGGTTTAAGAGCAATGGTTACTAATAAAAGGCATCTTGTTGTTGATTTTCAAATCAAGCTTGAGGAAGTCTCTTTAGCAAATGCAACCTTAGAGGATTTTGATGGCTATAAAGCTACTTTTTTGTTTGATCCTAAGCAAGTTAAAGGAACTGACTTAATAGCTCAAGTAGCTAGTATATACCCCGTAGAGGACGTATATATCAATAATATAAGCATTGAAGAGATAATCGCAGGCTTGTATAGGGTAATGAAAATATGAGAGCGACACTAGCAATATTTAAAATGAGGTTTCAACTCCTCTTAAACTATCGAATGGCTGCTATTGCTGGTCTGTTTACTCAATTATTTTTTGGTTTTGTAATGATTGAAGTTTATCATGCCTTCTTTCAAAATACTGGGGGAATAGATACTCCAATGACCCTGGTACAAACTACTACTTACGTTTGGTTAGGACAAGGGTTACTTGCTTTGTTACCATGGAATGGTGATCGAGAGATAAGGGCAATGATTAAGAATGGAGACTTTGCCTATGAATTAGTAAGACCATTAAGTATCTACTGGTATTGGTTTATAAGAATCCTTGCTCAACGAATTGCTCCAGTATTAATGAAGGGAACTTCATTATTTCTAATCGTAATATTAGTTGGTAAGGGAACTTATGGATTGCAACCACCAGTCAGTATTGAAGGGTTTATTTTATTCTTCTTAATATTGTCAACTGGAGTCATCCTCGGGGCAGCAATCTCAAACATTATTACAATTTCAATCTTGTTTACAATTGGAGATGGAATTGAGAGATTTTTACCAGCGGTAATCACCATATTTAGCGGGATGGTAATTCCTTTAGCATTATTTCCCGATAATATTCAATGGTTGTTAAGAATTCTTCCCTTCAGTGGATTGGTTGATGCACCATATCGATTTTATCTTGGTCTATACTCAATAAATGACTTTATTCCTATTCTCTCTATTCAAATAATATGGATTGCTCTTTTGTTTGGACTAGGGCACCTAATGTTAAAAAAAGCTCAAAAAAGAGTTATTGTCCAAGGAGGTTAATTATGAGTGAACTTAGTTTATATCTTAAGTATGTAAGTATGACAATTAAATCACAACTAGAGTATCGAGCATCATTTATATTTATGTCTCTAGGACATTTTACAATCACTTTTATTGAGTTTGTTGGAATGTACTCATTATTTCTTAGATTCAATCAAATAAACGGCTGGCAAATATACGAAGTATCACTCTTTTATGGATTGATCAATATATCTTTTGCCTGTGCTGAGGCAATTGGAAGAGGATTTGATATCTTTCATAATTACGTAAGAGCAGGGACCTTTGATCGAATTCTAACTAGACCCCGATCACTAGTTTTTCAAGTAATCAGTAGTGAGTTTCAGATAATGAGGGTTGGTAGATTGATTCAAGGAATATTAGTTTTAGTTTGGGGATTAATGAATATCAATGTCCACTTAGGAGCTGTTGATTATATCTTACTAGTGTATTCATGTATATCATCGATAGTATTCTTTATTGCCTTAATGATATTTCAAGCAACCTTATCATTCTTCTCAGTAGAGAGTCTTGAAATAATGAACTCCTTCACTTATGGAGGGGTACAAACTGCTCAATATCCATTAGATATCTATAAGAAATGGTTTCAGAAGATCTTCATATACCTTATTCCGATAGGAAGTGTTAATTACTTCCCAATAGCAGCGATATTGAATCGAAGTAGTTACTTACTTGGTTTCTTAACGCCACTAATTGGGTTTGTCTTCTTCGCTCTCTCTATTCTTTCTTTTAATTTAGGAACGAGATATTATTGTTCAACGGGTAGTTAGAATTTATATTGATAATGTAATTTAAGTTAAGTATAAAAACTACTAGAAATACTGAGCAACTATATATTAAAATATGGAGGAAGAATCTGGTATTCCTGAAGAGTTCTTTGATGTTGTATATTCGATTTATGCTATGGTGGGCGACTGACCTTATTCATGTATTTAAGAAGAAAGCCTCATACTTAAAAAAAGATGGTGTCTCCATCTTCAGTGGGACACATCCTTTACATAACTGTGTAATGGTAGAAAAGGGAGTTCTCATCTTCGATAAGAGTTATTTTGATGAAAATCCCAATAATCTAGAATTCAATAACATGGATATAATTCTTTCAAGTAGAAAAATTTCTACATATATTAACTCACTTGTAAGTGCTGGATTTATTATTGAAAAAATGGTTGAGCAAACAGATGAGAAAACTTTGAATTTAGATGGAGAAATGAGTGATCGTTCTAAGAAAGCTCAAAAACTTCCTTTATCATTCGTCTTCAAGGTAAGAAAAGCTTAGTTCGATTAAGGAACTAAAAGGTATAAAGTATCACAATCCTATTCAATTAGGTTGTGATATTTTTTAGTATGAATTAACTATAGAAACAAATAAAGCATCATGTTATAATTGGTCCACATATATAAAGAAGGGACGATGTACGATGAAAAGTTTTAAGATTGATTACTATAATAACGAGGATAAAACAAAATAGAATAGACCTAAGATGTCTATTCAGAGAAAAGAAAGGTATATTGAATGGACTATAATAAAATTATTAATGAGATTGAAATAAGTAAAGAGTTAATTAGTATGATTCCTTTGAATAAACTAGTAGAACTAGGATACAATTTGGAAATGAACTCCGATACAAAAGTTTTAGATATTTGCTGTGGATTTGGTACTATGCTTAGTGTATGGAATCAAGCATTTGAGATTTCGGGATTAGGGATTGATATCTTTGATCAACATGTAAAGATTGGGAATGAGATAATTAAAAAAAGAGGGCAATGCGACAGTGTCGTATTACTTGAAGAAGATGCTAAGGCATATGTAACTGAAGACAAATTTGATGTTGTAAGTATGGTTGGAGAAGATCTATTTAGAGATATCAAAAAGAATATTTACCATATGGAAAAGTACTTGGATGAAAATGGGAAATTGATATACGGAACCCCATATAAGAAACAAGATGATGTTCCGCAAGGTTTAATTGACTTCGAGGGTGAATTAATGACCCTTACAGAGCTATATAACCTCTTTAGAAGTTTAGATTATGTCATCACTGATTTTGCTTGTTGTGAAGCTAAAGAGTGGGATCGGTACATTTCCTGGAGTGCTAGAAGAGACTTAGGACTTGAATACAACAATGATTCTGATATAAATAGGGAAAAACTTGATTGGGTTGATACGTGGTTCAAAACACACTTTGAATTTAGACGACCTTATGAAGGATTTGTGATGTTTACATTGAGAAAATTATAATATTTTTAAAGGTATTATCGTAACTGATAATACCTTTTTTATTAACTACTATGGTAATTATTTTTTATATAACACCAAAGCTCACATTAATTATCGTGACCTCCTCAAGTATTGCTCATGATTTTCTTTACTACTGAAAGTATATTCTACTACCATAAAGTGTTTGCCCGTATAATTGGTTTCCAGTTCTTATTCTATATATGTTATTACATAGAACATTTTTTACAGAGAGCAATATTATTGATGTTTCAATAAAGATATGATTGTCGAAAATCGAACAGGGTGAAAAAATGATGCAGTTCAATAAAATGAGTAATGAGGAAGTTCTAATATATAAGGAATGGGCAATTAATTCTTATGCTGAAGACTTGTATAAAACCGGCCTGTATTCAAGAGAAGAGGCGATTGAAGTATCACATAAGGAGTTTGGTGAGTTATTTAAAGAGGGAATAGTTGATGAAGCTAATCATATTCAAAATCTTTTAGTAGAGGGTGATAAGGTTGGTTTTATATGGTATCGAGAACTTGAAAATAACATCGTTTGGATTTGTGACTTTTTAATAGATGAGCCTTACCGAGGAAGAGGCTATGCTAAACTATCATTAAAGCAACTTGAACATGAAGTTAAGAGAATTGGGTTAAGTAAGATTGGTCTACATGTATTTTCTTTTAACGAAAAAGCAATAAAACTTTATGAGAAATGTGGATATATAAAGCATAAGGAAAGCAATGATAAAAGCATTTATATGTTAAAAAATGTTTAAGTGAAAATATCTAGTCTTGCGGGATTTTTCTATTTGAATGGTACGTATTTTCGTATTTCTTGTAACACGACCCGATGGAATAAGTGAAGTAAAATGAAAAAAATTAATAGTTTTAAGTTTAAGTATTTCAGTAATTGTAGCAATATTTTTTTCTTGGATTTTTATTATCAATTATAATTTTGATGCTTCAAAATATTACCCTATTAATCAAAACTCACCGGAATGGAAGGAATTTGATTCACATGAGAAAATGGTTGATTCAACTAGATTGAATAAATTTATTTTAAAATTCCTATCTACTGAAAACATAGTAGAATTAGTTGTTGAATATCCATTATTACTAGATGTATATGCTTTTAATACTGATGAAGCATCATTAGAAAATCTATCGAGTATTAGCTATGCGTACAATGAATTACTAACTAGAAAAGACGCATTAGTATTTATTGAAAAACATTTAGGTAATTTCACTAATCTCTTGATAGTAAAATCACTGAATATTATGAAAACTGATATAAGGTTAATAAAAAAGTAAATTATGGTGATGGAGATTATTGGAAATATTTGAAGTTAATAAGTTGTTGCTAGTATTGTATTTACTTCAATTCCCTGTGTAGTAAAGCAAAGGAAATTGAATAATTGAATCCCAACATATTGTTGATGATCCTCTAAATGCTACGATAATCATCTCTATACTGTTGTTCAGATACTTAGATGATTGATGTATTGTCATAATTTAAGGAAACCAAGTTATACTTTAGTGAACTTGATTTATAAGAGTTATAGGATATTTCTTCTATAATTTTTTTTTAGATTCATGATATAATCAGATAGAATTAAAAGATTTAGTGATTTAGTAATGGAGTGTGAAGCAAATGAAAATAAACATAACAAATCATGACTTCTCAATTATATGGGATGGTACATATTATAAAGCATTATCAGATTATCCAAATATTAACGATTGGGAAGTTAAAAGTATTATTGATTTTATTAAGTATGAGAATGAGCACGGTCGAGATGTTACTTTTGAGATTGAGGATGTAAATCTTCATGAGTATGTAAAGTGTGAAGTAGGCTTAGAAGAAAAGTACAGAGTTGTAGAAAGACCAAAGTTCATTGAAGAGTGTACAGCTTGTAACCACAAAGGATGTATGACTGAATATGTCTGTCATATTGCCCCATTAGAGAGTGCAATCAAAATAATTGAGAGTGGTAAGTTACTTTCTGCAAGGCAAGTAAGAAGTGAAGATATTGAAGAACTTATGAAAGAAAGTAGAAATGCTGCAAATGATCCTGCTGATTTCTTTGATTATATTATGTTTTCATGGGGAAATTGCCAAGCTGGTGACAGATTGGTTATGGAACGGAAGTATGATAGAGCACCAACAGAAGAAGATTTAAGTATTAATTTTACACCAGGCATTAGATTTTATTTTAGATTTAATGACTTGGTTAAATTGCAAAATGCGAAGAGTGATGGTTATCATGCCCTTAAACTCAAAGACGAACTAGACTTTGAAGAGTATCTAAGTCATATAGTGGTTCCAGAGATGTATATGGACTCTTTTGAAGGAATCTTAAGTGATGAGTTAAGAAAGAAAGTTCATTGCTTAAAAAATGATTGTAAGGATATTATGGACTGGTCAGAAAAAGTTTATGATTTTGTAGTAAGTAGTAATGATGCAAAGTGATTATTGAGTTTGGAATATTTAGAAGAGGGTAGTTCTAGAAAATGTTAAAAGGAGAAAAATAATGCCTAAAATTGAAATGACAAACATGTGCATGATTTATGATAAAGAGGCAAACAAAGTGTTAGTACAAGACCGATTAAAAAGTTGGAAGGGGATTTGCTTTTCTGGAGGCAAGGTAGAGGATAGTGAGAGTATCGTTGAGTCAACAATACGTGAAGTAAAAGAAGAAACAGGTTTAGATGTTTCTAACTTAAAACCATGTGGAGTTGTTCACTGGCATAACATTGATACTGGTGATAAGTACTTTGTATTTAACTACAAAACATCGACATTCACAGGTGACTTACTTAATGAAACCGATGAAGGAAAAGTATTCTGGGTCGATTTCGATGAATTAACATCTTTAGAGTTTGCAAGTGGATTTAGGGAGAGATTACCAATGTTCTTAAAAGAACAATATAATGAACATTTCGGAAAATACAGCAATGGAGAGTTTGTTGAAACCACTTTGTTGTAAAAATCTTTGTGGAGTCTCTGAAATTTTACTGATAAATATATATCTCAAAAGCTCTATCAAATTTACTAAGTTTAATAAAATCTTCCCATAGTGAATAAAAGTTTTTTATCACGAGATTTTGAGTATAAATAAGATTGAAATGCCAAGAATGACTTCTCGACCTAGTAGAGTATGTTAGTTCGAATTAGTATCTTCTTGATTTCTTGACTGAACACACTCAACTGCCAAAACATTAGTGAAGTAACGATCAGGAGTTAGTTCTTTTTCTTTTAAATATTTGTTAATCATCTCAATTTCTTCTTCACTTGTATTAACTCCATTTATTACTATCTCAATATACTCACCATTTTTGGCTATAACCTTCATCTCATAATCCTTATTTATGCATGTTGCGTATAATGCAGGGTCTTCAAAAGAAATAATCTTTTTTAGAGAATACAAAGCGATTATCATTAATGAAGTAAGTGTGATTGCTATAGATATTTTTTTCACTTTATCCTCCTTTTGTGACTGAAAATTAGTATTCTATGTCTTTGAATATATTTTAATTTTAGTTGATAAAAAAAAGTGCGTCAAGCACAAATTGATTTTAACAATATTGTGTGTAGATTTACTTGGGCCGTATTTGTGGAAAGGTCGGTAGAATATATAAAACAGAACAAGGATGGGACCCGAAAGCAAATAATTGAAATGGAAGCATTATCTATTTCCTTGAAATCAAGCAGTATCGGTGAGTTGCCATAGGTGGTTCATGGAATACATTTAATTATAGTGCATCAACTTCGGAAGGTGTTTTAGGAGCATTTCAAGTTTGCTACTGAACAAACTGGTTGGTGATTCCTAGTCAAAGAAAAAGGAATATAATCTCTATTGATACTAGTGGTTTTACTTATGAAAGCGGTAGAGCCTACGCTCATATGATTCAAAAATATAAGATGATTGTGGATGAACTTATAGATTTAGCGAAGATTACTTTCACCAGTTAGTAGTTCGTGTGACATGCAAATCACTTACGAGGCGGGTTACGCATGTAACTTCTCATTGGAAATCGATATAGTTTCACTACTATATCCTGAATATCCTTGCGGATGGAAAACCGAATCGATTTATGCATATATGTCTTACAAAGCATTTGTTACTCAGCTAGATGGTAACTTAGCATTCAATATTCTTGTAAATATACATTTAAAAAACTATTGATAAGATAGTACTAAAAGTTTTGCTACAAAATAAAAAATCCTAGTTAATAAACTAGGATAAATAAGGATATCTCTTACTTTATTAGATCACTAATAAAACTATTTGGATATATTTCATTCCATTCTTCTCTTAAAATACCATATCCTATTCCATCGTAGTAATGACCATCTACAATCCTTGCATTTCTAAAGCGAGCTTCTAATTTATAGCCTAGTTTTTCAGCTAATTTCATCATACCGTTATTCCCAGACCATGTTCTAAGGTCCAATCTAATTATGTTTGGCATCTCATCAAACAGATATTCACTCCATAACCCAAGAGCTTCATAACCTATACCTTTTCCCCAAGCATTTGGATTGAAGATGGATATTCCCACTGAAAGCCAGTTTGTCTCTTTGCTTTGCCAATACCAATTTACTGAACCGATCATTACATCAGTTTCTAAGTCAGCAATAACAATCATTATTCTAGTATCTGGAAAGTTGTTATTCTCAATTCTATTTCGTATTTTTTCTACCCTCTCTGAAATTTGATCGGAGTCAAGTTTCTTATAATAAGGTCCATTTAACTTATGCCATTGGTGATTTGGTTGCATCCAATGTTCGTAAACTTCTAGATCTTTAATTTGCCAATCTCTTAATCGTACTCTTTTACCATTTATCTCCATTATGAAATCCTTTCCTGTAGTTTTCTATTCAAAGTATAAGCGTTAAGATAATCATTGTCAAAATACTTTTTGTGGTTGTGTTGAAAAAAAACTAGTTTGACAAAAATGCGACTTTTAACTTTGCATAATACTACGTATTCAATTACTGGATTTATTTGACTGACTTTTCCGAATCAGTTTCAAGGATATGGCCCTTTGGATAGAAGACGATGTTGATTTGAAGTTCTTGAGTTCAAGCATATGAGTCGTTATGCTTTTTATGTGCCATTGATCTTGTAGACAGTATAACTTACGTACTTGGATGAGTGTGTTTTAAAATGAAAACTCTTTTGTCTGAACTTATTTTTTGTAATAGCATATTTATCATTGGGTAAAACTTTACCTTACTATTTTTGTGAAGAAAAATAGAAGGAAGGTAAACTTTAAACACGACTTTCTTTAGAAAAAAGCAAAGAAAAAAACCTAACAACGAAGTTTGAAAACTTCTTTATAGATTTCATTGCAAAGCTCAAAATAAAATTATTTTTTCTTTTGAGTTTTTCTTCTTTTATTGATTTTTTTAATTCTCTTTTTATTAACTTTCTTCTTATGATCTTTTAATCTCGTAATACGCTCTTCTACTGGTAATAGCATAAAGTATATTTTGTTATTAATGATCCATTTTTGACGATATGGTAACTCGATGAATTCATCAAAACATTTACCTATTTCGTTATCTAACATTTTATTAGTAAATACTTCTTCACCTTCGTTTAAAAGATGAACTTTTTCATCATGGTTATAGGTTATCTTCTCTAGTAATTCTGTAACCAATGTATTAATTGCTTCTTTGTTAACATCTAGAAACTTTTGTGCTTGTTCTTTATTATTCATTATTCTCACCTCTAATCGTTATAAAGTATAACACAGTCATCTTGATTTATGTATTATATTTCTGTTTTATGTAATGAAAGGGGGTTTATTTATGATATAGGTTGATTTTGAAAGAAATATAGTTGAAAGTCCTACGTGTATATACATAGATACTTATTAATAATGCAGTTATATGGACAGGCTACATATTCAAATGATAGATTAATGATATCAAGAAAGGGTGAAAGTATGAGATATCAAAATATTGAATTACCAAAAGAAGCAGTAAAAATTGGCGAGACTCCATGGTTTACAGAAAACTCTGTACCACAGGGAATATTGAATAATCATATGGCGCCAAAAGAAAAAGTAGGATATGTAGTAGTTAAACATGGAAGTCTAGATTATGTTTGGGAAGATGATTTGGATGATGTAATTACTGCTGATAGCAATCATCCAATAGTGATTGAGCCGGAAAGGTATCACCATATAATTATCACTGGTAAAGTAGTATTTAAGGTTGAGTTTTATGACTCTAAAAACTTAGATGTTAAAGAAAGTGATCCTAATGCCCCAAGACCAGGGGAAAGTTTTATTGAAGGTTAATAAGATAGATGTACGTAATAAAAGAGTATTGCGTAATATGGTTCTGGTGCAAGAAATAAATGGAAACTAAAATGGCAGGCTAAAAAACACTATAATAATTACAAGAAAAAAAGTTAACAGACACATTTTTGTCTGTTAACTTTTTATTAAACATATCATGAATTGATTTACCGTTCTAGAAACCTACACTCTCTGAGGCAATCTCATCTAGTTGACTAATAACTTTCAATGTTGTTAATAGTTCATCTTCACTGACATCTTTAAACAAATGCATTAGTATTTTCTCGTCCTTCTCATTTCTCTCTAACCAGAAGTCCTCTTTACTCTCAGATAGTTTGATACGTTGAACTCTTTTGTCTTTTGAATCTCTATATAATGAAATAAAATCTTTCTTCTCTAGTTGTAGTAACAATGCTTTTGCATTTTGGTGTGAAGTGCTTAAGGCATGAGATACTTCTTTGAGAGTAGGGTCATGGTCAAATGCATTTTGAATAATTATTAGCATTAACAATTGCTTTAGAGTTAGTTCATTTTTGTCATAACTCCGATTGGCAATTACTTCCCATTTACGTGTTAGCAGCTGTGAAAACACAAATATTTGCTGTATAATTTCGAGTCTTTTCATATTTATCTCCTTGACAAATCTAATAATAGGTAATATACTACATTTATAGTAAAGGTAATATATTACCTATTATATCGAGTAATGCGAATAGATTCAAGTAGGAGATTAAAAATGAAGAAAATAATGATAATAGTAACGACTGTATTATTAATAGTGATTGTCCTATTCTTTGGAATAAAAGTATATGCTTCAAACTTAACAAAAGAGGGTTTAAAGAATATCTCATATAACGAGTTAAGTTTAGACGAGGTGGAGGATGGCTGCTATCAAGGATATTATGAATCAGGAGTCTTTGTTAAACTGGAAGTATGTGTAAAATTGAATGAAATTTTGAAAATAGAAATCATTGAGCACAGTTTTTCACCAATTGGTAGTAAGGCAAGTTCCATCGTTGATTCAATAATAAGTCGACAACAAGTTGAAGTTGATAGTGTAACTGGGGCTACACTGAGTAGTGAACTGATAAAGGCAGCAGTGTCAAATGCCTTAAATTCTAAGTAAAAGCGAGGAAATAAAATGAAAACAATAATACTGTATGCAACAAAGTATAATGGTACAACAAAACTAGTAACACAACTAAGTTCATTGATTAATGGAGAAGTTACACTTCTAAACTTAAAGAATAATATGAGCGTTGACTTAAGTTCTTTTGATAATATCATAATAGGAGGTTCTGTCTATGCAGGAATGATCAGAAAAGAAGTGAAATCATTTATTGAACGCAACCTCGAGACGATCAAAGCTAAAAACTATGGATTATTTATTTGTGGTATGAATAAGGAAGAAGAACTTAAAAAGCAATTGGATGACGTATTTGATTCTATTCTTGTAAATGGTGCTAGTGCTACTGCTTACTTGGGTGGTCGTTTTGATTTCACTCAGCTGAACTTTCTTGAAAAAATCATAATTAAAAAAGTTTCGGGAGTTAAAGAATCAACAGAAAAAGTTTATGAAGACCAAATGAAAGTACTTGGAGAAGCTTTCAATTAACCTATGCAAAAACTCAGTAATGTTACAAAATCTTCTAACTTAAAGAAGTACTAATAATAGGCAATACTGAGGATTACATAAGATCATATGATTTGAGGATGTTAGCCTATGGGAATTTTAGTTGTGTTAACTGCCAGACAACGTCTGGTTTTTTTAAGACTTAATAAATTTATGTGACACCTTTGTTAACTATAATGATAATAAATGAAAGAGGTATACTACTAATTACTAATCATGATGTATGCTTTTGATTTTAAAATTGTCATTCTTTTACTTTTTTAAAACTACTCATCTTACTTTTGAATTACTTCTTGTCGTTGTTTTTTTATATGTGTTATAATTTAAACATAAGTGGGGACTATTGTGTATTTAAGTGTAAGCATACCCATCGGTATGTTTTTTTGTTTTATATCGTGTCCTGTCGAACACTTTGATCATTTTAAG
>PPCM01001177.1_pt1 | contig 13048 bp, 6 predicted proteins | sample 1555541 | NCBI WGS metagenome assembly PPCM01 (sample SAMN05284479, study PRJNA326546) | Marine sediment metagenome, whole genome shotgun sequencing project. | isolation source: marine sediment | place: Germany: Wadden Sea | collected 2012-09-05 | reverse complement strand
TAGCAGGATACAGGGATAAGGGATGATAAGTACGGATGTGAGTAAATTAACAGGATACAATGGGTATCACAGGATCAGACAGGATTTTATTATATATTCATTCTCTCAATTCCTTTTCTGCGTTTTTTTTGCGGCCACTACTTTCAAAGACACCGGATGCTCCCTTCGGGGCATGACTGAAACAGAGATCCTTCGACAAGGTACTCAGGATGACTTGATAAATACAAAAGACTACCACAGATTTCTCTGATTACACAGATATAAAAACAGAATAACCCTTTCCATGATCTTCCGTGCTTTCCGTGGTATAGTTTTCTTTTTTTTGTATTTTCACGGTATTTATTTGCGTTTATTCGTTGTTCTTCTACACCTCTGGCTTATTCCTAAGCCTAAAGATGCCTTCTTCCTTAAGGACAGCTTCATATACAGCCATAGTATCATCATAGGTATGCTGCAAGGAATAGTTCTTAACCATCTGTGTCCCAAGGCGGACTTTCCTCTTAACAACAATCTGATTCTCTGGTTCTAAGATCCATCTAATCTTCTCTCTTATACTCTCAACAGACATAGGGTCAAAGAAAGTCCCGGCATCTCTTGCAATCTCTCTAAAACTACCTATATCACTAAGTAATAGTGGACACTTCATAGCAAACGCCTCTAGTATCGGAATACCAAATCCTTCATATATTGATGGGAAGACAAAGGCTTCTGCTTGTTTGTAACAAGCCGCAAGGACAGCATCATTCAGGTTTCGCTGCCTGACTTGTTTGGCAATACCAAACTCATTAATTACCTTACGTTCTTTCTCAGTGAACTCACCACCGCCAACACATAGTAAATAAAGGTCTTTATTCTCGTCCATTATTTCGCCGTATGCCTCAAGGAATCTCATAAAGTTCTTATTCTCGTTGCGCTGACCTACATATAATAAATATCGTTCTGGTAGACCTCTAAGCCTTATATTAACTTTTCCAAACTCTTTAGGTAAACCATGGTAAACAACAGTAATAAACCTAGGGTCTATACCGTAGAAGTCCACAATTTCTCTCTTAGTATTATGGGAAACAGCTATAAGATGATCTGCGGCTTCAATTAGCTTTCTACGACGTTCAACAAAGGCTTCTGTCCCTGTAAACCATTCAGGATATCTCTCTCTGGCAAGGTCATGGACAGTTAGAACAATCTTTTCGTTTTTTAAGTATTTTAGGAAGTAGCTGTCTATTGACGTTGGATGGAATATTTTGAAGCTGGTATTTTTCAGCGCACGTTTAGTCAGATATTTGGAAATATTGTTGTTGATGTTCTCAAATATCATACTCTCATACTTATAGTCGTAATTATCTATAAGACGGTTATAGTAATAATTCTTAGAATGAAAACAGGGTACAATCGCCTCTCCTGCTTCTGAATATTTTATGAGATTGGTGAAGTATCTGGATATACCACCATATCGTTGTTTTCTAAATATCTGGTAATCGTATAAGACTTTCATAGACGCCCTCCTATGGTATTATTTTATAGGATGGTGGTAGATAAGTAAAGATAAAGAAGATAAAATACATAGCAGGATACAAGGATAACTGATGATAAAAGCAGATAGGAATACTAACAGGATACAATGGATCTCCGTAGGACGAAGATGACAAGATAAATATAAAGGACTACCACAGATATCTCTGATTACACAGATTCAAAAAAACAGATTAGTCATTTCCGTGATCTTCCGTGCTTTCCGTGGTATTGATTTCTATCTTTTTTCATGTGTTTGTGTTTTCGTGGCTATCCTTTATTGCGTTGTTGCGTTATTCATTAAGACACTGGATCTCCGTAGGACGAAGATGACAATGCAGATCCTTCGACAGGACACTCAGCCTACAAAGAAAAAGTCAAAGACTACCGCAGGTTTCGCTGATTACACAGATTCAAAAAAGTGGATCAAACCTTTCCGTGTCTTCCGCGCTTTCCGTGGTATAGATTTCTTTTTTTTGTGATTATTTTTTTGCGTTTTTCGTTATTCACTTCCATCAAAAAAGGCATGTACTTTTCAGTACATGCCCTAACATTCTTATCTACATCGTCCCAATAACACTTCTATAAGTCCGTCCCACTGGGATGAAATCTTCATAGTGTTTAATCTTAATCTGACTCTGATTATTCTGCTTGTTTATATAATCTATATAGTCGGAATTTATGATATAACTCCTATGAACACGCAAGAACTTCTTTTGATCAAGACGTCCCTCCAACTCATTAAGTGTTATTCTTCCTATTCTGTGCTTCTTATTAGCTGTATAAATGTACGCTGTCTTCTCTACTGTTTCCACATAAACGATATCATCATGGTCAAAGAAGTAGTCGACAGACTTTCTTCTTATACAAAGTCTATTGGCATCTGATGTGACAACCAACTTCATCTCACATAACTCTTTAATCGTATCTAACATAAAACTCATAGTAAACGGCTTACGGATATATCGATTGCAATGACTTGAATTATAGTTGTTAATGATGCTCTCAGTTGACTCTTCAAGACCTGTCATTATGATCACCCAGGTTAATTTGTGTTTCTCAAAACTTCTGACTTCTTTAATAAAATCATGGCCTGAACCGTCTGGTAACCTTATATCAACTATAAACATTGAAATATCTTGTTCATTTACAATCGCCAATGCATCACTAATAGTGGAAGCGTAATAAACTTCTTCGAAAATAGCTTCCATTTGCACTGTTTCTATGATTAAATTGGCAATTTCTTGATTGTCCTCTAGAATCAATAATGACATTTTACACCCCTGTTAATTATTCTATCTCTTTATTAGCCAAGCTTTCCCTCTGGTATCGCTAACATAATTATAGTATTATGTGACTATTTTAACAAGTCCTATGTACTGTTTTACCCGTATGCTGTCCCGAAAGAGTTTTGGATAATCGTAAGCAAAAAGAGAGGTGCGTCACCGACGCACCTCAAAAGTATATAAAAAGAGATGAATAACTCTTTTAAACAACTATACTATTTCCTCTTTTTCTTCAATACAACTCCACAGCCGCTAAGAGCTAATCCGCCAAATACATAAGCTACAAATGGGATTCCTCCTGTTGCTGGAAGTGGTGAGGCTTCTGGTGTCTCTTCATCCATTATTTCCTCTTCGATTAAGGGAGATTCAACAAATTCAATGTGAATTTCTTTGCTCTCATTCATAAGAAGTGAATAGGCAATTGGGTCAATCATCAATAAGTCCGTACTATCAGGTCCACCTATATAATTAAATGACCATCCTTCGTCACCAAATAGTGGTCCAAAGACATAGGATTCACCTGAAGATGCGAAGTTCACAGTTTGACTTTCAATATTCCCTTCACCTGTTACAACAATTACCAAGTCTACTGGTAGTGCTTGAGGTGGTGTCGATTCAACAAACACAACTTCTACCTCACGGTTCTGGTTCATTGCTATTGTATAGTCACCTCCTGTATTAGGACCAACTACATCTGCACCATCATCACCAATAATGCTGTCTAATACCCAACCTTCCGCTGGAATAAATTCTCCCATATTGAATGTACCACTAAGTCCACTGTATGTTCCGGTGTTCACCGTTCCTTCACCTGTTTTGCTTACAACCAAAGTATAGGTTGAAGGTGTTGGTGTTGGTGTAGGGGTTGGTGGTGGGGTGTTATCTTCAATGGTGACAGTCGCTTGAGCTTCTGCGTATACCATCTCTGGATATGGTTCTTCTTCTTCTAATTCACTAAATCTTAGTTGAATGTCTGGCTGTTCACCTGGTTCTTCGTCTCCCAAGTAATAAGCTTCGACTCTTGCGTGATTCGTATAGGATCCTTCATTTGGATAACTTTCGAATCCTTCAAATACTTCATAGTCTCCTGGTTCCAAATAGTCTATGGTTTCTGATAAACCTATATCATCATCTGTTAATGTTATGTCTTCTAACCTAACACTGCCATTGTTGGTCACCACTAATTCATATCTTACTTGGTCACCTTCATCAAATACGGTTTGAGTCGTACCACCACTATCCGTTGATCTTTTTGTTAAATCAATGCTTGGGTTGCTGTCAATTCTTACCCATGCAAAATCCCAACTATGTGCAGCAGGTCTAATCATTGGTAATACTGGTAATTCATCACCTGGTTTCTCAACATTGATATTAAGATCAATAGGCATTGGTCCAGGTATCATAACTGGGTATTCATAGTATGCTAAGACAGATGCTTCATTGTAATACCAGTCTTCATCCATATGAGACACATCAAGGTAATCGAATTCATAAACATCACCTGGTTCAAATGGGTAAATGCCTTGGAGTTCTTCTACTGGCATTCCAAGAATCATATCTTCAAACCATACGCTATTGAAGGTCATATTTCCAGTATTTTCTATCTTAAAGTGATAGTCAAATAATTCGCCTGGTAAATATGCTTCTTGATCTGTCCATTTTGTCAATAAAACATCAGGCATTGTAATCTTAACCCACTCAGTTGCTTGGCCTTGTACAAATGGTGTTCCAAGTACTTCAGGACGTTCACACAAGCAAACTTCATCGTTCTTCTCAACATCATATAAGCCGTCTGGAACAATAGATTGTTGATCATCGTGAATACAGAATTGTGATAATTCTAGGTATCCATCAACATAAGCCGTGTTAATGACGATATCGTCATCATTCATATAAGGACTATTAGGTCCAAAAACTATTGGCCAAGCATAGAAAGCTTCACTTGACTCACCTGGATCTAGTCCAAATGCTAACTCCACAGGTCCATCAAATAACATTGTATCTCTTATAATAATTGGTTCTATTCTTGCGTTGCCATTATTTGTAACAATAAATTTATAAACTACCTCTTGAGTTGGTGATGCCAAATCAAGGTCGTCTGCCTCTTGATCAAAATCTGGAGGTAAGGAACGCCATATTGAGCCCATTGGTAGTTGATAAAAGTCAGGATGTGGTGGTGGGATCAAAGGGTCAACTTTTGGCAACTCTATTGGGATTAGTGCCCTCTTTATTTCACCTGCATACTTCTCAAGTACAAGCTCCTTGGTTGGCTCTTCAATGATCAATGATTTTAAAGAGTCACACTCTTTTACAAGGTAATCTTCTTGCCAATAATCAACATAGCCATAGACTTCAACATGATTTCTAACTTTACCATAGTCGTCATCATCTAAATACACACTGACATCATCAAATAAGATTGTCCCTCCTACTGGAAGTCCTTCATCAAATACTTCATTATAATCTTGCGTATCATAATCTGGTAACCTTTTACACATATGATCTTCTAACTCAAGTCTCGTGAAATCAACCAAGCCAATGTTACGGATTGTCACTCTATAATACAACCATTGATTGTTAAAATAAACATGGTCATAGACATCTGCGGTTGCCGGATCAATAATTTCCTTTACAACCTCAAGTCCCGGTTCATTCACATACACAATTTTACTTGCTGTATCTGTCAATTCAACACAAGGTGGCTTTGGTTGAGGAGGCAAACATTCTAGATCTATGCCTCCAACAATTACAGGCATTGGTCTTGGCAACCATTTATGAGTATGTCCAAATACAGTCGCCACATTCTCAACTTCTGTTTGCCATAAATCATCCGAAGTATTGATGATATCCATCAAATAACTAATCTCAAATATAATCTCTTCGCCAGGAGATAGATAGCCATCATCATAATCCGAATTGGTAATAAGAGGATGTCCATTCAAATTCTCCTCATCTAAACCAAACATTAGATCTGTTAGTTCAACATGTTCAATAATCGTATCCCCAATGTTCGTAATGGTAAACCGATAAGGTGTCTCCTCCATATAATTGGTAGTAGGCATCAAAGATTCATCTACACTACCATCATCATTGAGCAATTCTTTTGTTAAAGTTAATTGCATGTTATAAATGTTGATGTCTGTATTTGCAGCACCAATAATAAATGGTGGTTTAGGCAATATAATTGGCATTTGGTCAGCAACAATAGGGTCTTGCATAGGATCTTGATCTTCCGTATAAGCCATGACTTCGACAGTATTTGTTTTGTAACCTGGTGTATCATAAGTCACTGTAAACATAACTTCGCCATAATTCATAGGAAATTGTGGTGTAGGCTCAAACACATCCTCTGTAGCTCCCGGTAGTGCTATACCACCAAATATTCCAGGAATATAGCTGATGTATTTTGTCTCCTGGGTGACTGGATCATAAACCTCTACATCAAATAAGGGGTAAACGTTGTTGTTTGTCACCCTTACGACATACCCAACATCAATTGGTGCAGCATCCTTCATAAAGAATACTTTTGTTTCAGGGAATGGGTACATAGGTGGAAATGGCCCCACAACAGTTGCTACAGGTACAGGTCCAACTTCTAGGTTAACTGGTCTCTTGGAGACTGTAATGGTGTGTGGACTTGGCATTTGCCCAACATTGCTTTCACTTTCTGTTGCCGTTACAATGCCGTTAGGAATTATAATTGCGACGATTAACATCAACATCAGTAATTTTTTCATTTTCTTCAATTCCTTCACCTCTTTTTCAAAAATTGATTATTAGTTTTCAGGCATAACTAATAAGCTTATCTATGCACAAGATAAGTTTACAAGGCCATTAGGCCTCTTTAGTTGTTTAACATCTAGTGAATGAATGTTGAATTATAGTAAATACTCAAGTCCCATTTACAATCTATATCTATTCATGTAAACAGAGGACATTGGAACTTTTTCATTATAAACCTTTTAATCAACTTAGTCCTAATCAATTAAAAGACAACAAAAAAGCTACCAAAATAATATAGGTAGCTGTACGATCCTGGTTCAAATGAACTTTAGACTCACGCTTTGCGTCCTGTCCTTTCAAACAGTTTGCTTTTGACATGTCCTCTCTTCTATAATTGTAGAAAAATACATTCAAGATGTAAACGAGTAATAAGACTTGGCATGTATGGGGCAATGTAAGTCCCCAATGGTACATAAGTCGCACTCAACTTATAATAATCAATGAAATTATCATCAATCCTATACCAATGTACTGTTTTAATACTAATCTCTCTCTAAATATTATTAGGCTTAGAAGTGCAACTAGAACAACTGTCCCGCCTGAGAAAATTGGAAACACTATAACTGCAACCAATTCAGCCAGTGCTAGTATTAGAAAGTATGACGCAAGAACATTTGGCACACCAATCAGGCTCCCAAGTATTACATCCCACTTCTTAACTCCACCACCTTTGATACTCTGAGACAAACTAAAAATCATTGCTGAAAAGAAGGTTATGAGTAAGTAAATCTCTTTAATCTTTACATCACTATATACTTGAAAAACTTTAGTGGAAAAGTCTCCCAAACCTCCTAAAATAAGGAATACAATGAGAACCTTATGTAACTGATTGAGTTTCATGTTCTTAAAATCAAACATCATGATAACAATTGCTACAACAGCTAATAGGATACCAATCCATTGGATGTTTGATGGAAACTCCTTCCATATGACAAGTGATAGTACTGCCGGGATTAGGATGCCCATTTTACCAAAAGCACCAGCCAAAGTAGCCCCACATTGTCTAACACTTTTCTGATAATAGTAAAAACTAATATAGAAGAAGTAACCTGAAATCACCCCAATGGCTAATGTTAGAAAATATGGGTTACTAAATTCAATTCTTATATTACTAAAGAACTTTTCCAACAAGCCATTCCTTAGTGTTATTAGCAACATAATAATACTGATGGTTAGATAGTTCGTCGTTATAACAATGGGTTCATTTACTTTTTTGTTATGGGCTATTTTGAAGATTATTGGGATAAGTGTACTTGATAGAATCGCTAGTAATAAATAGATCATTTTGCACCTCACATAAGATGTGCTAATCATAACACACAGTTGAAGTGAAATAAAGCTATTGTAAAATCATAGGCGTAAGTTGAAACATGCGTCTTCGATTCTGCTCATGAATACAGATTAATCGTTGACGACGATAGATGAATATCTTGTCTGGATAAAGATTGTCAAAGTTGTTATCTCTATAGAGCATACAAGTCTTAACATTGTTTAACTCTATAGTATCTGAATCACATTCAACGTGGTGACTATAATTAATATGCAAATAACACTTTCTATTAACTATACACTTTAAATTCATATATACTCCTCCAAAACCCTCCCTACCATAGTATCAATGGAATCAAAAGATTACAATTCTCCATTGTAACCATCCAACCATGTCAATTGCTTCAAAGACTTAGTTCCATTGACTCACACTTCTCTTTATATCTACATTCAGAGAACTTTCTTATGAAATAACAAAAACCCCTGAATCATTAAGATTCAGGGGTTTTAGCGTTTTAATAGCGAAGACTGGAGTCGAACCAGCGACACTCCGGGTATGAACCGAATGCTCTAGCCATCTGAGCTACTTCGCCATATGTATTTATTAAGTCAAAAGACTTAATGGGCGCAACAGGGCTCGAACCTGTGACCCCCTGCTTGTAAGGCAGGTGCTCTCCCAGCTGAGCTATGCGCCCTGGGATATAAAATACAAATCATTTCACATATACAATACATATTTGCACAGAAGTTTGAGTAAATTTCATTTTCGAAGTTGTCATGAATGGATCGATGTGTACTTAAGTACATGAGAATCATACATGGCTGCTGCGGAAATGTAATTTGCCAAAATTCGAAGCAAAAACGACCCAGAAGGGACTCGAACCCTCGACCTCCGGCGTGACAGGCCGGCGCTCTAACCAACTGAGCCACTGGGCCAAATTTATGTATAAATTTTGCATCAGTGGCTCTGCATGTACGTCTCTCTAAAGTCACGAGAGCCTTCATGTCACGCAGATGATTGCTATGCAATCAACGCTAGAACTGAGCACTGGGCTTATTCATACCAATAATTTGTGTACTAGATAAGAGTTACATTAACTAGTATGTCACTTTTATTAAATTGAAAATAGTGGGCCAACAGGGACTCGAACCCCGGACCATCCGGTTATGAGCCGGATGCTCTAACCAACTGAGCTATTGGCCCAAATAGGATTAAAACCATCCTGTTAATCCAATTTTGACCAATCCGTGTGCATAATCCTTAAGATTATTTCACGGCCCGTTCGGTAAAAAGCACCTCACTAGTATTGGCCCCTATGAATCATAATTACTTATTGTTAACTTTTCACTAGAAAACTAATGAAAGCCGACGATCGGACTTGAACCGATAACCTGCTGATTACAAGTCAGCTGCTCTGCCAATTGAGCCACGTCGGCATATATAACATATATGCCGACGTGACTCAATCGTGTGCGTATCGCTTTACTTATGCGATCCTTCACGTCCCGCTGATAATCAATGCTGATTAACGCTTGAATTGAGCAAATACCACTCTCGGCAAATGTTCTTTTTGTTATAAATGCAAATATTTGGTTTAAAAAAAGAATAACTTAACTTATATTAAGAGATTCTAAGTTTTACTCTCCTTTTCTGAAAGAATCTTTCAAAAAAAAAGAATGACCCGTATGGGAATCGAACCCATGTTACCGCCGTGAAAGGGCGGTGTCTTGACCGCTTGACCAACGGGCCGTATAAATGCTCTTCTTCTAGAGCTGCTTTTATAAAAAAGCGTAGCTCCCCGAGCTGGACTCGAACCAGCAACCCTTCGGTTAACAGCCGAATGCTCTACCATTGAGCCATCGAGGATTAGCTTGTCTTTGATGAGCTAATCTTCGGTGGCTCAATGCGTATGCGTACCTTACGCTTGCATTGACCATCTCACTATTAGGTCATCTTATAAACAATCAAAAATACATAGAGTCGGTCTCAAATATCCAATTACGTAAACTTAGTTCAGAAAATATGTCCAACGTGTCTGTTTTCTGTGCTTAGTTGTAGTTATTGAATCTTTGATTATATCTTTTAACAATCGAATTTCCTAAATCAAGAATACATTTTAATCTTAAACTACAATTAGTTCAAGCCCTCGACCTATTAGTACTAGTCAGCTGAACATGTTACCATGCTTACACACCTAGCCTATCAACCTGGTAGTCTTCCAGGGGTCTTACTCCATTAAGGATGAGATATCTTATCTCGAGGGGGGCTTCACGCTTAGATGCCTTCAGCGTTTATCCCTTCCCAACATGGCTACTCTGCTATGCCTTTGGTAAGACAACAGATACACCAGAGGTCAGTCCATCCCGGTCCTCTCGTACTAAGGACAGCTCCTCTCAAATATCTTGCGCCCACGACGGATAGGGACCGAACTGTCTCACGACGTTCTGAACCCAGCTCGCGTACCGCTTTAATGGGCGAACAGCCCAACCCTTGGGACCGAATACAGCCCCAGGATGCGATGAGCCGACATCGAGGTGCCAAACCACTCCGTCGATGTGAACTCTTGGGAGTGATAAGCCTGTTATCCCCGGGGTAGCTTTTATCCGTTGAGCGATGGCAATCCCACATTCATACCACCGGATCACTAAGTCCTACTTTCGTACCTGCTCCACCCGTCGGTGTCACAGTCAATCCACCTTATGCCTTTGCGCTCTACGAATGGTTTCCAACCATTCTGAGGTGAACTTTGAGCGCCTCCGATACACTTTCGGAGGCGACCGCCCCAGTCAAACTCCCCACCAGACATTGTCCCCACACCGGATAACGGTGCTAGGTTAGAAACCCAATACTACAAGGAAGGTATCCCAACAACGACTCACTGCAGACTGGCGTCCACAGGTCAAAGTCTCCCTTCTATCCTGTACATGTAATATCGAATCCCAGTATCAAGCTAGAGTAAAGCTCCACGGGGTCTTTCCGTCCTGTCGCGGGTAACCGGCATCTTCACCGGTACTAAGATTTCATCGAGTCTCTTGTTGAGACAGTGCCCAAATCGTTACGCCTTTCGTGCGGGTCGGAACTTACCCGACAAGGAATTTCGCTACCTTAGGACCGTTATAGTTACGGCCGCCGTTTACTGGGGCTTAAATTCGCACCTTCGCTTACGCTAAGCACTCCTCTTAACCTTCCAGCACCGGGCAGGCGTCAGCTCATATACTTCACCTTTCGGTTTTGCATAAACCTGTGTTTTTGCTAAACAGTCGCTTGGGCCTATTCTCTGCGGCCTACTTGCGTAGGCACTCCTTCTCCCGAAGTTACGGAGTCATTTTGCCGAGTTCCTTAACAACACTTCTCCCGTCGGCCTTAGGATTCTCTCCTCATCTACCTGTGTCGGTTTACGGTACGGGTACGTATAAAACTATAGCGGCTTTTCTCGACGGCATGGATTCAGGAACTTCTCTACTTTAATTTCGATCCGTATCACACTTCAACCTTCACGAATGGCGGATTTGCCTACCATTCAGCCTTTGTGCTTACACCGGTTTTTCCATTCCCGGATTTCCCTATCCTTCCGTGTCCCCACAGTTCTGTTTATACGTAGTACTAGAATCTCAACTAGTTGTCCATCGGCTACGGCTTTCGCCCTCACCTTAGGTCCCGACTTACCCAAAGAAGATCAGCTTTACTTTGGAAACCTTAGATATTCGGCCGAGAAGATTCTCACTTCTCTCTCGCTACTCATTCCAGCATTCTCTCTTCCTAACTCTCCACTGCTCCTTACGGTACAGCTTCGTCGTGTTAGGAATGCTCCTCTACCCCTGTACGTAAACGTACAAGACGTAGCTTCGGTAGTATGTTTTAGCCCCGTTACATTTTCGGCGCAAGATCTCTCGACTAGTGAGCTATTACGCACTCTTTGAATGAATGGCTGCTTCTAAGCCAACATCCTAGTTGTCTGTGAAATCTCACATCCTTTACCACTTAACATACATTTTGGGACCTTAGCTGACGTTCTGGGCTCTTTCCCTTTTGACTATGAAACTTATCTCCCATAGTCTGACTCCTGAGAAACATCTATATGGCATTCGGAGTTTGATATACTTCGGTAAGCTGTGAAGCCCCCTAGGCAATTCAGTGCTCTACCTCCATTAGACTATCTCAAGGCTAGCCCTAAAGCTATTTCGAGGAGAACCAGCTATCTCCGGGTTCGATTGGAATTTCTCCGCTATCCACACGTCATCTCCACCTTTTTCAACAGATGTGAGTTCGGTCCTCCATTACCTTTTACGGTAACTTCAACCTGCACATGGATAGGTCACCCGGTTTCGGGTCTACTCACACTGACTTAACGCCCTATTAAGACTTGGCTTCCCTTCGGCTCCACACCTTAAGTGCTTAACCTTGCCAGTATGCGTAACTCGCTGGACCGTTATACAAAAAGTACGCGGTCGACCACATAAGGGTCTTCCACTGCTTGTAAACATAGGGTTTCAGGTTCTCTTTCACTCCCCTCCCGGGGTTCTTTTCACCTTTCCTTCACAGTACTATGCGCTATCGGTCACTAGGTAGTATTTAGGCTTGGGGGGTGGTCCCCCCGGCTTCACACAAGGTTTCTCGTGTCTCGTGTTACTCTGGATCCTGCTAGCGTGCTCAACTTTTCGTCTACGGGAGTTTCACCCTCTTTGCTGTGCTTTCCCAAAACACTTCGACTAAATATCACACTACACATTGCAGTCCGCAACCCCGAAGAACTAGGTCCTTCGGTTTGGCCTGTTACCATTTCGCTCGCCGCTACTTTGGTAATCGATTTTTCTTTCTCTTCCTTCGGGTACTTAGATGTTTCAGTTCCCCGAGTTCCCCCTATATGGCTATGTATTCACCATACAGTGACTGGGCTTTTCCCAGCCAGGTTTCCCCATTCGGTAATCTCTGGATCAACGGCTATTTGCGCCTACCCAAAGCTTTTCGCAGCTTATCACGACCTTCATCGGCTCCTAGTGCCAAGGCATCCACCCTATGCTCTTATTAGCTTGAACTAATAACGACAACTCCCACGGTTAACAGGAATTATCGTGTAGCTTAAGATTAAAATATAATCTTAAAGTGACTTTGTCTCTTGTTAATACAATTAACATAAGTCACCTAGATTTAAACGCATCTTTTTCAAGATGTCTGATCGCTTAAATCAGTTTAGGTTAGA
>PPCM01001176.1_pt1 | contig 13069 bp, 5 predicted proteins | sample 1555541 | NCBI WGS metagenome assembly PPCM01 (sample SAMN05284479, study PRJNA326546) | Marine sediment metagenome, whole genome shotgun sequencing project. | isolation source: marine sediment | place: Germany: Wadden Sea | collected 2012-09-05 | reverse complement strand
TCTCAACAACATGAAACCATGAAAGGTTTTCCTACAAATCGCCCCGGTAAAACGCCATGCGCCGGGCATAGGGCCTGAACAGCTCCACGATCCCGTTTCGCTCATTCCGTCCAAGGGGTTTTCCGGCACTTCCCGCCTCGCATTGTTTCAGAGCCGGGTCGCAAGCAGCTTGGGAATATACTTGTGATGGGCAGAGGGAAAGGGGTAGTCGTCGATCCTTTTTTTGGTGATCCATTTGAAATCCACCGGCCCGTTGAGCCGCACCCGGCCTGAATCATAACGACAGACAAACACGTCCATAACGATTTTAAAATGGGTGTAGACATGCTTTACCCGGGCCAGACGGGCTTCCGGCACAACGGTCAGGTTGGTTTTTTCACGAATTTTGCGGGCGCAGGCAATCCTTGCATCCTCCACCTTTTCATGCTTTCCGCCGGGAAACTCCCACAGCCCGCCGAGGAGTCCCTCCTCCTTGCGGCGGATGATCAGAAGGCGGCCGTTTTTTTCGACGATTCCAACGGCAACGCTGTATTCCGGCACCTTCTTCTTCTTGTCCCGCAGGGGATACCGGCCCACCAGGGAGCGGCCGAACGCCCCGCAAGGTCGGGCAAGGGGGCATTGGGTGCAGAGGGGGCTTGTCGGCCTGCAGACCAGGGCGCCGAGTTCCATGATCGCCTGGTTGAACGTACCGGGCCGGCGAATGTCCAGCAGGGCGTCCGCCTCGCGCTTGAACGCCTTCATGGAGGCGGGGCGGTTTACCGGCTCATCCATGCAGAAGAGCCTGGAAAGGACCCGCTTCACATTACCGTCCACAACGGCATAAGCCCCGCCGAAGACGATGCTCTGGACCGCCGCCGCGATATAATCCCCCACCCCGGGCAGCTCCCGGAACGGTTCATACTCGGAAGGCACCAAACCGCCGTGGCTTTCTTCCACCACCCGTGCCGCGCGAAGGAGGTTTCTTGCGCGGGCATAGTATCCAAGGCCCTCCCACGCCTTGAGCACCGATTCCGTGTCCGCGCCGGCAAGGGCGCGGGTATGGGGGAATTTTTCCAGGAAACGGTAATAATAGGGGATCGCGGTCTTGACCTGGGTCTGCTGGAGCATCACCTCGGAAACCCAGATCGAATAGGGGTCCCGGGTTTCCCGCCAGGGGAGTTTTCGTTGATGCCTTTCGTACCATCCCACCAGGGCATCCCGCATCTCAACACGGGAGGGGGCTTCCATTGAGGGGACGGACAAAAGCCCCGCCCCTGTTAAACTCTTCATTTTAAATCCCGCAAAGCCTTTCGGCCGCAACTTCAAGGGTCTCGTCCTTTTTTGCAAAGCAGAATCGAAGGGCCTTGTGATCGTCCCCCCGGTGATAGAAAACAGAGGGCGGAATGGACGCAACCTTGTGCTCAATGGTCAGGCGCCGAGCAAAATCCACGTCCGCCTCATCCGAGATCGCCGAGTAATCCAGCATCTGGAAATAGGTTCCCCTGCATGCCAGGGGCTTGAAACGGGACCCCTCGATCAGGGAGAGGAACTTGTCCCGCTTGGCCTGGTAAAAGGCGGACAGCTCCAGGTAATGCTCCTTTTGTTCCATGAACGCGGCATAGGCAAACTGAATCGGTGTGTTGCCGGCAAAGGTAAGGTACTGGTGCACCTTCCGGAATTCGCGGCTCAGGGGTTCCGGCGCAAGGCAGTAGCCGGTTTTCCAGCCCGTTGTATGGTAGGTCTTTCCAAAGGAGCTGATCACGAAGCTCCTTTTCGCAAGCTCGGGATAGCGGGCGATGCCCGTATGGCGAATGTCGTCGAAGATGATATGTTCGTACACCTCATCGCTCAGGATAAGGATCTCCGTATCGGCCACAATGGCGGTCAGTTCGGCAATATCCCCTTCGGAGAGAACGGAGCCCGTCGGGTTATGGGGTGTGTTCAGGATGATCATCCTTGTTTTCGGCCCCACCTTCGCCCTTACCTCGTCCCAGTCCAGGGCGTACTCCGGGTATTTCAAGGTGACATACACGGGGATGCCGCCGCTCAGCTCGATGGCCGGCACATAGCAGTCGAACGCGGGCTCCACGATGATCACCTCGTCTTTCTCGCGGATCACGGCGGTTATGGCCGCGTAAATGGCCTCGGTGGCCCCGGAGGTCACGGTAATCTCTGTTTCGGGGTCGTAAACCACCCCGTAGAGATCCTCTGTTTTTTCGGCGATCTTTTCCCTCAGGGGCATGACGCCCTGCATGGGGGCATACTGGTTGTTCCCCTTTCGCATCTGCTGTTCCACCATGGAGATCAACTCGGGATGGACGTCCAGATCCGGAAAGCCCTGGGAGAGGTTTACGGCATCCTGTTCGGCGGCCAGTTGGGACATCACCGTAAAGATGGTGATTCCGACATTTTCAAGTTTGGATTGAATTTTCATAATGTCTCGATCTCAGTTGCTGGTTAATGCCAAGCCGTGTTTCTTATTCAAGAAACCGCCCACTGCCTTTACCGGACTCCGGCGGCCGCCCACGAAATTCCCATTTTTTTATGCCTTCGAAAAAGCCCAAAGTCATTTTTTTGGCCACACCATGGTGCGGAACTTGAGAATCAACAACCGGTTGTGGTCGGATTTTTCCAACGCCGACTTTATACCGGCCCATCATTCATTGGGGCGGACCATTTATCACAATGCTTCCGGTTCCGCAGAGGAAAACCGCAGCATCCCGGCACGAAACTTTGTTGCCGCCTTGTCATGTGGATCTATATCCGTTGCCGTGGGAATATTCAAGGGGAATGCGTTTAATCACCCGGGCAATCCCATATGGTTTTTCTGTTCAATGAATTCATGCCGTTATAATTGACGTTCAGGTCTCCGGCGGTCGTGGAAACATGTTGCGGTCACAGCTTCCCGATCTTGACTCAATATCTCTTATAAAGTATAAACTATTAATTAGAAAAGAGATCGCTTTTCCGGTCCGATTCCTCCCGGCCGCCTGAACGACGCACTGCGTTTCCTTTCGCGCTCCGGCTCTTTCCGGCCGGGAAGAGGCCCGGGGCACGGCCGGTATTTGAGGGGCCGATTTTCAAATCATTCCGCCGGGAGTGCCGTGTTGTTCCGCCGGGTACTTCACGGACAATCCGCCGGACGGGAAAGCCGGGCCGAACGTCATCACCGCTTCAAAAACGCTCCAACAGGAAAAGGTGACACCATGTTTGTACTAGGTCTTAAGGGAAGTCCCAGGAAAAAAGGAAACTCCTCCCTCCTTCTTACCACGTTCATGGAGATGGCGGAAAAGATGGGCGCCGAGACCATGACCATCGATGCGACAACGGAAAAGGTGGAAGCCTGCATCGGCTGCGGCACCTGTGAAAAAAAGGGGTTCTGTGTGTTCCAGGACGGAATGCACAAGAAGATCTACCCCCTGTTCCGCCGCGCCGACCTCATCGTGCTCTCCGCGCCGGTCTATTTCTACGGAGTTCCCTCCCAGCTGAAGAGGATCATCGACAGGAGCCAGGCACTCTGGTCCAGGAAGTATATCTACAAGTTGAAGGACCCGGGCAGCTCGGTGCGCAAGGGCTTCATGCTCTCAGTGGGAGCAACGAAGGGAAAAAACCTCTTCGAGGGGGTCCGGCTCACCACCCGCTATTTTTTCGACGGCATCGATACGGAATACGCGGGAGAGCTTACCTTCAACGGCATGGAACACACGGGGGAGATCAAGGACCACCCCACCGCCCTGGAAGACGTGAAGCGCGAGGCCGGAAAGCTCCTTGCCCCCCTCTCACTGCGCAAAAAGATCCTGTTCGTGGGAAAAGCCGGGGATACCCGAAGCCAGATGGCGGCAGCGTTCACCCGCATTCACGGCGCCGAACACTTTGACCCCGCTTCCGCCGGCCTGACCCCGGCTTCCGGTATCAATCCGGTCATGACGGAATCCATGGCCGAGAAGAAGATCGACATGGCATATCTGTCGCCCGAGGCCTTTGATACGAACCCCGACAAGACCCCGGCCGATATCATCGTGAGCATGGGGGACGACGCGCGCCCCTTTCCCTCCTCCGAGGGGGGCATCGAGAACTGGAAACTGCCGGACCCATCCAACATGGATGCCGACAAGATGCGAGACCTGAGGGATGAAATCGAAAAACGGGTGCTGTCCCTGATCGCAAAGCACACCGAGTAGCCGCCGGCTCTTTTCCGGCGGCTTTTGACTGCATCGGCAACCCGGCAAACATGAGCCTCGGTCAGCACGACGAACCCAAATGGAGATATTGAAATGCGAAAAATTACGATTCCTTACCTTTACCCTCTGGCGGCCCTGATCCTGCTGGTGGGCGCCTTTGCCAACCCCGCTTGCGCCGGGGATTCACTAAAGTCCCTGCTTCCGGACCTTTCCGGCTGGTCGGCCGAACCGGCAGCGGAGACGAAGATGAACACCAACGGGATGGTGGTTTACAATGCCGAACGCACCTACACGAAAAACGGGAAACAGCTCACGGCAACGTTGATGCTCTCGGACTTACCGGTCATGGAAGGGCTCCAACCCTCCTTTGAATCGGAGGCGGGCGAAATAAAGGGGGCTTCCGAGGAGCTGGACGGATTCAAAACCTATCTGGGCCATGACGAAAACGACAATTCAGGCGGCATCACGGTCATGCTCCTGGAAAAGGGATCGGACAACGCCATGTTCGCCCTGTCGTACAAGGGGCTTTCCTCCAAGGCGGCCCTTGCCCTTGCAAGGAAATTCGACTGGAAAAGGATGCGCTCCGTTACCTACGGATTAATCAAACCCTGACGGACTTTCGTCATAAGCGTGTTGCACGTGTCGTCGAAATAATGACGTAGGGTTTTGTTACCCGGCCATCGAGAATACAATCAATTAAATTCATAAAAAGAAAGCCCTGCTCCAGGACCTGATATGGGGGCGGGCGATAAAACGAGGTTGTCGTCCATGAGGTGGAAACTGTTTTTATCGCAATGGAAAGCCGTGCCGGCATGCCGCGCGTCCATCGTTTGCGTTGCACTGGCGTGGGGTCTTTCATGGGGCATCCCGGGTCAGGCCCGGGCTGTTCCAGGGGCCGACCGGAATCCGACCACTGGATTCTCCCAACCGACCCTCAATGCCGCCGGACGCAACGAGACCCTTGTTTCCGTCTCGGAACCCGGCCGTTGGTCCATCCGGGCAAGGAGCAGGGAGGGGGTGGCCCTCCGCCTGGTCGACCGCCTCTCGGGCCCCGGCAGTGTGAACGGCGAGCCGGGAAAGAGCGACGGCCGCCTGGATCTTTTCCTTGAAAGGGGTGAGTACAAGCTGATCACCCTGGGCCACGAAAAAAGCCGGGGCAAGGTGGAGCTTTCCATCAAGCCGTTCAAGGCCGCCGGAAGAAGGCCCGGGCATCTGCTCGTGGAGCATAAACTGGTGGAGACCACCCTTACCGATCTCCAGAAACGCTCCTGGTGGCTCAAGATCAAGAAGCGAAGGACGGTCCATCTGGAAGCGGCGGGCAGGAGCCTTGCCGACCTGAGGATATGGAAACCCGGAAACGACCTCGTGGACACCCCGCTCCAAATGGAGCCCATGGAAGCTTCGGCCGGGCGCCCCATGAACGTCATCAGGATCTCCCGCGATCTGAATCCGGGCCTGTATCGCCTTACCGCGTACGGCGGAGCAAAGCTTCCCTGGTCCACGGACGAGGACCAGCACCCGCTTTACCTGAGGGCCGGTATCCCCGAGCTGAATGCGGCGGGAAGCATGGCCGCCAAGGCAAGCCCGTTCGGCAGGGACCGCTGGATCGCCTCGGGGAACATGGATTATTTCCGCCTGGAACTTCCCGAGTCCAAACCGGCGACCTTGAGAGCGGGGACCCTGAACCCATCGGCCCCCTTTTCCGCAAGCGGTTCGGAAGCGCGAATCACCAAGCGATCAAGGCACGCTTCCGCCGAAATCACGGATTATTCAAATTCCGTCGGCAAGAAGCTGATCACCGTGGACCATGAGCCCGGGGGCGCCTATCGGCTCTACTGGTTTACCCGGGGGGAGACCCACACCTTCAGGAAGACCGGCCGCTACTGGATCAGCACCATCCACGGGGGAGACGCCCGGGATATGTCCGACACCACCACCGTCCTCCTGAAGCAGGACCCCAAGGGAAAGTATTTCCTTGAAGACGCGAGCATGATCCGGCTGGACAACCACAACGGGTGGCGAAGAAGCTTCAACCTCCAAGGCCCCCTCACCCTTTTTCTCGAGGTTGCCGAACACGGACGTTTTTTTATCGGGGGAACGGGGCCTTCGGCAAGGTTCCGGGTGGAACCCTATCTCACGGCAAGGCCCCCCAACGCCCCCCCACCAAAGGACCGGGATAGCGGATACGGGTGGGAACTCTCTACGGGGTATTACCTGCTCAACGTAATTCCCTTCAAGGGGAACAGGGGCATCATGGATCTTTCCATCAGACCCCAAAACCTGGAATCGATTCCCACCGCCCCAGCGAAAACAACGGGAAGGCTTGCCGAGGTGTTCCTCGACTCGAAGAACAGCTACACCCTTTATATGAACCACCAGACCGGGCTCGCCTCGGGCATGGTGCTCCGAAGCCTGCCGGTGAACCTGTCCACCTCCTTCCCCCTCACCCTCCGGCCCAACGAGGAGCTCACCCTCCCGGTGATGCTTCCGAAAAAGGGAAAGATCAGAGCCGTTCCGGTGGGGAACGCCGCGCCCGAGCTTTTTATCACCGCAGGGGAGCCGGCCGATCCCGCGATGCTGGACCCGAGCCGGATCAATGTCCTGGACGGACGGACCCTGGTAACCCGGGGCACCCATACCCTGTTTATTCGAAATCCCCTGAACAGTCCCCTTGCCCTCACACTGGACTATACACCGGAGCGTCTTTTGAAACGCGTTCCCCTGCCCTTTCTGCCAAAGCCCGCGTTTCATTCTCCGGCCGCGCTTCCCGTGCTCGGAGACGAGGAGGAGCGGTTCTTCAACCTGGCAAGGAAGGAGAAAAAATCCTTTGTGGTCAAGGTGGACGCCCCCGCACTGTATAGGCTTGAGTCCCTCGGCCTCCTTTCAACCGAGGGGAAACTCGGGACCTCCCTTATCCCCTCCCTTGCATCAAACGCGGAGGGCGGCCCGGGCAGGAACTTCATGCTCCAGCAATACCTCAAGGCCGGGGAGTACCGGCTCACGGTGGGGAGCCTCGGCAGGACCATGGGGCGGCTCGGCCTGAGGCTTCAAAAAAGCCCCCTCGCATCCCAGGGGGAGTTGACCGCAGGCAGCCCTTCCCGGCATCTCCTGAAATCCGGCAAAGGCGCCCTCTATACCTTCCATATCCCCGAAGAGGGGAAATACCGGGTTCAGGCCATGGGGCTGGGCCGGAACTTTCCGGTTCGCCTGGAAGACGAAGGCGGCTGGCCCCTGTTGAAGCCCGGCAACCCGGGGGACCTCGCCATGACCTTTCCGGCCGGCACCTACCGCCTTATCGTGCTTCCGGGAAGCGTCGATGCACGCCTTGTCACCCTGCTGAGCCGGGTACCCGAAGAGGTGGACTTCATTGGCAAGGGGCCCCATCGCCTGGGGTTTGCTCGCATGGGCAAAAAGATTTCCCATACCTGGATGGAACCTGCCGGCAAAGGGGGGCCCCGGCTGCCCGACCTCTGGGAGTTCGTTGCAACGGCGCCCGTTACCACCACCATCGAATTGGGCACGGGAATGGAAGGAGCGCTCCTCCGCCTGGACGGCGCCGGTCATCAAAAAGCGGTGGGCGCCATCCCTCCCGGAAAACCCTGGAAGGAACGCCTCGAGGCGGGAACCTACCGGGTCGCGGTAAAGAGCGTCAGAAAAAACAACCGCTTCGATTATTTCGTCAGGATATCCCTTGGGGAGCTCCTTCCCGGAAACCACCTGAATATCGAGGCCCCGTCGGATATATTTCTCTCTACGGGTAGAAGCGGCCCTGTGGATATCTATTCCATGGGGAAAAACGATGTCCGGGCCTCCCTGTACGCCCCGGGCGGAAGGCTGATTGCAAAGAGCGACGACAGGGATTCCGACTGGAACTTTCTCATATCCGAACCCCTGAAAACAGGCCGTTACCGGCTGAGGGTGGAACCTGCGGGCAACACGGGCGGCGCCACCACGGTATACATGACCCGTCCTGAAAAAGAGGTACACCCGCCCCTTAGCGCCCCTGCCCGGATGACCCTTGAGGGAGACAGGGTGCACGTTTTTCCTGCGGCGCCCGGAAAAACAGGCATGCCCCTGTTGGTTTCGGCCACCTCGCCCGGAAACGTTTCCATCACCCTTTTCGAAGAGAAGGACGGCGTCGGAAGGGAACTCGCCTCTGCCCGTGGTAAAACGCCCCTGCTGGCATTCACGTCCCCAGGCCGGGGTTCCGTGCCGGAAACGCCCACGGTAGATTCAGCCCCCAATTCCCATCCTGCGGCGGGCTCGGTTGAAAGATCAAACGGTTCAACACCCCACAGCCTTATCATCCGGCCGCTGGATGGTCGCAAAAACCAAATTCGCCTCGTAACGTACTCCCCGGCCGTTGATTTCCAGAACGAAGACGATCTCACGGGAGACGGCGTGAATCTTGAAGCCACCGGGTCCTTTGCCTCGCCGGGCAATGCCGGCACGAGGGGGGAAATGGAAGAGGTGGACCTTCCCGGCTTTTTCGCAAGGATCCGCATTACAAACCCGGGCATTTTCCAACTGGATGACCGGGAAGACAGGGAAATATACTGGGCATCGGAAAAGAGCGGTGTGTTTCGGAAAACCGTAAACAAAATTATTCCGGCCACGGGAGAAACCCTATGGTTGATGCTGCCCGAAAACGGTGGGCCTGTCCGGGCCCGGAGAATTTCGGCGGGTAGCGCCAAGGTTGCCCTGACGGTTTCTTCAGGTCGATATTTCATGGATATTGCAGGCAATCCGGCAGGCCCCCTGCTTGTCATGGCCGAATCTTCCATGGGGCAACCGGGGATTACCCTTCTCGATCCCCCCTCCGGCATTTCTGGAGAAATCAACCGGCATGCCGCCAATCCGGAGACCGGGCCCGCATCAGGGGAGGAAACTGCACCAGGGGGTGAAAACACTCCCCCAACTGCCGTTCAAGCTCCTGTTTCCTCGACTCCCGGTTCAAACCCGTGGGAAAGCGTTTCCGACACTCCCGACCAACGATACGGTATAACCGGTTCACGCCTATCCAATATGGCGACCGGCAAAAACACAGCTGTTTCCGTTTCCCTGTCACCCGGCAGCGCCACTGCCGCCCTCTGGAACGGAGAAAACCAGGCAAAGCATATGCCTATCACCGTTCAGAGACATGCTTTCGAAAAACCGTCGACAGAAACATGCGACTGGGGATTGACCAACCTTTCCCTGAATCCGGGGGGAAGCAGGGAACTGCTGCTTCCGGTAGGCCCCAAAAACCTTCGCATGGTTCTGCCGGCCGGAACAGCGGCTGTTCTCGGCAACGGGAACGGAATCGAGGGCGTCCACTGGTCAGGTAACGATTCCATGGTCAAGACCGTACGCACCGCAGGAAACCGCTTAACCCTGCTGCACACGGAAAAGGAAACCTCAACGGCGGCTTTACGGGTAACTCCTGCGGCAGGCGATGAGGGACCTTTCACGCTGGAATCCGGCAAGTTTTTCAGGCATCGATTTTCAACATCGGGTGTTTTCGACCTTGAGGTAAAGGTGCCTGCCGGTGTTTCTCCGGTATTCCTTAACATCTCCGGCAACATCAACGACCGGGTCTTTGTGGATCGATCAGGAAAGATCGATCACTCCCCGATCCTTTCGCCGGAACGAAACGGCACATTGACCATCCGTCATAATCCGGGGCTCCTTGTGGCCTGGATGGCGGGAGAAAACTCAAATCCCCTGAAAAGCGCGGAGAGTCTGACCGTGAACACATCCCGCCCCAACGAGCTCGCCATGGATAAAAACGGCATCGCATGCGGATTCCGGACGGACCAACCGCTAATGGTCCATATGAGCACCGACATTCCGGTGCTTACCCGCTTATCCGCCGGGCAACGGGATTCGAAAGCGGAACGCGCCGGCTCCGTCGGGATCAATAAGTATCCCGGGGGCGCAAACCTGACCTTCTACCTTCCGCCAAACAGGGGTACTTCCCCTGCCGTCACCCTTGCTCCCATGGACGAGGATCTTTCCACCGGCAATATTTCCGTGCATTTCAGCGGGATCACGGCCATTGACGAAGGCATGGGGCCGAAGACAGCGCTTGGGCCGGGTGATTCAAGGCTCTTCTCCTTTATGGTGAAATCGGACGGTACCGTCGGGATCGGAGTAAACGGGCCGAGGGATGCAGCAACCTGCCGTCTCTGGAACGAAGCAGGAGAACTCCTGGGCGAAGGTCCGGTTCAGATGCACGACCTGGTGCCGGGAAAGTACATGCTCTCCCTTGATAATCCGCCGGAAAGCATGCCTCTTACCGTTCGGCCGGTGGTGGTTGGAATCGAGCCCCCCGGGACAGGGCCTCCAAGGGAGGAGATAAAAAAGTTCATTGAGCAATAAAGATTCGGGAATTAATAATACCCAAAGAAAGAACTTCTCTTGCGATGCATTAGACATGATCGGACAAATGCCCACTGCTGTGAGTGACGTATGAATTGCACGATTATATACTTACATGCCTTTTCAGTAACCACCTTTTATTACGGGAGTCTGAAACGCACGGGCAACATTGATGAGCTCTATTTGGAGTTGGCCGGCAATTTAGATCATGGATAATTCCTGCTTGCATTGGAACGACAGTTTGGAGCTTGGGTAAATTTTGAAGCAAACGGTTTACCAACCGAGGATATTCAATATGGGTCGAATTAAAAGTACAGGGTTTTCTTTTTTGGTGGGTTTTCTTGTTATATCGGGGTATCTCTTTTCCCCGGGCGCTTGCCCGGCTTCGGCTTCCACGAAAGGAGCAGCTTCCGTCGTCTCCGGTCAGACCCGGGTAGTCCCCGAGCGCTTTCTCAGGAGCTGGGACCCGATCACATTGTTCCTTGCCGAAGATCAGGGAAGTGGTCCGGACGCCGTAATAACTCCAGGTACCGGGGCCGGCTCGACTACCTTTTCGGCATCGACCGGCGAAGGCGGTTCGGTTGGCGGTGGGGCGAAATCCGGGGATTCTCCGGAACGCCTTGTAAACCTCGCCCCGTCCCATCCCGGCGCATGGCAAAGGCTGAACAAGCGCACAATAATTTTCCGTCCGGCGGAACCCTGGCCCCCCCTTACCACCTTTACCCTGAAGCATGGAAAGACCACCCATAAGCTTTCCACCCTTATGGAACCGCCCGTTTCAACGTTTCCCCGGGACGGCCGGACAGATCTTGATCCCGTGGAGAATATCTCCCTTGTGTTCCCCACCCCCATGCCGGCCGCCGGCCTCGGCGAGATGGTGGAGATCCACGTCAAGAGCCTTTTGGAAAACGGCGCCTCCGAACCCAGGCGCCTGCCTTCTTCCGCCTGGTTTGTAAAGGTGCCCGAACGGCCCTCCGCCGATGCGCCCGCCCGTTATACACTGGTCCTGAAGGAACCCATTCCCATGGGGATGAAGGTCGTTGTCCGCCTCGGGCTCTCCCTTAACAGGGAAAACCGGGATTCCTTTTACAAGTTCACGTTTTCAACCGCCGAACCCTTTCGCGTCGTACGCTTTGGCAGCGGGGATCGCCTCTATCCGGCAACCGTCCGGGGTATCTCCTTTTCACCGGATCAGGCCGTGACGGGTTCTCCCCACAACCGCCATGTGACCGTGCGCTTCTCCTCCAGGCCGGAGCGGATCGACCCCGTTACGGCCAGAAACCTCGTGCGTTTCGACCCGTCGGTTGAAAACCTGAAATTCTCCCTAACTGAAAACGATCTTCTGATCACCGGCGATTTTCTCTCGGAAACCCCATACAAGGTAACCCTTTCGCCCACGTCCGTTTTGGACAAGCGGGGCCGAAAGCTCTCAATGACGGGCGAAAGCAGCCTGTACATCAACTTTCCCCCACGGGAGAACTTTATCCGCTGGGATACCGCAAGGGGCATCGCGGAGCGCTTCGGTCCCAAAATGCTCCCCCTGACGGGCAGGGGGTTTACCCGCATGGACATGAAGATCCATGCCGTGGATCCCCTGGACCGCTCCTTCTGGCCCTTTCCCGATCAACCCGTCATCACCGACGACTCGGAACGGCCTCCCTCTCCGGGAGAGGAACCCGGCCCCAGGAGGGCCGCAGCCGGCCGCACCACGCCCAATGAGCTGGCCGCAAGGATCAAATCCCTTGGCTCGCCCCTTGCCTCCACCATCGTGGAGATTCCCCTGAAGAAAAACGGAAAATCCTTTGGTTTCGGCCTGGACCTTGCGCCCTACCTTGAGAAGGCGGGCGGGCCGAACCTTCCGGGCACATTCCTCGTTGGCATGCGAAAGCTGTCCGATCCCGGCAAACGCCGCTGGGTGCGCCTCACGGTCACGGACCTTTCCCTCTCGACGGTGGAGGAACGGGAGAACATAAGGTTCTTCGTCACCTCCCTTTCAACGGGCCTGCCCGTTGCCAATGCCGGGGTAACCGTCCAGGGCACGGTCACCAGGGGGAAGAAAAAAACCTGGGAGACCTTTGCCGCCGGCACCACCGATATGAACGGCTCCTTTTTATATGCGGCCCCGGGAAGGGGCAACCGGAACACCTGGAACCATGTCGGGCGGATCATCGTTCAAAAATCCGAAGACATCCTGGTGCTGGACCCATCCCGCCCTTCGGACATCTACTTCAACAATCACTGGAATCCGGGTTATGAGAACTGGCTCCAGTGGGCCTACGAAGATATCTCCTACAAGCGGGACAAGGATAAAATCCTGGTACACCTCTTTACGGAAAGGCCCGTTTACAAGCCCGACCAGCCGGTTCACATAAAGGGATACCTGAGGAGTAAAAAAGGGGGGACATTTAAGATCCCGAGGGGCAAGGCAACCGTCGTCGTGTCCGGCCCCGACGGCCTGGAATGGCGATATCCGGTTGAACTTACCCCTTACGGGAGCTTTTACACCCTGTTCGACGAAAAGGAGCTCCCCACGGGCAGGTACTCGGCAT
>PPCM01001175.1_pt1 | contig 13070 bp, 10 predicted proteins | sample 1555541 | NCBI WGS metagenome assembly PPCM01 (sample SAMN05284479, study PRJNA326546) | Marine sediment metagenome, whole genome shotgun sequencing project. | isolation source: marine sediment | place: Germany: Wadden Sea | collected 2012-09-05 | reverse complement strand
GCGAGTTTTTGGGAAGGAATTGATGTATCTGGCGAATCGTTGAGTTGTGTAATTATAGATAAATTACCTTTCGAAGTACCAAGCGATCCTGTTATACAGGCACGTATGGAAAAAGTAGTTGAAGGTGGTGGTAACGCATTTATGGATTTTCAGGTTCCACGAGCCGTTCTAACACTGAGGCAGGGAGTGGGGCGATTGATGAGATCTGTTTCAGATAAAGGTGTATTTGTTATTTTAGATGTAAGGTTATTTACTAAGTTTTATGGTAAAAGGTTTCTTAAAAGTTTACCATCAGCACCAGTTACAAGAAAACTTGAGGATGTTGAGTCGTTTTTTCATTCGTAAATTCACAAAATTTTTTAAGTTGTTTTATACATATAATGAGTCAGATATTTGATTTAAAAAACAATATTAAACAAGAAGCAGTAAAGGTTAATAACTGCATCGAACGGGATTTACAGTTGTTAGGTAAATCAATGGATCCTTTTCTCTGCCAAATACTTGAGTATGGTTTGCTTGCAGGTGGTAAAAGGGTGCGTCCGCTTCTTGTTGTACTTTCAGCACGGTTATGTGGAAAAAGCAACGAACAATCCTATAAACTTGGAATGGCTTTTGAATATCTTCATGCAGCAACACTTTTTCATGATGATATAATTGATAACGCAGATTTTAGGCGTGGTCGAGAATCTGTTGCTAAAAAGTATGGTAATGGTGCCGCAATCCTTGCGGGTGACTTTTTACATGCACGTTCAATGTACCTAGTCGGTGATATTGCAGGGCAGAAAGGATTAACTAGTTTTTGTAATGCGACAAGTGGGATGGTTGATGGAGAGTTCCTGCAATTACGAAATGCAGCAGAATATAATCTTTCAGAACTTGATTATTATAAAGCAGTAATGGGTAAGACTGGTGTTCTCATTTCTTCTGCATGTGAGGTTGGTGCTATTTATGGTGGTGGCAGCGATAAGCAAATTATTGCCTTAAAAACGTATGGTGAAAAACTCGGTTCAGCCTTTCAAATTATTGATGATTTACTAGATTATCTTGGTGATACCAAAAAGACAGGTAAAACTGTAGGCAATGACCTTGCAGAAGGTAAGATGACATTACCGCTTATTCTGGCTTTAGCCGATGCTGATGATAAAGATAAGGCAAGGATTCAAACGATTATCTCAGATGAAAAATTACGTACAACACAAATTGTTGAAGTGTCTGACTTTATAGAAAAATATAATGGTTTTGTGAAAGCACGTCAGTATGCAGAACAAGACGTTAAAGAGGCATGTCAGCAACTTGAACTATTCGATGAAACAGTGCAGGAAGAAAAAGCATTCTTGAGTGGTTTGGCTCAGTATGTGCTCGCCCGCAATGTATAGTTTACAAATAATAAATAGAATTGCATTGAGTATTAATTAATGGCGACCACAAAGAAAAAAACTACTAGAAGAAAAACAACGGCAAAAAGAACCAAGCGCAAGCCTCAGAGAAACTGGGTTAAGTTTATAATGAGTCTGCTTCTTTTGGTAATGCTTTTCGGTTCAATTTGTGCAGCAGTGTTTGTTGTCTTTTTCTCTGTACCTATAGCTCAAGCCGCATCTAGTTCAGCAGCAAGTGACAAGTTAGATCCTCCAAAAGTCGCAATTATTATTGATGATATGGGCTATAGCCGAAAGTTGGGTATGGCATTTATTAATCTCCCCTATGATTTAACCTTTTCATTTCTGCCCTCAGCCCCATTTTCCGAATATTTACAAAAGGCTGGTTATATAGCTGGAAAAACAATAATGGTTCATATGCCACTTGAGCCTAATGATGGAAGTTTGAATCTAGAGCCGGACACTTTACTGCTTGAACAGAGTCAGGAAAAACAGGAACGGGCATTTAATGATATTGTAGCTGCAGTTCCTTTCGCTGCAGGGATGAATAACCATATGGGCTCACGTTATACAACTGATACAAAGGCTATGAAGGATCTTTTATCTCTTGCAAAGGAACAGAACTTTTTCTTCGTTGATAGTGTCACGACTGTAAATAGTGTTGGTGCTGAAATGGCTTCTGAAATGGATATGCCCTTTGTGAGACGTGATATCTTTTTAGACAATGAAACCGATCAGGAAGTTATTTGTGGACAGGTAAAAAAACTCGTAGCTATTGCAAAGAAAAGGGGAGCAGCAGTTGGAATTGGACACCCTTACCCAGAAACTCTTGGTGCACTGCAAACTTGCTTAAAAGAAAATCTAGGTGATGCTCATCTTGTTTCGGTTGAGCAATTAGTGAAAAAATAACACAATACTTTCTGGATGTTGTGTAAACATCCAGAAAATAGTTAAGGCATCTTAATGCTTAAAGGAACGTTGCCCTGTATACATCATGGCAACTTGAGGGGCAGCCTCGTTACAGGCTATGATGGTTTCATAATCTCTCATGGAGCCACCTGCCTGAAGAATTGCACTCACACCTTGTTTGATGCCTACATCAGCACCATCTCTGAATGGGAAAAATGCATCAGAGATCATAACAGAGCCAGGTAGACCAGCACGATCCTTCTTTGTTTGAGCGAGAATTTCTTCACGTACAGATGCATCTTGTTTTCCTGCTTCAATTTCAAGTTCAAGACTTGCAAAAGGCATGTTCAGTTTGTCAAAGCAGAGAAGGTCTGCGTATTTAATATAAGCTTTGTGTACTGCAATCTCTGCAACACCAACTCTATCTTGCTCACCTGTACCAATACCAACAGTGCAACCATCCTTTACATAAAGAACAGAGTTGGAGGTTACTCCATGTTCAATTGCCCAACCAAACAGCATATCGTCAATTTCTCTGGAATCCGCTTGACGTTCACACTTATACTCATCGCCTTTCCATGTTGTTATCGCTGGCATTAGATCATCAACCGAGCGAATAGAGTTCACTGCTGACTGTTGAACAATGATTCCGCCATCTATAAGTGACTTGAAGTCGACAAAACGATATTTTTCGAAATCAGCAAGGCGATCAATTGCAGCGATTTTTATGATGCGTAGATTTTTTCTCTTTGAAAGAATCTCAAGGGTACCTGGTTCAAAGTCAGGAGCACATACAACTTCGAGGTAATTTTCAGCTAGTAACTCAGCAGTTGCCACATCGCATGGGCGACTCATAATTACTGCGCCACCAAAGGCAGCGATACGGTCACATTTAAGAGCACGATCAAATGCTGTGGCAAGATTACCAGCCCAGGCAGCTCCACATGGATTATTGTGTTTGAGGATTACAGCAGCTGGTTTTGCCATAAGATATTTAATGATGTTTAATCCATTATCAATATCTGTAAGGTTGATTTTACCTGGGTGCTTGCCAACCTGGAGCATGTCTTCAACGTTGATTGAAGAAACGAGACCATTTTTTGGTTCGATAAATGAACACTCACCAAGGGAGAGATTACCGTTAACAAGTTCATACAGGGCTGCTTCCTGATCAGGGTTTTCACCGTAACGAACACCACGTTCTTCCAGAGTTCCGTCATCTTTAGGGATAGACCAGGTCTTTTTGCGGTAAACCAACTTTTGGTCACCAAAACTGATTGTCATATCCATTGGAAAACTGTCACCAAGGATGGTGGAATACATCTTCTTTAAATCACTCATAAACTCTCCTCTTTGACTGCCAGAAATCAAATTAATATTGAGTTATGCACTGGGTGCATGTACGCAAAAAATGTTAATATATTTAATGGTGCCTCGTGCTATGTGACCTGAAAAGTAGAATCCCAATCTTTATAAACTGGATCAAATCCCTTTTCTTTGAGCATTGTGGCAACTTCGTCAAGACTTCGATGATCTCCCACATCCCATTGCTCGCCAGCTGCATCAGGCTTTGCATAACCGCCTGGAGTGGTACTGGAGCCAGCAGAGTAACGTGTAGGGCCAAGACCAATCATACCATCTCTGTACTTTTCCTCTTCTCTAGTAGAAACAATTAAACCAACATCTGGATCTAAAATTCGAAGTGCAAAAATAAGCTGAGTAAGTTGTTTGGTCGAAACAGGATGCAGCGGTTCAAAGCCACCGGTTGCCGGTCTGAGGCGTGGAAAGGATACTGTAAAGTTTGTGCGCCAGTATTGATTACGCAGCCATAGTAAATGGTGTGCTAGACTTGCACCGTCTATTTGCCAATCACCAAGCCCGAGAAGGGCACCAATACCTACCTCACGCATTCCAGCTTCACAAGCACGAGCTGGGGTTGCTAGCCTATAGTCGTAGTCTTTTTTCTTGCCAGAGATGTGAAGCTGATCATAAAGATTACGTTGATACGTTTCTTGATATACAGCAACGCCTGTAATACCTGAATCAAATAACTTTTTATAGTCTCCAGTGTCAAAAGGTTGAACCTCTATTGAGATTGAGGCAAACCTGCTTTTTAACCTAGAAGCAAGTCCTGCAAGGTCATCTGCTGATACCTTCTTGTCTGCTTCTCCTGTCACAAGAAGAATGTGTTGAAAACCTCGTTCATGTAATATCTGTGCTTCTTGCTCAGCTTCTTCTAATGTGAGACATTTTCGAGTAATCTTGTTTTTTGCTGCAAACCCGCAATATACACAGTTATTTGAACAATAGTTGGAAAGGTATATTGGAGCATAGAGTTGAACTGTTTTGCCAAACCGCTGAAGGGTAATCTGCCCTGCGAGCTGGGCAAATTCAGGGAGATAGTTTGACGCAGCATGAGAGAGCAGTGTGGGGATATCGCTTGCCGTACAACTACCTTTTGTTAGAACACGTTCAACATCGTCAGCAGTAACGCTGCTGAGCTGTGTTTTAAGTTCTTGAATATTGGGAGGTATAAACATAATTAATCCAGGAAATCAAGATCAGCAGTTATGTTACCGCTAGTCGGTGAGGATGCTGATGCCTGACCGCTTTGTGGGCCAAGCCCTGCTAAATAGGCCGTTCTTCCAGCTTTAACAGCAGCGCAAAATGCTTCAGCCATTTTTACAGGTTCTTTAGCAACTGCGATGGCTGTGTTAACAAGCACCGCATCAGCACCTAATTCCATAGCAAGAGCAGCATGTGAAGGTGCACCAATTCCTGCGTCGACAACAACTGGTACGCGAGCCTGTTCTATTATTATTTCGATCTGTAGCCTGGTTGTGATGCCAAGATTAGTTCCAATTGGCGCACCAAGGGGCATAACTGCCGCGGCTCCAACATCTTGGAGTTTCAGCGCTAGAATCGGATCAGCGTTCATATAGGGCAAGACAATGAAACCATCTTTTACAAGTATTTCTGTTGCTCTAAGTGTTTCAACAGGATCAGGTAGTAAAGTTCGTGGATCAGGGGTAACCTCAAGTTTCAACCACTTTGTACCAGATCCTGCTCTTGCAAGATGGGCAAGTCGAATTGCCTCTTCAGCATCTCTTGCCCCAGATGTGTTTGGTAAAAATCTAGTGTTACCGGTATCAATCTGTGACATTATGTCATCTTCTGGGTTGGTTAAATCAACTCGACGAAGTGCAACGGTAACCATCTCACTTTCAGATTCAGTCAAAACCTCTTTCATTATTTGCGGTGAAGCAAATTTACCAGTTCCTATAAAGAGTCTTGATGTAAACTCTGTGTCTGCAATCTTTAGCATATCAGCCTCCTCCTACAAATCTTACAATTTCTATGACGTCACCTTCATTTAGTGGACTTGTCAGCGAGGCTGTGTCACTCAGCAACTTTTTATTGTGTTCAATTATTACCGTAGCTCGTTCAAGCTTGTGTTCATCTAGTAAGTCTGCAATGGATGTCTGGTTCGTAACTTCTTTTGCTGAACCATTAAGTTGTATATTCATAGTTTCTCTTAAAAAAATACTGTAGTAATATATTGCTTTATTCAGTGCGGTAAATGATATTCTTTAACCATGTTAATAGCCAATATGTTGAGTTATTTTTTCATCACTGCGACAAGTATATGGAGCGATTTTAACACCATCAGCAACTGTACAGTCAGTCAGAATAACGCCATTGTCAAGCAAGCAATTTGAACCAACAATACAATCGCCACGTAATTCAACGCAAGACCCAAGGGTTGTGTCATTACCAATAGTTGTATTCTCAGAAATAAGTGTTGTACTAGGGGAGCGAAGTGAAACACCACTCATCATTACTCTATGATTGTGTCGAGCACGTAGCTCCTGTTCTGCTTCTGCAAGTTCAACTCTTGAGTTCACTCCTAAGACGTCCTTGGCTGTACTAGTAACATATTTTTGAACTGTTTTTCCTTGATTAACAGCAAGCTCAACAATATCAGTTAAATATAGTTCACCCTGTTTATTGTTGCTGTCCACCTGATCGAGAGCTTGATAAAGAAAGTCCTTTTTTACACAGTAAATACCTGTATTGATTTCCTTAATTTTCTTTTCATCACTGTTAGTATCTTTTTCTTCAACTATACGAAGAGGTTGACCATCATCAGTACACAGGACTCTGCCGTAGTTAGTCGGGTTGTTAAGAAAGGTAGTCATAAAGGCAAGCGTGGCTGTTTTTGCTTTATACTCGTTGTACATTTCTTCAAGCATTTCAGGACGTACAAGAGGCATGTCGCCGTAAAAGATCATCACATCTTCACAGTCTGGAGAAAGGTTTTCCTGAGCAGCCAGAACAGCGTGAGCTGTACCCAATTGCTCTGTTTGAATAGCAAAGGTGCAATGGAAGTCGGAAAGGGCTTCACTAACCTTGTCTTTCTGGTGACCAACAACAACCACACGGTTGTCAGTTGTAAGTTGATCCGTACTTTTCAAAACATGACAAATCATCGGGCTACCAAAAATAGGGTGCAATACTTTTGCAAGAGATGATTTCATTCTGGTGCCTTTACCAGCTGCCAAGAGAATAATTGCTAAACTACTATTATTCATATGTGTGTCCTTGAGAAAATGAAGAAAAAACCTTCAATATCGTAGTGAATTGTGTTGATAAAGTGTTCCTATAATGGAGATTGAATATAGGTGAATAGTACTCTCATTGCAAGAAAGATAAGTCTGTTGTGTTGGTATTATCTTCACTTTTTGGGAGTTGAAAGTCTGAAACTCTGAAGAAATGTAAGTAAAAAGTGAAAGTAACCTTTATAAAATGTTTTTAGCCAATTCACTTCTCACCGAAATTTAATATTCTTGTAACTTTTAGTTGGTATAAAGTCTAGGCAAGACTATGGAATATTTTATAAAGCAAACCGACAGGTGAAAGGTTATGAGAAAAATAAATGTTGTGAGTTATAAACCATCTCGTGATGAAGAATATATGAACCCGACACAGCTTGCTTATTTTAAATCTAAATTGCTTATATTACGGCATGAGATAATCGAGGAAAATAAGAAACTTAAGGCCTATTTAAAAGAGACTGATATTAATGTTCCGGATCCAGTAGATCAGGGTGCAACCCAGTCCGGTTTTGAAAAAGATTGTTTTGATATGGCTCGACAGTTTAGAAAATTATGTAAAATTGATAATGCCTTAGAGCTTATGCAAGATGGTGAATATGGCTATTGCGAGGTCTCTGGAGAAGAGATCGGTTTAAAACGTTTAGAGATTTTACCAACAGCTACAATGAGTGTTGAGGTACAGGAGATGAGAGAACAATACGTTAAACATTCGGAACTTGGTGACGTTTCAGTATGTTTTTCTGAGTAGCTCTTTGTGATGACTGTTTCTGACGTATTGTCTTTTTATTATTGCAAATCCCGAGTAGTTAAGTGGCTTTTAGGGTCTCATGCAAAACTTGAGATACTTCGTGTATTTGGTATGGCTTAGATATAAGGTTGCAAAAACCATACTCTTTATAATCATCAAGAATAGAGTCTTGAGAGTAACCACTTGATACGATGGCTTTGATATCGGGATCAATTTTCAATAACTCAGCAACTGTGACTTCACCGCCCATGGCGCCTGGGATGGTTAAATCCATAATAACAGCATCATATTTTTGATTATCTCTAATGCTTTTCTGATAAAGCTCTATTGTTTCTTCACCATTTGCTGCAACTGTTGTTTTATATCCAAGATGTTGTAGCATTTCGGAGACCACATTTCTAATGATCTCCTCATCATCCATAATTAAAATGTGGCCCTCACCTTTGGTGACGGCGGTCATCTCAATTGTTGCTCTGGGTTCACCAAGAATTGCAGGCAAATAAATAATGAAGATGGTACCTGTCCCGTTTGCCGATTTAACTTGAATATTACCGCCATGTTTTAATATTACGGAATGAACAATAGAGAGTCCAAGACCACTTCCTTTGTTGGCATCTTTTTTCTTGGTCGAATAGAAAGGGTCAAATATTTTATTAATATTTTCTGACGGAATTCCAACCCCGCTATCTTCAACTGTAATTCGAACATAATTTCCAGCTGTTAAGCCTGGGTAAAAATCAGTGTTTAGATCTATGTTTTCACATGCTATATGAAGATTGCCACCAGCAGGCATTGACTGGTCAGCATTCACTACAAGATTTTGGATTACTTGATTTATTTGAGCTTTATCCATATTGACCGGCCAAGTATCATCTGGCAAATCATATGTGCATTTTACGTTGCTGCCGGAGAGTACAAAAGATGCAGATTCTTTTAATAATTCAGGTAGAGCTTCAATCGCTTTTACTGGAGTACCACCGCTGGCAAAGGTTAGCAGTTTTGCTGTTAGATCTTTAGCACGTAAAGAAGCTTTTTTCGCGGCAGTGAGTAACGTTACGAGTTTTTCGTCTGTTTCGGCAAGTTTTTCAGCAAGGGATATGTTACCAAGGATTGCAACAAGAATGTTATTAAAATCATGAGCTATGCCACCTGCCAAAACTCCAATTGACTCAAGACTTCGCACTTTTTGTAACTCCTCTTCCATTTCCATGCGATGCGAAACATCCTCTAGACTCCATACCACACCCTGTTGTTGATCGTCTGAAGTGATAACCTGACCGCGCCAGTATATCATGATTCGGTTACCGTTTTTATGACGGATGGCGGAGTTTATCTGACAGAAACCATTCTTCATTAGTACTGGATAATTAGCTTCCCCATGTTGCTTAAAGATTGTTTCAGATTCATATAGAAACTGAGTTGTCTTGCCAATTAGTTCTTCTTGGCTATAGCCTGTAATTCGAGTTACTTCATAATTAACCCGTTGAATAGTTCTATTAAAATCGACACATAGTATACCAACAGGAGAGTTATCGAGAAGAGCGGCTACCTCAGCTGTAGCTTTTTCCAAGTTACTATTGACCTGTTCTGCCTTGAGTTTTTCGACATTAAGCTGTGATGTTCGCTCAATAACCCTTTGCTCCAATTGTTCTTTTTCATGGAGCACTTGTTGGTATAAAAAAAACACTAGATAGATAAGAGATAGAACAATTGCTGTAATTATATAAACAGGAAGAGTTGGAGGAAGCCAAACGACTTTAATGCGACCAATTTCGTTATCGCCATAATTAATGGAAGCTTGAAGAGGGGTTGGTTTAATTAGGAGAAGTCTTTTTCCTATGAAAGTGAGTAGTGAAAAATTATTATTAGAAAGTTCATAGAATAATTCCCCATTATTGCTGGCTACTGTGACATGCTGATAATGTGCTGATTCTGCAGCTAAATAGAGGTATTCTGCGGCACCGGCAGAGTTTAGGTTCCACAGATCATCTGTAAGAATCTTGGCATGTTCGTCTAGTTGTTGTTGTGCTTTATATTGAGAGTGTTGTTTAAAACCAAACACAAATATACAATAAGCTATTAGAAAGATGGTTAGTGGTAAGAAGATGCGTTTTTGTCTAAAACTTGCCATGAAGATTACTATATATGTGAGGTTTAAATATTTTTTATTAATTCTAAAATCTAGCATGAATCTAAAACTTTATGCAAATTTTAGAATACCATTGTTGTGGATTTGTAAAAAAAGATTTGTGTTTTTTACCTAATAAACCCTGCTGCTGACTGGTGTCTGTTAGGTTTTTTTGAAACATAATGCATAAGAAAAACTGATACACTTGAAAAGAAAAACTGAATAGTGTAGTTTGAAATGGTTTACCAACTCAAATTTATATTACTATTTCAATTTGATTATCAACGGAGGTGGTCTTTGAAGACTAAAATACTTGTTGCTAACCGAGGAGAAATTGCCATTCGGTTAATACGTGCTATTCAGGAACTCGGCTTTGATGCTGTAGCTGTTTATGAAGCCCCGGATGAAATGTCCAGACATATCCGTATTGCAAATGAAGCAGTTTTGCTAGGTGATGGACCACGAAGCGATTACCTTAATATCCAAAAAATTATTCGAGCAGCAAAACGTTCTGGTGCTGCAGCAATTCATCCAGGCTACGGATTCTTGGCTGAAAACCCATATTTTGCGAAGGCTTGTGAAGAAGAAGGAATCATTTTTATAGGTCCATCTTCAAAAATAATTTCTGATCTTGGCAACAAAGTGATTGCCAGAGAAATTATGGCAGATGCTGGAATTCCAATGGTACCGGGCACCGACAATCTACCCCAAGGGAAAAAAGGTCTAGAGACAGCACTTACTTTTGCAAAAGAGTATGGATATCCTGTGATGCTCAAGGCAACATCTGGTGGTGGTGGCAGAGGTATTCGTTTGATTGAATCAGATGATCAGATGTTGGAACAAATCCCAATTGCCAGGTCTGAGGCCCTTGCTGCTTTTAATGATGATTCTGTTTACCTTGAAAAGGTTGTGCTAACTCCTAAGCATGTTGAAGTTCAGATTCTAGCAGATCAATTTGGGGCCACTGTTCATCTTGGTACCAGAGACTGTTCTATCCAGAGAAGGAATCAGAAGTTGATTGAGATTGCTCCTTCTATGATAGATGATAAAAAGTTGCTTGATGATATCTGTGAGACAGCTGTTAAGGCAGCTAAAGCCGCAAATTACTTCAACGCTGGTACAGTAGAGTTTTTAATAGACTCTGATTATAACTATTATTTCATGGAAATTAATACCAGAGTGCAAGTTGAGCACACCGTAACAGAAATGGTTACAGGTATTGATATTGTTCGTAACCAGATCAATCTAGCCTTTGGCCATAAGCTTCCGTTTACTCAAAGCGATGTTCAGATACGAGGTCATGCAATAGAAGTAAGGATAAACGCAGAAGATCCTAAAAACGATTTTATGCCGGAAGGTGGTAAAAAGGTTGAAGTGTATCGCTCGACAGGTGGTTTTGGTGTGCGTTTAGATGGCTTTGTTTACCAGGGTTATGTAATTCCAGAGGTTTATGACTCTCTGCTTGTTAAGCTCACTGTTCATGGTTTTACATGGGATGAAACTGTTGGTCGTCTCATTCGCTGTTTGCAGAATTTCCATATCAGAGGGCCTAAAACGACTATTCCTTTTTACTTAAATATTGCCAGAGAAAAGGATTTTGTGAGTGGTGACTTTGATACATCTTATATTGAAACACATCCTCATATATTTGCATACGATGAAGATAACAGTGAAGTTGCAAAGCTTGCCAAGTTGATTGCTGAAATACATCATCGCAAAGAGAATGTTTATGCTGTTTAGTATGAAAATCAAAATCCAACTTATAAGGTACTCTGTATGAATCGAATACTTTTAGATACACCTGTTTCAGAAATTGTCAAAACACTTCAAGAGAGTAAAGGTTACTATATAACCAATACGGCACGTGATCTTTCACAATCGGATTTTAAAAATAGAATCTTGCTACATACTGATCGATTAGCAGCACCTTCTCGTGATAAAGCAGGGTATTTTTCCCTTGAGATTACTGGTGGTGCATCAGTACATGTTGATATGCTACGTAAGCAGGTTGATCCTTTTACGAAACTGAAATTATTACGTAAAGAGATGCCAAACACTATGTTTCAGACACTATGCCGTGGTGTTAACTTGTTTGGCTATCGGCCATATCCTCAAAATGTTATTCGCTTTACAGTACAGCAGTTTGCAAAATATGTAGATGTCTGGCGAACCTTTGATTTTATGAATCATGTACCAAACATGTATGCTGTCTTTGAAGAAGTTGCAGCTGCAGAAAAGCTTAATGAGCCATGTATCTGTTTTTCAACAGGTGATGATCATACAAATGAATTTTACATTAAAAAAGCAAAAGAAATTATTGCTGTAACAGGTGAAGAAATTGTTCTTTGTATAAAAAACCACGGTGGACTTGGTACGCCGAAAAGAATTGGTGAACTAGTTGATAGCTTAAAGCAGGCCCTGCCAGATCTTCCTATTCACTATCATGGCCATAACACTGATGGTAATGATGTTGGTCGTATTACAGAAGCGGTTTTAAATGGTGCATCAATAGTTGATGGTTCTGATTCTGCTTTCACGGGTTTTTATGGACCTCCCCCGGTCTTGAGTGTGATTCAGACTCTTAAAGAACATGGGTATGAAGCCATCGGTATCGATGAAGAAGCTATTATTGAAACCTCTGAGGTAATTAGAGACCAGCGACAGTATTACGAACAGTTTGAATCACAAATAAAAGGCTTTCAACCTACTGTTCAGATTCATAAGCTTCCGGGGGGGGCCATGGGGTCAAGTCTAGAGCAGGCTTCAAAAGGTGGCTTTTTAGATAAGATGCCTGATATTCTTCATAAAGAATTGCCGAGAGTGCAAAAAGAGCTCGGTAACTTTTGGTCGGTAACACCTGGTTCTCAAATCCTCTGGACTACAGCGGTGGCCAATGTGCTAGGAGAAGAACGGTATGGTAATCCATCCGGTGATCTTCGCAATCTGCTTCTTGGAAAATATGGTCCATTTCCTTTCTACAAACCTGATACTTGGATTTATGAAAAAGTTTTTGGTGATAATTACCAAAAGGTTATAGAGGAAGAGGGGGGACAAGAAGAAATAGTTGATATGGATTTAGGGCAGGAGAGATATGGTCTGGCTGAAGAGTTGAAGCAAGAACCAACAGATGAACAGTTAGTGTTGTATTTGCAGCACCCTAAAGATGCTGTAGATTTTTTTAAATTTGAAGATGAATTTGGTAAAGCACACGTGCTCTCACCTGAAATATTTTTTAAGAAAGGTGGCTTTGAGATTGGTGAAAAGATAGCCTTTCGAGATCATGACGGTAAAGA
>PPCM01001173.1_pt1 | contig 13083 bp, 9 predicted proteins | sample 1555541 | NCBI WGS metagenome assembly PPCM01 (sample SAMN05284479, study PRJNA326546) | Marine sediment metagenome, whole genome shotgun sequencing project. | isolation source: marine sediment | place: Germany: Wadden Sea | collected 2012-09-05 | reverse complement strand
TTTTTAATTTCTTTAAGAGTAGTCATACGCTGTTCGTCATTGAAACCATTCTGACCAAAACCAGATAATGCACCAGCACTTGGACTTGCATGAGTACTAGTATGAACCTTATTATAAGTAGCAAGCTCTCTCATCTCACGTCTTTCATCGTGACCAAAAGCTTCAGGAGTAAACTGTTGAGCATTCCCCTTACTAACACCCATAAATCCTAATTCTACTCTAGATGCACCTTCTTTAATTCTTGCCATCAAAGCTTTCTTTTGATGCTCGAAAGGATTTGCAGAACCACCGATTTCTTTAACAGACATCTTAGGCATTCCAAGACGTTCATTTTCAGCAGTAATTTCAGAATATAACATAGAATCTACTTTATACGCATCACTAGAAGTATATGCTTCTGTATTAGGTAATGGCGAATAATAGTTAGACATACCATATATTAGATATTAATCATTTATAAATCTTATTTATATCATGAGATAAAACATAAAAAAATAATAAACAAAATAGAACTTGAATATTTTAAAAGAAAATTATACAAATAATAATAATCAATTAAAAAGAAAAAAGACTTTTAAAAAAGTTAAGAATAAAATTAAACTAAAAAAATGATCCACCAGTTAGATTATTTATGAATTCTTTTTCTTTATACAATTCTTCTTTATTCTCTAAAAGATGTTTCATAATTTTTTTATAACTTTCAACACCTGGTTGATTAAAATATCCTTTACCTTCAATATCTTTTTCTTTAGATAATTCAAATAATTCACCTAAGTAAATCATAGATAAAAAATCCCTCATCAAAAGTTGTCCTAAAGAATACTCATCAACAGAATAAATAAATGTTGTAAAACTTGGCCTACCATTATCAAATAATGATTTTACCGTCCCTAAATATGCAGCCAACTCCACATCATTTAATGTTTCATTCTCAACTAATGGATTAAACAAAATATCATTTTTATTATGTAATGGAAATACAAATTGATGATAGAAAACATTTGCTCCAGCCCACCAGTTTTGAAAATCAGAATGTAATTTATTACTAAGTTCAGTTGTCTTAGTTGAAATAATAGTTTTTTCATTATGACCTAAACTTTCTTCAGTTAATTGATCTAACCAATCACCGTACTTAACTAATTTAGGAGAAAAAACATTTGTATTAAAAATAGTTTTATTTAATTTCTTGTTCATTAAATATTTAAGATATGCAACAACAAATGCATCATTAGTTTTATGTTCTACTGACATAATACAACTTTCAAGCATTACCTTAGCCCCCTCAATGAACTTCTTAACATCAACACCCATAATAGCCATAGTAAATAAATTTGCTGCATGAAAAACAGTAAATCTACCAGACATCTTAGGTTGAATTATAACTTTAGTATGATATGCAAATTTTTTAGCTAATTCTTGTTTATCAGAACCTAAAATTGCAACGCAATGTTTCTTATAGTTTTCACCAATTTTTGATTTTAAATAATCTTGAATAACACTAAAAGAAGTTAAAGTTTCTTTAGTAGTTCCTGACCTACTAACCATAATTAAAATAGTTTTTTTAGGAACAATTTTTTTTATAATTTCAGAAATATTATCATTATTTAAACTTGTAATAGGGTAATAATTTATTGAAGAATCGCCGCATGAACTAATAAGTGCAGTAGCACCTAATTCTGATCCACCAATACCTGCAAGTACAACATGTTTAACATCAATTTCAAATCGTTTAATATCAGCTAAAGTTTTCTTAATAGAAACCATTAATTCGTCATCATAAGGCGAATTGATAACACCCAAATCAATATTGAAATTATGATTCTTAAGATGTTTTTTTGAAAAAATATCATTCATTTCTTCATTGATAAATCTAATACCTCTTGAAGCGTATGCTTTTTCTAATGCTGATTCAGATACTGAATCAAATAAGGAATGAGTATAATCTAAGAATATTTTTTTATTAGTAGCCTGTTGAGCCACAGAAGAATCTTTATCAACATCATTTAAATTTTTTTCATTTAAAATTTTATTTTCACTAATCTTAATCACCCCTGATTAAATAATAAAGTAGTAAAGTAACTACCATGTAACCATCTTATGAGCCTTTCTGAAATTCTTATGAACCCTTTTAATTGTTCCACCAGCAGATTTTGCTGCAGCTTCCTGATTGTTAGCCTTTTTCTTTTTCATATCAATTGTTTTTTGAGACATATTAAAAGAATCAAACTTAAATGAAGGAACAAAAGAACCAAAGATATCTTTAAAACCACTACCAATACTTAAGAATGGATCTAAAACAGAATCACCTTTACTTTCAGCCGCTTTTTTCTTTTTAGGTTTCTTACCATCAACACCTTCATATTCTTTTAATTGTTTTTCAAGATTAGCAATACGATCTCGTTTAGGATCATTTAATTGAAATTTATCATCTTCATAAAAGTATTTTCGTAAATCTTCTTCAAAAGATTCTATAGAAGCTTTAAGACCACCATCAATTTCTGAAAGATAATCTAAATCTTCATCATCACGCATCTTTCTATAATTTTGAATTTGAGTTTCAGTCCAACCATAAGTTCTGAAAGTCATAAAAATTTCACCTGCATGAGATGGACCTCTATGATAATGAGATGGATCAGTAATATTCATATCTGGTTGAGTTGTAAAATAAAAATTAATTAAACAAACAGGCTTATGATTCTCAATTTTAAGATCCTTACCTGCAGAGTCTTTAGCGTATACAGTCTCATTTTTATCTTGCTCAGTAGCTAAAATCTCAACTTCCATTACAGAGTTTTCAAAGAAGTTAACCATTTCAGGTCTATCATTAAAATCAACATTTTGCTGAGCATGCTTAAGCTGTTTTAGATATGGTTTAACCCAATTCATATACATCTTTAAAGTATTATAATGTTGTCTTAAATATTTAATTAAGAAATTTCGTCTTACAGTTACTTCTTTTTGAGATTCCCGTTTCCATACTAAATATTGAAATAATTTTCTTTTAAGAATTGTTTTAACTTCACCGTTAAAATCCCCACATTGTTTTTCAACTTCTTTATCAACATCTTTAGGATCTTTGATAAAAGTATTAAAAAATAAATCGGGTAAAATTGCGAATCCTACTTTATTAGCAAGACCATAAACACTACCTGCATTTTCACTTCCACCTTCAATCATATCGATCCAAGTTCCTTTCAAAGTAATATCTGCAGCTTGATCACCTTCATCAGCACGAGAATACCACATTTGTCTCTCATCCCAAATATGCAATTCATGAATTTGGGGAAACATATCTTTAGTTAACATTCCAATTGATTGTAAAGTTCCTGAAATTTTATCCTGTAACATACCCACTCTTTGATTACTTGCACCAAAAAATGAAGATTGTGAAGATCCTGCAAATGAATCTGTGATTTTATAAACTTTATTTAAATTACCTGCATCTCTTAAATTACCTAATATCCAAAAATATGCTTCTTCTAAATTAGTCATAGCTGGATCATAGAATGCCATTACCTGGTGTTTATTAGGTGTAGGATATCCAGTTTTTGCAAATTTACCTCGTGTAACTTCAGCTGTTTCATGTAGAACACACTTAGCAATATCAGAATCTTTTAATTGTTTAAACATATCTTGTTTAATAGAAATATCTTTTTCATCCAGATATTTCTTGATTTCATCAGAAGCTTTTTTCTTATCAAAAAAGCCATGCTTAAGTAAACGCTTATTTGCTTTTGCTTCATCAAAATCTGAATATAGATAATACATTTTAAAATCACACAGAGTATTATTAGTTAAAACTAGTTAGAAATTATTTCATAACTCAAACTAACACACACATTATATATATTTTAAGAAAAAAATCATATATAAACATTTCTTTTTCTTCGTCAAAAAATAACAATAAATTAAGAAATAAGAATATAAAATTTCAATTTAAATAAATTATAGAAAATTAAGTAAAAAACAGATTAATCTCTGTTATACTTATTAGTTTTTAATTTTGAATTTGACTTAGGATTATATTTTTGACTATTTGATTTAAAAAAATCATCATCATAGTCGTTAAACTTCATACTATTTCTTTTAGCATTAACATAACTTCTTTTATAATCAACTTTTTTCTCAGCAGCTCTATTTTTCATTTTTTTATAAAAAACAACGCTATTTCCAACTCGAGAAATAATTAATGAAGATGTTTTTTTGGATACTTCAGCAACAACTTCTTTAACATCAAATAAATCTGCAAATGAACTTAGAAACTTAACTTTAACTAACTCTCTTTTATTGAACAGTTTTTCGAATTCAGTATAAACATTATCTGTAATACCATTCTTACCAATCCTTAAAACAGGTTCTAAATGCTGAGCTTGTTTTTTCAATTCCTTAATTTTACTTGCTAAATTATCCATTTTAATCAAAAGAATTTCAATCTATTTAAAAAAATATTCATTTTGAGGGGTGGCTATGCCCCAAACTGCTTCTGTGATGTAATTCTTTAATATGTTTCTCTTTGATTTGACCAATTTTTTTCAAAATCATATAATTTGCATTATTAGTTGCATCTTCAAGCATTAAAGACACATGATCTCCGCCTAAGAAATGTGGTAAGATAACATAATCTGCACCTTCATCATAAAGTTTTAATGCATCACGAACATTGTAAGCAGTAACGAAAACAATAGCCTTCTTGTTTTCTTCTTTTACTTTTCTAATAAGTCTTAAATTATTACGTTTATTTGGAACAGTACAGATAACAAATTTAGTTTTAGTAAAATCTAATCTTGATAAAGTTTCATGATCTCCAATATCACCATAAATTGAATATACACCTTCTTTAGTTAAGTTAGCAATAACTTCAGGGTTATAATCAACTACCAGATAATTTTTCTTTAGTTGTTTTAATTTTTTAAATACACTATAACCAATTCTATCTGAACCAATTAATACAACTTCAATTTTATTTTTTGGTGGTGGTACATTTTCAATTTCTTTTTTCTTATTTGGAATTTTATCAATTAAAGATAAGAATTTTTTAGATTTTTTATACACACCTTCAAATTTATCAGAGTATGATGTTACAGCGATTGTAATAACAGTTAATACTACAGTTAAGGAAAATAACTCTTGAGATATATGGCCCAAAATTAAACCTTGCATAACCATAATTAATGAAAACTCACTAACTTGTGAAAGGTATGCTCCTGTAAAAAAAGATGTTCTTCTTTTATAACCAAAAAATGAACAAGTCAAAATTAATAGTAATGGTTTAACCAAAACAATTAATGCTAAAAATACGAATAAAGGAATTCCCATACCCATTAAATGTGCAGGATTTAATTCAACACCTAAAGCTACGAAAAATAGAATAGAGAAGAAATCCTTTAATGGTGTAATTTTACTTTCAATTTCTAAATGATATGGAAGTGAAGAAATACTTAAACCTGCAGCAAATGCACCAATAGCAACTGAAAAACCAGGTAATAAAATTTCCTTTAAGTACAATGGAACATCAACAAAGAATGATAACATTGCAACCATTACATGACCAACTTCATGAAAGAAAATTGATAATAAAAAGCAAACAGAAATTGCCATCAAAAATAATAATTCTTGATAATGAGCAGCAAATCTAAATACTTTTGGGAATACAAATTTAGTTAAAATAAATACAAATAGGAATAAGAATAATGCTTTTAATAAGGATACTATAAGTAAAGCAAAACTAAAATTATCCAGACTTGTTAAAATAGATAATGCTACGATTGCTAAGATATCTTGCATAAGTAACATACCAATAATAATTCTACCATGTAATGTTGATAACTCTTTTTTATCAGACAATATCTTAATTACAACCATAGTTGATGAGAATGCAATTATTAATCCTAAATAGAATGCCTCAATAGGAACATAACCTAATACGGATGCTACGAAAAAACCAATTCCACCTAATGTGACTACTTGTACTGTTGTACCAATTGTAGATACTGCTAAAACTTCTTTTAATTTTGAAATATCAATTTCTAATCCTACAATAAATAGTAGAAAAGCAATTCCAATTTCAGACATTGAAGCAATAAGTGCTTTATCAGTTACAATACCAAATACTGGTCCTAATAATAATCCTGTTAAAATGTATGCAGGAATTATTGGTTGTTTCATTCGTTTAATTATATAAGCAATAATAGAAGCTGCAATAATTAATAAGCCTAATTCAAAAAATATAGCATCCATAGTGTCATTTTATCTAAAAATAGTTATAAACATTTATAATCACTCAAGAATAACACTAAACATAATATAGAAATAGTTTACAAACTATAAAATAATTAAATGTGCAGAAAGTCAAAACTATAAATAATAATAATAATAATAATAATAAATAAATAAAAATTAGAAAATTTATTTCTTTGAACCTTTAGAAATTCTTAACCCACCTGCAGGTAAAACCCTAACAATCTCATCGATTTCTCCACCAATTAGAGATTTGATTTTCTTAGCAACATCAGATGTTTTTTCATTACCTTGAACAAGTTCAACAAACTTATTAGTTCTTGATTTTATTGCACTTGGAACTGAGCATTCAATTCTTCCATTAACAAATCCTACAGCAATTTTTAAAACAGGACTCAAAAATGTTCTTTTACCATAAATCATAAATGACCCCTTACCCATAAACTCACCAGGTTTTGCAGTTTTGGATACTTGATCGGAATTAACATAGAAAACTTCAGAAGAACTTAATCCTTTTTTCCAAGCTCTAGAAAAACTTGCAGTAAATTGACCAACTTCCTCTAAATCGAAATCAGAAACTTCTGAATCAATTTTAAGAATCATAAATGGACTTCCTGCCATTTCAGTATGAAATACAATATCTTTTGCATCTAAATGTTTTTTAATTACTGATTCATTAGTTGATGCATCACGTCCACCAATAACAAGTTTTCCTGATGACGTAAAGAACCATCTATAATTTTCATACCAATCTTTTTTACGTTTAACTTTAACTTCAGATTGTTTTTCAGTAACTTTTTGAATATGATCGATAGTTTTATCTCTATTTTCTTTTGCAATACGAATAGCAGTATTAATACCATCTAATTTTTTCTTAGACTTTTTTGCTTTCTCATAATACAAAGAAGCATTTTCATCTACAGACTTATTCAAAAAGATTTCTACATTCATACAATATAGAAAAAAAAACTTATTTTTAAACCTTCGTGAAATTTTAGTTAAAATACAGAATAATATAATCAATATATAACAATATAAAAAAATAAAATTAGATAATAATAATAATAATAATAATATGAAAATAAAATAATTAATTATATCTATCCGAATACAGCATTATTCGCAAGTAGTGCGTTTGCCACACTCATAATTAATAATGCAATAACCATCATAGTAACACTATGCCTTAACCCAGATTTATATGTACCTTCGGCAAACTTACCCAAAATAATACCTGTGAAAAATGATTGAAACAATGCTAAGACTGAAAAAATTCCTGTCAATGATCCGAACCATGCAAAGATACTTCTAATAAATGCAGGAATAGATGAAAATTGAATTCTTACAGGTTTTTGTAAATTCTCAAAACCACTACCGCCTGCAATATCTGTACTAGCATCATCTTGCCCCATAGAAGCAATATAAGGAATTAATAAATTTTGAATAGTAACTAATACTGCAAGGAAAATAAAAAAGATAACATAACTCTGAGTTACCTGACTTTGAATTGCAGCCTTTCTTTCTTGTTTAATTTTTTTAATTGTTAATAATGATGAAGTTACCGAACCTAAAACATCTTCAATATTACCGCCTGATCTTTCAGCTTTAATAACAGTATTCAATGCTCGTGTTACAACAGGGTTATTTACATCCTTTGTGAAATTTTTAAGAACTTTATGAACAGGAATATTCCATTCTAATTGGTGAGCCATCTTCTTAACATAAGGAGTTAATGAACCATAATCAGAATCAGATACATAAATAATAGCTTTACCAAGTGGCATACCTGATTTAATTGCACCTACAAAATTACGTACAAAATCAGGAAAATGCACTTCCATTTGTTTTTGTCTTTGAAGTTCCATTAAAAACTCAATCCAATATGGAAATAACATGATACAAGCAGCAATAATAATACCTGCTAAGAAAATAGGTGAGCTCATAAAAAATACAAAATCAATTATCATCACAATTGATCCGAATATAACGCCAGCTAAGTGCTTCTGGTTAAATTTTACTTTTACATCGAATTCATTTACTGATGACATTTTAATTTATTATTTAAACCTACTTTTATATTTTTTTATAAATTTGGTTGAGTTAGTTCAATTACCATTACGAATAATAGATTTATTGCAGGGATCGCAATATAAGTACCAAACATCATTAATGCAGATACATCCATTCCGCCAACACTACCACCTAAAATACTAACAAGTGATAAAGCAGCTACGAAAAATAATGGAGATGCAACCATAATACCAGTATAGATATCAGAAAATGTTGAAATAGATTCAGTATATTTTCTTCGATCTAACTTATATTGAATCATTGTAACTTCTGCTTTTTCTCTTAAATAAACATGAAGATCTCCGCCTGATTTAATTGTTGAAACAAAACCTTCGAAAAAATCTTTTAAATCAGGTGAAGGACAATTTTTTGAAACTGTAATAATTGAAGTAATAACATCATATCCAAAAATTTCTGTAAACTCAACAATCTTTTCAATTTCTTTTGAAATTTCACCATATTCATCAGATGAAATAATTAATTTAAACATTGCAGCAGGTGCTACACCAGATGAAACAACTGCAGACATATTATCAATTGCGAATGGTAAATTAGTCTTAATATCTCTCATTCTATTTTGAACAACAGAACCTGGATAAACTGCAAAACATAAAAATACAACACCGCACATGAAAAATGAAAATAATACTGCATTAGATAGCCCTGAAATAATACTTCCAGTCAAAGATGTGCTGACTATTAAACCAGTAAAGAAACCTCCTACCAATGCAATTATCATTGTTAAAACCATCATATTAGTGTAAGTGTTTGATAAAATAGGGATATTTGCAAGTCTGATAGTTTTGTATAATTTTTTAAAATAACCTGGGAATGAATTAATTAATTCCAAACTAACATTTTTTACTAAAACATTAGCTAATGCGCCATACGAAGATATATTATAAGACAATTTTTTCTTAGCAGCTTTAGCAGAATCTTCAGCAAAAATATTTGCATTAATTTGTTCACCCATCATACCTAGATCAATTTTTTTATCAGCAGGCTCTGCTTCCATTTTAATTTTTCTAAGCTCTTTAAATTTCTTTGAAAGAACAGTTTTTTGAGAAACAACTCCTTCTTCTTTTAAATGTGATTTAACAAATCCATCAACAGCATCTGTAATCTTTTTACCAGATTCATCAGTTTTATTCTTAGATCTAATTTTATCAATTAATGATTTTTCTTCAGATTTAAAAAATGAATTCAAAATTTTAAAAATTGGAACATTGGAATTATGCTTTACAGAAACTTTCTTTTTTGATTTAGTCTTTGTCTTAGATTTCTTACCAAATGTTACAAATCCATCATTCTTTTTGTCACGACCTACAAATTCATCAACTGATTCTGACCAATTACCACTAACTTTTAGATCCTTATAATCAACAACATTAGTATTTATATCAATATCAACGCCTTCAGTTTTTGGCTTTGCTTTAGATTTCAATATTTTAGCAACGTCTTTTGGAGGATTAATTGAATCATCAGATGATTTTAAAAATCCTAAATCAGATAATGTTTCTTTATCGTAATCTGGTTTTAATAGAAGTGCACTATTTTTATTATCCTCATGAAGCTCCATCATTTTTGGTTTATCAGTCACAACTTCAGCACTTATTTTTTTAGCACCAAATAACCGTTTAGCTTTTTTAGATAAAATTATAGGTTTTGAATTTGATTGTTTAACATTACCTTTAAGAGAATTTTTACCTTTATGAAAAATAACACCATTATTCAAAATTGATTTTTTACTATTCTTTTTCTGATTTATACCATTTTCGGTATTTATGCCATTTACGGTACTTGTGCCATCTTCGGTAATACTAGAATCTTTAATTAAATTTTTCGAAATTATTTTAGCAGATTTACTTTTTAATTTCACTGCATAATCTTGATTAGAATCATTTTTACCTACAGATACAACCTTAAGAGATTCAGGATGTTCAATAGTTGTAAGTGCTGCAATTTTAGTATCATTAGTTTTTTCAACAAGAGGATTTAAAGATGGACTTGAATCCATTTTAATTTTCAAACTTTCTTTAAACTCTAAAATAGGAGAATAATTGTATAATAATTGGAATAATTTTAAATTTTCATTTTTGATAGAATCAAGTAATCTAAATTGTTTAGCTTTAATAATATCTAAATATTCATCTTCAGTTTTACCATTTAATAACTTTTCAACTTTTTTATTATAGTCAACATAACCATATTTTCCAGATATATAATCATCATAATATTTTGCTAAATTTGATTTAATATATTTTTTCAAGTCATAAATTTCAGACAACTTTATTTCTAAAGCTAAAATTTTATCAGAAATATCTTTAACTAAATCGAATTTTTTAATAATAACTTTATTTGAATTATCACCTAAACTCATGATTCATTCTCCAAGTGAGATATTTCTTTTTGAACTTGTTTATGAACTTTCATTGATGTTTGTAATAAATCATCTTTCAAAATATCTAATTTCATCATAGCTGTCTCTTCTTCAAGTTCATTAGTAACTGAATTTTTAATTAAATCAGAATAAACTTTAACTCCAGCATTCAATTTTTGTAGATTTTTTTTAAGATTTAAAAAATGCATTTTAACTCAAACTTATATCAATTAATTTATTTTGAACATTTCCAAAACAGATTTTTTATCTTTGTAATAATTATTAATAATTTGACCAAATTCTCTATAATCATAAATTCCTTTTTCATGAAGTATAGTTAGTAATTTAGCTCTAGTCGCAATTTCTTTTTTCAAATCACTTACTTTTTTACCAGATATTTTATTAATTAACTTTAAGATATGAGAATCTTCTTTCATATCGTGCGAGTCTTTAAGAGGATTATAAGTGAATAATGAATTATATTCAACACCACCTAATGATTGCTTAACAGCAATTACTTCATCAAGTTCTTTTAATCGTCTTAAACTTTGATTTTGATTTTTAATATGTGAAATAACTAAGATTACATGTAAAGATTCAATTAATGATGCAGGCAATGAAATAGGAGGAGTCTCAAGTCTTCTAACTAAAGTTTCAACACTTGCTGCGTGGAATGTTGAAAATGAACTGTGTCCTGATGCCATACCTTGAAACAATACGTATGTTTCTTTATCTCTAACTTCACCTACAATTACATAATCAGGATTTTGCCTGAAAGTTTCTCTAAGTAAATCAAATAAAGTAATCTCACCATATTTGTGACCTGATACACCAAAACCTGATCTGGTTACAGCAGGTAACCAATTTTCATGGTACAAATTTAATTCTCTAGTATCTTCAATAGAACAAACTCTAGCTTCATCAGGAATAAATGCTGCAAGGCTATTCAAGAAAGTTGTCTTACCTGAACCAGTTTCACCAACTGTAAGGATATTGAATTGATGTTCAATAGCTAACCAACAAAAAGCAAAAACTTCTGCCGAAGCAGTACCCATGTCCAATAATTTAATTGGAGTCCAAGGATCTTTTGTAAATTTCCTAATTGTAAAAGTCGGACCTCTAGTTGTAACATCACTAGTATAAGTTGCATTAATCCTTGACCCATCAGGTAAAGTACCATCAAGTAAAGGCTGTGCATAAGAAACATAACGACCAGCTTTTTGCGCCATCTTTTCAACAAAGCTAGTTAAAGCTTCATCAGTATTAAAAATAACATTTGTTTTTAAATTTCGATATTTTCTGTGAACAATATAGATTGGAGCACCAATCCCATTACACTCAATATCTTCAATAAAATAATCTTTGATTAAAGGTTCAATTTCATTAACACCTATGAAATCTCTATAAATATAATACATTAATTTTTGATAAGATTCTAAAGCTACTTTAGTACCCAACTCAGATAAAATTGATTGAACATTTTTTTCTAAGTATAATAAAACTACATTACTTTTTGTTGCACTAACAAAACTAATGTTAATCATTTCTTCTAAACCTAATTTTAATAATCTTAGAATTTCTTTTTCTAAATCATTCAAAACAGGCTCTTCAACATAATAAACTAATTCCTTAGTAGCATCATTCCAAAAGATATGTGCATAAGAATGTGGTGCAATTAATTCATATTTAATATTAATTTTAGTTATATCGGGTTCATCAGGTAAATCAATAATCTTTGGTCTAAGATCTAATTCAAATAAAGATTTAACATTTTTGAACTCTTCTGACATTCCGTCATTTACAGTAGAAACTACTCCCTCTTTTTGTACATTTGATTCAACCAAATCAATCAACCCTCTTTTTTAGACACAACTATATAATATTTAACAAAAATACTTTTTAAACGTTTCTGTTTTTACAGTACAAAAACACATAAAATAGACTAAGTAAAAATATAATTTAAAAAAATTAAGAAATAAAATAATTCAATTTATTTTAATTGAAAATTTTTGATTTTTGATTTTAAGAAATCTGCACCACTATCTAAAATTAATTCTAAATCGTAAGTATATTTAGCAGAATCTACATGAGCCAAATAAGTTGCACTTCCTAAATAAGTTCCAACATCTAATAATTCCACATAACCAGTTCCAACGACAGATGTCGCATCTCCAGCTACCATAAAAACAAACTCAGATGTAATTACTTCATTAGTTTCTAAAAACTCAACAGATTCAATTAATTCAGTAGTATTAATTGCAGACGGAGAATCTTTATCAAAACCACCTTTAAGAACAACTTTAATTTTATCATTTTTCATGACAATATTTGTTGCATTTTCAGATGTTTCAACATTACTTCCTGAAGAAATAACAACATTTCCAATTTTTTGAGAT